>Ga0308157_10001659_pt1 | contig 43096 bp, 29 predicted proteins | sample PhyBR1_FD_201035 | JGI IMG/M metagenome (GOLD analysis project Ga0308157, IMG submission 201035) | Phyllosphere microbial communities from UC Gill Tract Community Farm, Albany, California, United States - DLSLB.R1 | ecosystem: Host-associated > Plants > Phyllosphere > Unclassified | place: USA... | reverse complement strand
CTTCGGTGGTATGAACCAAATGTCTTGTGGATATCACTCCTTTTTCTAATGAAAAAATTCCCAAACCTTCGATTGCTTTACTCGCTTGTTGCAAAGTGAGTCCGTAGCCTTGAGATCGGGCTTCAAAATTAGTATCACGTTCATAAAGAGTAAAAGGAATACCGCGGTGCAAACAAGCCACAGCCAAAGCGACTCCACCAATTCCAGCTCCAATAATGGCAACGTGTGGATAATTTTCGGTATCAACAACGGGAAGTGAAGAAGATTGAATCAATCCAGATCCCGAACAATTTAGGCAGGTATTTAAGTGAGCTTTAGGTCGAACTGGAGCAGTTCCTTTCCCTTTCGATTTTTCAAATTGCTCTAATGCAAATTGGTATTGCAGTCTAACTTTCTTGCTGATTCTCTGACTTTTTTTGCCTCTTCCCTGACATTCATCACAAATAATCCAGTTTTGTTTTTCACTTTCCGCTTTTATCACTTCCACTTTATTTAACTAGATTTTGATTTTTTGTTTATAAAAAACTTTGTAGACACAAATTGACACAAGAATAATTGTAAAATTACTGATTACCAATCTTATTACGCAAAACAATTATATTTTAAGTTTTTTGCCATTTTATACAATCGCGCAAATTTAAAACAAAGATTACTGGTGCAAAACTACTTTAACAATATGTATTAAATTTGTTGTTAAGAAGTTCTATAAAAAAATTACATTTACGCTATGAAATTTATAAACCTCCTATTTTCAATTTATATAGTCGTGTTGTCGTGCATGCCATGTGCTGACTCGGACTACAATATTGGTAATAAAACGGTAACTTTTCATAGTGAAACCAACACTTCATCAGAAAAGCATCATGATGATTTATGTTCTCCATTTTGCGTTTGCAATTGCTGCGGGCAACAAATTATGACTGTCTTTTCTCCAATAATTTATAATTTTCCAGTCAAATTTGAAGGAATTAAAACCTTGAATTCTTCTTATACTTCAGTTTTTCATTCCAACTTTTACGGAAGTATTTGGCAACCGCCTCAAATAGTTTAGTGATGCCCGAGTAATTTCGGGTTAGAAAGTTGTGTCTTAAATGCACAAAAATAGCAAATGACTTATTTGCTGATTTCTAATTCATTAATAGTATTTCAATGTTAAATAAAATCATTCAGTTTTCTATAAAAAACAAGCTGATTATTGGGCTAATGGTATTGGCTCTAATCATTTGGGGCGTCTATTCGGTTAGGCAATTGCCCATTGATGCTGTTCCCGACATCACTAACAATCAGGTTCAAATTATCACCACTTCACCCAGTAATGGTGCCGAAGACATCGAAAGATTCGTCACTTTTCCGGTAGAACAAACAATGTCAACTATAAAAGATATCGAAGAAGTTCGGTCTTTTAGCCGTTTTGGTTTGTCGGTTGTAACGGTTGTTTTCAAAGAAGATGTTGACGTTTATTGGGCGAGGCAACAAGTAAGCGAAAGGCTTAACGAAACGATTGACCAAATTCCTCCTGGAATGGGAAAACCACAAATCGCTCCAGTTTCTACTGGTTTGGGCGAAATTTATCAATATGTAATCCATACCAAAAAAGGATATGAATCCAAATACAATGCGACAGAATTGCGAACTATTCAGGATTGGATTGTCCGCAGACAACTTTTAGGAGTTGAAGGAATTGCCGATGTGAGTAGTTTTGGTGGTTTTTTAAAGCAATACGAAATCGCTTTAAACCCAGACAAACTCCGAAGCATGAACATTAGTATTAAAGATGTTTTTGATGCTTTAGAAAAAAATAATCAAAATACCGGAGGCGCCTATATCGACAAAAATCCAAATGCGTATTTTATTCGAAGCGAAGGCTTGATTACAAGTATTGAAGACATTGAAAACATCGTCGTAAAAACAAATTCCAATAGTATTCCGGCACTTATTCGTAATGTTGCCGACGTAAAAATAGGTGTAGCCACACGCTACGGTGCAATGACGAGAAATGACGAAGGCGAAGTTGTTGGTGGAATTGTGCTAATGCTAAAAGGCGCCAATTCATCCAAAGTAATCGGGAACGTAAAAACCCGAATGGCGCAAATCGAAAAAACATTGCCCGAAGGCGTTACTGTAGAACCTTTCCTGGACCGAACAAAATTAGTGGACAGTGCCATCGGAACAGTTTCTAAAAATTTATTGGAAGGAGCCTTAATCGTAATCTTTGTTTTGGTTTTATTACTTGGAAATTTAAGGGCTGGATTAATCGTCGCTTCAGTGATTCCGTTAGCCTTATTATTCGCCATTTGTTTGATGAATTTATTTAAAGTGGATGGCAATTTAATGAGTTTGGGAGCACTTGATTTTGGTTTAATAGTCGATGGAGCAGTCATAATTATTGAAGCCACGATGCATCATTTATACACCAAACACAAAGGACAGGAACTGACACAAGACCAAATGGATCACAGTGTTTTGAGTAATGCCAAAAAAATGATGAGCTCGGCAGCGTTCGGACAAATTGTGATTTTGATTGTGTATTTACCGATTCTTGCCTTAGTGGGTGTTGAAGGAAAAATGTTCCGTCCAATGGCACAAACTGTTTCCTTTGCGATATTGGGAGCATTTCTTTTATCATTGACTTATGTTCCGGTGATGAGCGCTTTGTTTTTGAATAAAAAAATCGTTCACAAAGAAAATATTTCCGACCGAATTATTAATGCGATTCAAAGGGTTTATACGCCAGCGCTTGACTTTGCTTTACAATCGAAAGCTATTGTAATCAGCATGGCAATTGGCTTGCTGGTGATTAGCGGTATTGTTTTTACTTTTTTAGGGGCCGAATTTATTCCAACATTAGACGAAGGCGATTTTGCTGTCGAAACCAGAATGCTAACCGGAAGCAGTTTATCCCATACTATTGCAACCACGCAAAAAGCCGCTAAAGTCTTGAAAGATAATTTCCCCGAAGTCAAGGAAGTCATCGGAAAAATCGGTTCTTCGGAAATTCCAACAGACCCAATGCCTGTTGAAGCTTGCGATTTGATGATTATTCTAAAAGATAAAAGTGAGTGGACATCAGCTGATAACACCAATGATTTGGCCGAAAAAATGCAAAAGAAATTAGAACAGTATATTCCAGGTGTCGTTTTTGGTTTTCAGCAACCTATTCAAATGCGATTTAATGAATTGATTTCAGGGGTTAAACAAGATGTGGCCATCAAAATTTACGGCGAAGATTTCAACAAATTGGCAAAATACGCTAAACAAGTTGGAGCCATTGCTGGAAAAATTGATGGAGCTCAGGATATCTATGTCGAACAAGTTTCTGGCTTGCCGCAAGTTGTGATTAAATTTAAAAGAGAAAAAATTGCTCAATTTGGTTTAAATGTCGAAGATGTGAATACTGCCATTCGTTCCGCTTTTGCAGGAGAAGTGGCAGGTTTGGTATTCGAAGGAGAAAAGCGATTTGATTTAGTCGTTCGATTGGATAAAGAAAACCGTCAAACAGTTGATGATGTTAGAAATCTATTTGTAACTGCGCCGAATGGAAACCAAATTCCGTTAGACCAAGTTGCCGATATTGATTATAAAGAAGGGCCAAACCAAATTCAACGAGACGATGCCAAACGCAGAATTACAGTTGGCTTCAATGTTCGTGGTCGCGATGTCGAAAGCACGGTAGAAGAAATTCAATCTAAAATCGACAAACAAGTACAATTTGAACCCGGGTACTACACCACTTATGGAGGGACCTTTGAGAATTTGATAGCGGCCAAAGAACGTTTGGCTATAGCCGTTCCTGTTTCGTTATTACTGATCTTTTTGCTGTTGTTTTTTGCTTTTGATTCGATAAAACAGGCAGCTTTGATTTATACAGCTATTCCGCTTTCGGCAATTGGGGGAATATTTGCTTTGTGGCTGCGGGGAATGCCTTTTAGTATTTCCGCAGGTGTTGGTTTTATTGCCTTGTTTGGTGTTGCCGTACTCAACGGAATTGTACTGATAGCCGAGTTCAACAATCTGAAAAAAGAAGGCATGACCGATTTAAAACAAATTGTCATCAAAGGAACTTCAGTGCGTTTGCGGCCGGTGATTATGACGGCATTGGTTGCATCTTTGGGATTTCTTCCAATGGCATTGTCTCAAGGAAGCGGTGGCGAAGTGCAAAAACCGTTAGCTACAGTAGTTATTGGCGGACTAATTTCTGCAACACTCCTCACCTTATTGGTTTTGCCAATACTTTATATGTGGTTTGAAAAATTCAATAAAAAAACAATGAAAATAAATTCGACAGTAACTGTTATTGCTTTGCTTTTGACAGTAAATTTTGCAACAGCGCAAACACAGCCTTTAAGCTTAGACCAAGCAATCGAATTAGGATTGAAAAATAATAAAGAAATTACGACTTCTCAATTGGAAATTCAATACCAACAGCAGGCTAAAAAAGCAATTGTAGAAATTCCTAAAACGGAGATTTCAGGGCAATTTGGGCAAATCAATAGTTATATCAAAAACGATAATAATTTTGGGATTTCCCAAACGATTCCGTTTCCTACGGTATTGATTGCCAATGCTTCTTTGGGAAATGCATTGATCAAAAGCAGTGAATTGAAAGCTAATATTACTAAGAATGAATTGGTTTTTCAAATCAAAAAAACTTATTTGCAATTGCAATATTTATATGCCAAACAATCGCTTTTGAAAAAACAGGACAGCATTTATCAGGGTTTTTTAAAATCAGCTTCGTTGCGTTACAAAACTGGCGAAAGCACTTTATTGGAACAAAGCACTGCCGAAACGCAATTATATGAAACGCAAAATATCTTAAAAGAAAATGATGCGAATATTCAAATTTATTTGTCACAATTGCAAACACTTTTAGGAAGCGATCAAAGAGTTAGCATTTCTAATAAAGAATTAACCGAGCAAACATTTTCGGTTATAAATGATGAAAAAGCAACGAGCGGAAATCCTGTCCTCTCTTACATTCAGCAACAAATGGAAGTTGCCGACAAACAGAAAAAAGTAGAAAGCGCCAAAATGTTGCCCGATATTACTGTTGGTTATTTCAACCAATCGTTGATAGGTTCTCCAATAAATGCGACGAGTACAGATTTAGCGACTTCAAGTGACCGTTTTCAAGGGTTTCATTTAGGACTTTCAATTCCGATATTTTTTGGGTCGTATGATGCCAAAATAAAATCGGCTTCGATCAATAAAGAGATTGCGCAAACGGCTTTAGAGAATAATCAAATCCATTTGAAAGGGCAATACGAACAAGCTATTCAGGAGTTTCAAAAGAGCAAAAGCAGTTTAGAATATTATAAAACTTCGGGTTTGCCAAATGCTAATCTGATTTTAGCAAAAAGCCAAAGTGCTTATAAAAATGGAGAAATTGGCTATTCTGAAAATCTTTTGAATCTAAAAACAGCCAATGGAATTAAAGAGAATTACTTGTCGGCCATTTTGCAATACAATCAAAGTATTACATTACTGGAATATCTTTCAGGGAAAAATTAAGATGATAGAAAATAAATTTTAAAAGGTTTAACCACATAGAGACATAGCCTCTCTTTGACTTTAAAAAGACATTTCATTTTTTATAGAAAACAATAGCTATGTGAAAAAGTTTTAACTTCTATAAATTCTTTGACAACAAAACAAAACTATGTCTCTATGTGGTTAAATTTTTTTAAGCAGAATTTGAAAAAAAAATTAAAATCGACACAGATTAAATCCTAATAATCCTTTTATCTGTGGCAAAAAAACTAAATACACAAACGATGAAATCAAGCTATAAAATATTACCATTCCTTTTTGCAACGTTATTCTTGCTGAGTTGTGGAAATAAATCTAAAGAAGAAACTGTAACTGAAGAACCAAAAACGGATGTAAATACAGTAACAATCACTCCCGAGCAATATAAAACCGTCGAAATTCAAATAGGAAGTGTTGAAGAAAAAGCACTAAGCGGCACAACCAAAGTCAACGGTATGTTAGACGTACCACCGCAAAATTTGGTTTCAATTTCAGCACCATTTGGAGGGTTTGTAAAAAGTACCGATATGTTGCAAGGGCTGAAAGTTCGTAAAGGACAAGTTGTAGCCATCATGCAAAATGCAGATTATGTGCAACCGCAACAAGATTATATTGATTTTAAAAGTCAGTTGAACTACTTGAAATTGGAGTACGAACGCCAATTAGAATTGTCAAAAGAGAATGTGAACGCTCAGAAAACAGTTCAGAAATCCAAATCAGAATATGAAAGTATGCGTGCGCGAGTTTCAGGACTAAAAGCCAAATTGCAATTGATGAATGTTAATATGGCAAAGTTGGAACAAGGCACCATTCAAAGTACGATTCCGCTTTATTCTCCAATTAATGGCTATGTGACACAAGTTAATACTAACATTGGCGCTTTTGCAAATGATAAAGATGTGTTGTTCAAAATTGCTAACACCGAACATTTACACGCTGAATTAACCGTTTTTGAAAAAGACGTTCCGAAGCTAAAAATTGGTCAAAAAGTGCGTTTTATTTTGGCTAATGAGTCACAGGAAAGAATGGCAACAGTATATTTAGTTGGTAAGGAAATCAGTGCTGAAAGAACGGTGGAAATCCATTGTCATTTGGACAAAGAAGATACGAGTCTTTTGCCGGGAATGTATTTGAAAGCATTGGTTGAAAGTGGTAGTAATAAAGTTACCGCAGTTCCCTCAAAAGCAATTGTTGAATTTGAAGGAAGCAAATATATTTTTATTGCCGATAATAAAACTCCTAAAGAAAAAGGCGCAACGCAATACCAATTGACACCTGTAAAAACTGGCGTTACCGAACTTGATTATACTGAACTCATTTTTGACAAAGCCACCGATTATAAAAATTGGAAAGTGGTTATCAATGGTGCTTATGATTTGCTTTCTAAAATGAAAAATAGTGAGGAAGAGGAATGATAGTTGGCAGAGATTAGTGGTCAGTGATCAGTTTATTAGGGATCAGGTAGCTGAATTAGATGTTAAAAGCCGCACGGAAGGATTCGTGCGGTAGCGGTGAAATACTGTGCGGAGATTCTTCGTACCTCAGAATGACAAGATTGTGGGAAATACGTTGAAGAATTAAATATTAAGAGAAAATGATATACAACCGACATAATGTTGTTTTGAAACCTAAAAGCCCGCAAGAGGGATAGCAGCAAGCTACCGAAGTAGCGCGTATAGCCCGACCGCATTTAGGGAAAGGGGCGCATAAATGCATGCTAGATCTTGCCCCTTTTCCTAAATGTGGTCTTGTCCCAATAATAAACTAATGACACTTTTATTTCAAGAAAAATGGTAGGATTTCGGATAAGCTTTATATTTGGCAAACAAAATTTATTTTCAAATGAAATGGATTACCCGAGAAAGACCTAAAATAGACCGAATTGCCTGTCCTTGGCTTATTCGGAAATTTGTCGATTCTGAGGCTGAATTCATTTATGTTCCGTATGATCTGGTTTTGGATAAAGCAAAGGAATTGAATGCTATTCCTTTTGATTTCCCAAATGTGGAATACACGCATTATGACGAGCAAAGTACCTTTGATTTCATTATAAAAAAACATCAAATCAGCGATCCTGCTGTTTCGATCATAGCTGGAATTGTTCGTGGTGCGGACACCGACAGGCATGATATTGCAAAGGAATCGGCGGGACTTTGGGCGATTTCTGCGGGGCTTTCTTATAATATTCAGGATGATTATAAATTGTTGGAAACGGGCATGATTTTGTATGATGCGCTATACAGCTGGGCGACGCATTTGTACCAACAGAAACATTTGCAAAACAGTCCTTTTGAGAATTTGCTGCATGAGGTTTATAATAAATTTCTAAAAGATAAAAAGCCGGCAGGCAAAACACCTTTGTGGGTTAAAGACCTGAAAGAAATTATTCAGGATCAGATTGATACGCAATTTGCTTTTGATTTAAAGAAAATTTCAAACGAGCTGGATTTGAATCCTTCTTATCTATCGAGAGAATTTTCGAAGTACTTTGAGGATTTAAATTTTGGAGATTATGTTAGAAAGCTTCGAATCGAAAAAGCAATTGGTCTTATTGAAAATTCTTCTTACACCTTAACAGAAATTGCCTATATGACTGGCTTTTCGGATCAAAGTCATTTTACAAGAATTTTTAAACTGCATACTGGAAAAAATCCTTCATCTTATAGAAGAAAAATTCAAAAAAGTAATCCAGATACAAAAGGTAAATAGCGTTCTATTTCTACTTGTTTGGTAGAATTAATTTTGTTTTTTTAATTCGAAAAAACAAAACCCATGCAATTCAGATTTATTACCCTCATTTTGTTGCTATGTATTAGTACCAAAAATTATTCTCAGACAACTTATCCAAAAATTACAGGCTATTTTGGGATATTGCATCCAATAGTTTCGTTTAGTAGTGAAGAAACTTCCGTGAATTTCAGAGATTATTATGCTGTTGGATTTCCGACTGGAATTAATATCTGGAAAAGTTCAAAAATTGGATTTTCTGTCGAAATTGTACCTAATATCAAAGTGCAGGATGGAAATGACAAAATGAACAGTATCCTATTTCACCCCGGTATCTTAGTGGCATTAGGAAACGGATTCACCTTCGCCGGTAGAGCAGCATTTGATACTGGTGGCCGATACGGAATTACGCCAGTCTTCAACAAGACAGTTATAAAAAGTGAAAATTGCAGTTATTTTGTTGCGGTTCCTTTACCGCTACGATTTGGTAATGACCATCCGACATCGTTTGGTGCCAGTTTTCAATTTGGAATTGCTTTTTAAAAAAATGGTTATAAGAATTTACAAACCTCCAAAATCAAATAGATTTTGGAGGTTTTTTGTTAAAAAAATGAGCTTTTTACTATTATTTGTAATACCAAAATAAAATCATCAGCTCTAAAATAATATTTACTACATTTGATACAATGTTTTTTAATTAATTGAATTACAGAGTATTAAAAAACAAATTCTTTTTTGCACCCCAAATTTCATAGACTACAGATAGAATAGCTTTTTCCTTTTCTGAAATAGCTACTTGGGGATATATTTTTAGAATATAAATGGCTTAATTTTTACTACTATAAAGTTCAAGGATAATAGTTTCTTTTTATAACTAAACTCAAAAAAGTATGAAAACAAAATTATTTTTTAGTGTATTGGCGGTTTTTTTCGTTTATGGTTTTTGTTTTGGACAGTCCACTTTTCTCTCTATAAAAACGGGAAATTGGAATGATCCTACAACTTGGAATGTTTCTGGTGTTGCTGATGCTGATGGGATTCCTGATTCAGATGATGATGTAATTTTGACTGGTGATTATACAATTACAGTTGATAATGATACGCAATGCAATTCATTAATAAGCCAGAACAGTATTCTAGATATTTCTTCAGGAATCTTAACTGTAACAGGCAAAGTAGAAATTAAAGCATCAAATACAGAAAATATAACTACAGTAATCCAAGGGGCAGGACGCTTATATTGTAATTCATTTGATGTAGGGAACTTATCAGAAGATACTAAAACTGCAAATTATACAACTACAGTAAAAAGTGCAATCTCAATTCTTTATATTGTTGGTGATCTAACGATTTACAGCAGTACATATAATGATACCTATACAAATAATGCCACATTCAGCCTTGAAAAAGGACAAACAGGATTAGATGGACAAATAAAAACAATTCATAAAAATAAAGGTACTACACCTCCAATTCCTAATGTTCTAAGTACATCCACATTTACAAATGAAAATAATTTGGGAAGAAGAACATTAATGTTGACTAATAGTGAACCTTTATTATTGAGTGAAAAAGGAACAAATATAATTGTGCTTGATGGAATAAATTCTGAAGTTGATTATTCATTAATTGGTGATCAAAATATTATAGCCGCTGATTATTACGATCTTAATTTATATTCACCCGGAGTTAAAAAATTTCCTAATTCACCAGTAAATATTAAAAATACTTTAACCCTCTATAGAAACCGATATGCTGCGGAGGTTGATTTAGGTTCGAATGTGATTCATACAGCAGGATCTTTGGTATTAGTTGGTGATCGATTATATGAAACAGCAATAGAACAAGTAAATGGAACTTATGGAGGTTACTCCTCTTCAGCAACAAATATAATCCCATATTTTTTGGATAATACAGGAATTGTAAAAGTTGGAAAGCCTTGTACTGGACCTGTTAAAACCTGGGATGGTGCGAGTTGGACTGGAGGAACTGCACCAACAAGTGCCGATCAAATTATTTTTGAAGGAGATTATAATTCAACTGGAGATTTATTTGGTTGTAATTGTACTGTAAATTCAGGAAATGTGACTTTCAATACCGGAAATACTTTGACTCTTATAAACGAAGTTTCGGTTGTGGGAGGGACTTTGACTTTTGAAAATAATTCTAGTATAATTCAAAAAAATGCCGTGACAAATACTGGCAATATTACCTATAAACACAACAGTAACGGATTATATAAAAATGATTTTGCTGTGTGGTCTTCACCTGTTTCTGGAATGTCACCACGGGTATTGTCACCTAACACAGAGACAAATGGATTCCGACTTTTTAATGATGATACCTGGTCTTTTTACGATGGAACATATGGTCCGGAACCAGGTATGGCAGTCGCGATAAAAGCTCCTAACACATATAGTGACACCACACCAACAGTCTTCTCAGCTGAATTCAAAGGAATTCCTAACAATGGTGACATTCAAGTGCAAAGTATAAATATTTTTGGTGGAAATCAAAACCTTAAAACTTGGCAGTTGATAGGTAATCCCTATCCTTCTGCATTGGATTTTAATAAATTTTTTGAAAGAAATTATAATTTGCCTCGGGTGGTATATTTTTGGGTAAATAGTTCAAAACCAAACGCAATTCAATACAAATATAAAAGCGCTGATTATGCCTGTTATAATGATACTGGCGGAGTCTCAACTGATAACGAAATAGTTCCAGACATTCAATTATTTAGACCTTGCCAAGCTTTTTTTGTAAATAGTCCAACCGAATCACCTATTGTTTTTCAAAACTCTATGCGTGTCAGTGGCAATAATTCCCAATTTTTTAAATTAAGCAAAAAGACTACTGCCGAAAAAAGCAGATTATGGTTAAACTTAACCAACGACGAAGGTTTGTTTAAACAAATTTTAATCGGATATGTGCCTAATCCCAATACAAATAATTATAATGCTACATATAATGCAATTGATTTTAATAACAATAAATATGCAGATTTCTATAGCGCCCCTAATCCCGATTTCCCTGAAAGTCGTTTAGTTATCCAAGGCGTTCTTCGACCATTTGCAGATACAGATGAATTTCCTCTAGGTTTTATGATCAATTTAGAAAAGCAACCAGCTATTGCAAGCCAATTTACAATAAGCATTAGCAACACCGATGGTGATTTAGACAATCACCCTATTTACATATATGATAAAGTAAATGATAGCACAAATGACTTACGCAAAGGAGGCTATACGTTTTCAAGTGTTGACGGCACTTTTGACGATCGATTTATAATCAAATTTATTAATACTAGTTTGGGCGTTGATGATTATGATAAAGATTCCAAAGATCTAATCGTTGCTGTAAAAAACAAAACCATTTCTGTAAATGCCCAAGCAGAAAGAATTGAAAAAATTCTGGTTTACGACATTTCAGGAAAATTGATTTACAGCAAAAATAAAATAGGAAATTCCAATTTTGATTTTTCAATTGGAAAAATAAACGATCAGGTTTTAGTGATAAAAACCCAATTGGAAAACGGACATTCAACTGACAGAAAAGTCTTTTTGCATTAAACAAAAAAATCTTTATTTTTTGCTCCAAATAAACTTAGCTTTTTCTACTAGAGATTTTAACACATCACATTCTTTTATAACTAATCTCAAGAGACATGAAAACAAAATTATTTTTTAGTACTCTAGTTATATTTCTAGTTCATGGTTTTGGTTTTGGGCAATCTACTTTCACATCAATAAAAACTGGAAATTGGAATGATCCTACTACTTGGAATTCTACAAGTACTGGTATTGCCGATTCGGATGGAATTCCCGATGAAAATGATGATGTAATCATAACAGGAAATTATACAATCACAGTTGATAATCCTGGTACTACAATTTGCAATTCATTACTATTTAGGAATGCTACTCTAAATATTTCCGCAGTAACGTTATCCGTCATGGGAAAAATTATTATTGACTCATCAAATTCAGAAAACATAATTGCAGCAATTGAAGGTTCCGGTTTTTTAGTTTGCGATTCATTCGATGTAGGAAATCTATCCGACGATCCTAAAAATGCAAATTATACAACAGTAGTAAAAAGTGCACTATCAGGTCTTAGCATCAATAATGACTTAACTATTTACAGCAGTTCCTATAATAATACCTATACAAATAATGCTACATTCAGTTTCGAAAATGGCGAAATAGGATTAGGCGGACAAATAAAAACAATTAACGTAAATAAAGGAACTTCTTCTGCTAATCCCTTTGTGCAAAGTACATCTACATTTACAACTGTAAATAACTTAGGGCCAAGGTCATTAAATTTAAGTAATCCAATCCCTTTTTCGTTAACTGAAACTGGAATAAACACACTTGTTCTTAATGGCGTTGATACTACTGTCAACTATCAAAATTTTGGAGATCAAACCATTATCAATAGTGATTATTATAATCTTATTTTAAGTTCAGGAGGAACTAAAAAATTTCCAGATACACCAATTAATATTAGCAATACGCTGATCATCTCCAACCTTAAATTTGTTTTAGCAGATTTAGGTGCCAATGTAACTCATACAACAAAATACCTCATCTTGGGAGATATGGCGCAATTGACAGGAACTTACGGTGGCCAAACATCTACAGCAACAAATATAAACGATTGGTTTTTTTACCCAAATACAGGAATTCTCAAAGTAATTGGAACTCCTTGCACTGGGCCTATAAAAACTTGGGATGGAGTCAGCTGGTCTGGAGGTTCATCTCCTACAAGTAGTGATCAAATTGTTTTTGAAGGAGATTATAGTTCAACAGGAGATTTATTTGGATGTAACTGTATGGTAAATTCTGGCAATGTCACTATTAATACAGATAATACGTTAAGTCTTGTAAACGAAATCACAGTTGCTGGAGGATCATTAACTTTTGAAAATGATTCCAATTTAATCCAAAAAAACACAGCAGCAAATACTGGCAATATTACCTACAAACGTAATAGTAATGGGTTATACAAAAATGATTCCACTGTATTTTCTTCACTTGTATCAGGATTAACTTCAGATAATTTATTACCAAATACTACTGAAGCTGACTATCAATTTTATAATAGAAATGGTTGGTTTATTAATTTTAACTACAGTATTCTGCCGGGCGATGGATTTGCAGTAATGGCACCCAAAACCTATAGTGATACCACACCAACACTATTTACAGCCGAATTTAAAGGAGTTCCAAACAATGGAGATATTTTGGTTCCAAGCACTGATTTTCCACCAAGCATAGGCTATCCGAATTGGCAGCTAATTGGAAATCCCTATCCATCGGCATTGGATTTAAATAAATTTTTTGTGGCAAATGGCTTCTCAAGTCCAATTTATTTTTGGGTAAATAGCTCAAAACCAAACACCTTACAATACAAATATAAAAGTGCTAATTATGCTTGTTACAATGCCACTGGAGGAGTTTCGGGTGATAATGGTATCGTTCCAGACATTCAATTCATTAGACCTGGTCAAGGTTTTTTTATAATAGAAGAAGCGCCGCGTGATATCATTTTCAAAAATTCTATGCGTGTAAGTAGCAATAATTCTCAATTTTTTAGATTGAGTCAAAAAGCAGCTATCGAAAAAAGCAGACTGTGGCTCAACTTAACCAATGATGAAGGATTGTTCAAACAAATTTTAATTGGATATATAAACAATCCTAACCCTGATCTAAATAATTCGTATGATGCTTTTGATTTTAATAACAATAAATATGCAGATTTCTATACCAAATCTCCTCAGGACTATCGTTTAGTTATCAAAGGCATTCTTCGCCCATTTGCAGATACAGATGAAATCCCTTTAGGATTTATGGTTAATTTAGAAAAGCAACCCGCAGTAGCCAGTCAATTCACAATAAGCATTAGCAATACAGATGGCGATTTAAATAATCAAGCGATATATTTGTACGATAAAATGAACGATAGCACGAATAATTTACGCAAAGGCGGTTATACTTTTTCGAGTTTTGACGGCACTTTTGATGATCGGTTTGTAGTCAAATTTATAAATAACTCTTTGTCAGTTAATGATTTTGAAAATTCAACCAAGGAATTGGTCGTTGCTGTAAAAAACAAAACCATTTCGGTAAATGCCCAAACGGAAAGGATCGAAAAAATTCAGGTTTATGACGTTTCAGGGAAATTGATTTATAGCAAAAACAAAATAGGAAATCAGACTTTTGATGTTTCAGCTTTAAAAACAAAAGAGCAAATTTTACTGGTAAAAGCAGAATTGGAAAATGGAGTTTCAACAACCAAAAAAATAGTTTTTAACTAAGAAAACTTAAAATAAAAAGATTGCGTTCTCCCCATTTCTTTGCTCTTTTTTAAAATTAAATTTTAAATTATAAAAAAAGTTATAACTTTCAACTTCCTAATTTCAAACCGAAATCCCAATGACAACTCTTCTGATAAACAAAAAGAAATATACCATCGATGTCGATCCCGAAATGCCTTTGCTTTGGGCGATTAGAGATATCATCGGACTTACCGGAACTAAATTTGGTTGCGGTATTGGTGCTTGTGGTGCCTGCAAAGTCCTTGTAGACAATGTTGCAACCTACTCCTGCCTGACTCCTGTCGAAACAGTAGCAGGTAAAAACATCACTACGATCGAAGGAACTTCAGAAAACCTGCAATTGCTTCAAAAATCATGGGAAGAATTCAATGTTCCACAATGTGGCTATTGCCAACCGGGACAATTAATAACTGCAACTTCATTACTCAATTCCAACAAAAGTCCTTCGGATACCGATATTGATGATGCTATGAGTGGAAATATTTGTCGTTGTGGCACGTATCAACGCATCAAAAATGCCATCAAACATACTGTTGAACTTAAAAAACACCGCTAAATCATGAGTGAAATTCAAAACATAAGCCGTAGAAGTTTCATCAGAAATATGGGGTTAGCGTCAGGTGGATTGATCTTAGGATGCAATTATAATTTATTTTCTAAAGAAACTGTACTCGAAAATTCAGCAGCTTTTATTCCAAATTTGTTTGTACAATTAAATCCAGACGGAAGCCTTATCATCATTGCGGCACGTTCCGAAATGGGTAACGGTGTAAGAACTTCTTTAACCTCTGTTGTTGCAGATGAAATGGAAGCTGATTGGAATAAAGTTTCTGTCAAACAAGCTGTTGGCGATGAAAAATATGGTGACCAAAACACAGATGGTTCCCGAAGCGTGGCTGGTTTTTATGACACCATGCGAAAAATGGGTGCAACTGCCCGAATGATGCTAATTACCGCTGCCGCAAAAAAATGGCAAGTTCCTGAAAGTGAATGCATCGCACAAAACCATTTTATCATTCATTCCAGCGGAAAAAAATTAGGTTACGGAGAATTGGTCGAAATCGTAAAAACATTACCAACCCCAACAAATATCGTATATAAAGATCCAAAAGATTTTAAATACATTGGTAAAAATCTAAAAAGTGTTGACGTTAAAGATTTTGTAAACGGTAGCGCCGTTTTCGGAATTGATAAACGTTTGCCAAATATGAAAGTTGTTGCTATCGCCAGATGTCCGGTTACTTTTGGTACCGTAAAATCTTTTGACAAAACGGCTGCAATGAAAATTAAAGGCGTCGAAGACGTTATTGAAATTCCAAGAATCGAAAAACCTTTTGGGCCTTTGGGAGGCGTTGCTGTTATTGCTTCGAATACTTGGGCTGCTTTTAAAGGAAAACAAGCTCTTGAAATTCAGTGGAATTATGGCAAAAACGAAGGCTACGATTCCGAAAAATATATGGCCGAACTAACCGAAAGAGTTCATAAACCAGCCAAAGTCGAAAAAGAAATTGGCGATGTCAACAAAGCCTTTGGCGAAGCTGCGAAAGTTATCGAAAGCACTTTCCAACTTCCACATTTAGCTCACGCCCCAATGGAAGTTCCAAATGCTGTCGCTTGGGTTCAGGGCGATAGTTGCGAAGTTTGGGCTCCCACACAATCACCACAAGACGCTCTGGATGAAGTGGTATCCTATTTGGGAACTACAAAAGATAAAGTGACTATAAATGTTACTTTTCTAGGAGGTGGTTTTGGCCGAAAATCAAAACCTGATTTCATTGTCGAAGCAGCCATGATTTCAAAAACAATCAAGGCTCCCGTACAAGTGGTTTGGACAAGAGAAGATGACATCAAACATGGCTATTACCACACGGTGAGTTCACAATACATGAAAGCTTCTTTGGATGCACAAGGAAATGTTACCGGTTGGCTGCATCGTTCTGCTTTTCCTTCTATAATGTCAACTTTTCAACCTGGAACCGATTATCCTGCAGGATGGGAAGCCTCTAGTGCAGCTGATGTTCCTTTTGAGATAAAAAATCTTAAAGTCGAATCAGGACAAGCGCCTGCAATGGTCAGAATTGGATGGATGCGCTCGGTAATCAATATTCTCCATGGCTTTTCGATCAATGTTTTTGCTGATGAATTGGCTCATGCCGCAAAACAAGATCCACTAGAATTCCGACTAAAATTAATAGGTTCTGACCGCATTGAAGACACCAAAGATCCTATAAAATACGACACTGCCCGCCTTAAAAATGTTTTAAAACTGGCTGCCAAAAATGCTAATTATGGCAAACCATTACCCAAAGGTCACGCTCACGGTTTGGCAGTTCATTATAGCTTTAACTCTTATGTAGCCTCAGTTGTTGAAGTTTCAATGGTTGATAATAAAGTAAAAGTGCACAATGTACATACCGTAATTGATTGCGGAACGGCGGTCAATAAAAACACGATAACTTCTCAATTGGAAGGAGCCGCGGTCTTCGGAATGTCAATCGCTTATTACGGAAAAATTACTGCTAAAGATGGCGCAATCGAACAAAACAGTTACAGTGATTACCCAGTGATTCGCATGAATGAAGTCCCAAAAGTTCACGTACAAATCGTCGAAAACAACGAAGTACCAACTGGCGTCGGTGAACCTGGCGTTCCTGTAATTGCCCCAGCCATCATTAATGCTATTTTCAAACTAACAGGAAAACGCTATTACAATTTGCCTTTAAGTGATTATGAGTTAGTATAAATTATTTTTTTGGGCGTTTCCCAAGGGCCGAGTTCATTGTCATTAAGTTATGGATTTCGCTCTAAAATTTACTTAAATCTAGCTCTCGCAGAGACGCGAAGACGCAAAGAAATCGGTATTAAACTTTGCGTCTTTGCGACTTCGCGAGAATAAATAAAACTTATTAACTTAATTGCATTGACTACCATCTCTAACGCAAAAGACGGGTATTAAAGAAAATTTAGTGCAAAAAATTAAAAAAACAGACCTATTTCAATGAACAATTGGATTGAATTATTACACGATTTTAAAAGTAAAAAAAAGCCAGTTGCATTAGTTACAGTTACCAAAATTCTTGGTTCGGCTCCATGTAAAGTAGCTTCAAAAATGATCGTTACTACCCAAAAAGAAATTTTCGGAACTATTGGCGGCGGTAAATTAGAATTTCAAGTTATTGATGAAGCTGTCCAAGCGATTCGCGAAAATAAAATCATTGAATGCTCCTACACATTAGGCCCTGAATTTGAACAATGTTGTGGCGGAAAAGTAGAATTAATTATCGAACCCATGAATCAATCCCCAGAATTATACATCTTTGGCGCAGGACATATTGGTGTTGCTATTTGTGAGGTTTTAAAAGACACTCCTTTTAATATTACGCTTCTTGACACCAGAGAAAACTGGAAAGAAACCATCGAAATCGACTCAACAGTTAATTACAGTGCCGTTCCATTCGACCTTTATAAACAAACAATAAACTGGGGTTCCAATTGTTATGTGGTAATTTTGACTCACGATCACAAACTCGATTTTGAAATTACGGCTTTGGCATTGCATGAACAAACCAAATACATCGGATTGATTGGCAGCAAAACCAAGAAAAACAAATTCAATAATTTATTGATAAACGAATTGAATTTTAAAGCCGGAATCGCACCTGTTCACTGCCCAATTGGATTGGACTTAGGAGGCAATTCTCCCAAAGAAATTGCCATAAGCATCGCTTCAGAATTATTGAAAGCCTATTATGGAAAATGATACTGCATTCGTATTATTGGCAGGAGGAAGATCCGAAAGAATGGGCGTTCCAAAAGGATTGCTTCAGTACCAAAATACCTATTGGATTCTGGAACAAATTGACCGAATTACGACCTCAACAATAACTGAAATCTATATAGGTTTAGGACATTATTCGCAAGAATATCTAAATAAAATTTCTTGGTTAAATGAAGCTCAATCGCTTTTTTTCCTTTACAAAAAAATCCAGATTCGGGTAATCATTAACCAAAATCCTGAACTCGGCACTTTCTCTACTTTACAAAATGTTTTACAACAAATTCCGAAAAACAAATCGGTTTTGATTAATCCTATTGATGTTCCAATACTAAACACAACCGAATTACAAACTATTATTGAAACTCGAAATCAAATTGTTCTTCCGAATTTTGAAGGCAAAAATGGTCATCCCATAAAATTACATGCTGACTTTTGGAACAAACTTCTTCTACTTAATCCAACAAATGAAAACAGCCGATTGGATCTTGAAATTAAAAAAATAAACCCTTCTTCAATCACAACTATTTCTGTTAGTGATTCTTGTACTGTCAAAAATTTAAATACCGTAGCCGAGTGGATGAATTACAATAAATTTTGATGTTTTTCAACGAAAAATAAATATTTTCCTATAATATAATAAAAAATAATGTATTTTATCGATTAAATTGTTCGTTAATCGATTTTGATGCTATTTTTGCATACTAAGATAAATCAAAAGGCTTCGAATTTTTTTTGAATTTTAAAATCAAAAAATTAGCTCTTTTATTTTTTTATCCTACAAAGTGCAAAAAATAATAGCAACGATTTACAGCTGGTTTTATTTAAAATTGAACCACTGTTACTACGATACATCATTTATGAAAAATATTTCAAAAGTTTTATTTCTCTTTTTCCTATTATCGATTCATTCCTTATATGGAAAAAATACTAATACTGATTTAGGTTTTAAAAAAGATGGTATAAATGCAGTTGCTGTTGCAGGACCAGACGCTTCATTGGGTGGCCCAGATTATCGGATTTTTAATAACAAAGGTACTTTTTCACACGAAAACCGTAATTCGTCTAGTCCATACTTATTTACATTCAAAAACACATCAACAACTGCTAGTACAAATACTAGTTACACTATTGATTGGGGGGATGGTACACCATTGTTTACAAATACAATTTTCGATGCAGATGAATATCATAACTACAACCCTGGTTTTTATACTCTAAAATTTACGATAACCGGGCCATCGGGAACAACAACAAAAGATTACGATGTTTATGTAGGTACTTCTCCCGCTATTTCTTTAGGAAACCCTGGAGGATTAGATATATGTACAGGAAACACATTACAATTTCCAATTTCGGGAACAGAGAATAATTCTCCTAATACAATTTACAAAATCACCTTTAGCGATGACCCAGGTAATCCCCAAATTTATACCCAGAGCACTCTTCCGTCCACTATTTCACACATCTATAACATATCCTCTTGTGGATATATCAGCTCAGGTGGCGGAGTAACTTATTTAGATTCTTTTTCAGCATCTGTTGAAGCAACCAACTCATGTGGATCATCATCAAGTGCATTACCGGCAATCTATGTCTCTGAAAGACCAACTGCCGATTTCAATTTACCGCAAGATAGAATATGTGTAAATACCCCAATCACTATTGCTTTTAATTCTAATGTACCAAGAGAAATAATTAATGGTAGATGTCAAAATTCAGATTCAAAGATAATTTGGACCATTTCACCAGCATCTGGTTATACATTGGACAGTGGATCATTGGGAAGTTTTAATGCCGCATTCCCTGATGCAGAAAATTTATGGGTTCGAGGAACATCGTCTATAATTCCAAGATTCACAACTCCTGGAACTTATACCATAACCATGAAAACAAGTAATCGGTGTGGTGTTGGTACCAAAACAAAAACAATCACAATAAAAACTCCACCTACAGTAAATCAAATTAATAATCAACCCATAAAATGCGCAGGACAATTATCTAATATGGTTGTATTTGATGGGAATTTTTCAACAACAACTTACAACTGGACAAATGACAATCCTACAATAGGCCTTGCCGCAAGGGGAACAGGAAATATTCCTGCTTTTACATTAGTAAATCCAGGGACTACTACATTGACTGCTAACATTACAGTAACACCTACAACGGAAGGATGTCCGGGAACTCCAATATCATTTACTATAACAGTACTCCCAACACCCATACTAAATCCAATTAGCAATATTACTCTATGTAATAATACGCTTCAAAACGACATCCTTTTTGGAAGTAGCGTAACTGATACACCAACAACCTTTACATGGACCAACTCAAATACCTCCATAGGATTGGCGGCTAGTGGTACAGGTAAAATTCCTGCTTTTACAGCTACAAATTCAGGTACATCAACTATAACATCAACTATAACTGTTACTCCTTCTAACGTATCGGGATGTCCTGGTGTTCCTATAACATTTACAATTACTGTGTACCCTACTCCAGAAAATTTAGATATCATGGATAAAGAATATTGTGGAGATATTTGGATTCCGGAAACTCCATTTACTTATTCGGTTGCCGGGACTACTTACTCTTGGCAGAATGATACTCCATCAATCGGACTACCCGCTTCTGGAATCGGTTCTATTCCAACCTTCAAAGCAATAAATAATACCTCAAACCCAATTACAGCAACTATAACCTTTACCCCGTCTGCCAATGGTTGTTCTGGCACTACAAAAACTTTTAAAATAAAAGTATATCCAGCGTTGATTGTGAATTTTTCTGAACAGAATCAAACAATCTGTTCTGACACGCCTAGTACTCTTGTAACGATTAGGAGCACCACAAATGGAGTAACTTTCAGGTGGAATGCAACGGCCTCAAATCCTGCTGGAATAACTGGATTTACACAGACCTCTGGAACAGATATAATACCTGTGCAAACCTTCACAAATACTACAGATGCACCAATAACAATAACTTATGTTGCAGAGGTCACTGGTGGAACTATTTGTGTTGGTGCGTTGTATACTTATACTATTACTATAAATCCAAGACCAAGAATTACAAATAAAACAGCAATAACTTGTAGTCTTAACACATTTTCTGTTGATCCTATAACTACAACAACTGATAACGTACCTTTAGGCACTACTTATTCTTGGGCCAATCCAATAAGTACCCCTTCAGGTGCTATAATAAATGGTGCTTCAGCTACCAATTCAAATTCCATTAGCCAAACAGTAACAAACACTACCACAATACCTGCCACACTAACTTATACTGTAACACCAAATTTCAATGGATGTGATGGAAATAATTTTGATGTTGTAGTGACTGTAAAACCAAAACCAATTGTTAATCCTGTTCCCTCAATTATTCTTTGTCCTGGTGACCAAAGCCCATTGATATCTTTTGATGGAAATATATTAGGTACAACATACAATTGGAGTAGTTCGTCAACAGCTATTGGAATAACTAGCACAGGGTCTAACAACATACCCGTTTTTACAGCAATAAATAACAATACAACTCCATTAACAGCAACAATAACAATAACCCCTACCTTAGATGGATGTGAAGGAGACTCCAAAACATTTACAATCACCGTAAATCCAACTCCAACCGTTATAGTAGCAGCATCAAATACTACAGTTGTATGTAATAATCAAATGAGTAACTCAATTCATTTTGATAGCCTTGTAACAGGAACTACATTTTCATGGACAAACTCTAACTCTTCAATTGGTCTGGCCGCTTCAGGAACTGGTGATATTCCAAGTTTTACAGCTATAAACACTACAAACGCACCTATAAATGCAATTATAAGGGTAACTCCAACAGCAAATAATTGTTCCGGAACCCCTATTGATTATATTATTACAGTTAATCCGACTCCTACTGTGAACCAACCTGCTTCTCAAGAAATCTGCAACGGATTACCAACGACAGATATTATTTTTGATGAAACAGTAGCAAACACTAGTTATACTTGGATAAATAACAAACCTTCTATAGGTCTTGGAGACAATGGCTCTGGTAATATTAATTCATTCACAGCAATAAACGACACTCCATATCCAATAATTGCAACTATAACCGTAACCCCTTGGGCAAATGGATGCTCTGGGACTGCGAAAACTTTTACCATTACCGTAAATCCTTCTCCAGCAGTAGTATTTTCAAATGGAAATCAGACCCTTTGCTCTGGCCAAAGATCACCTGTAACTAATTTGACAAGTTTATCAACTGGAGTAGATTTTTCCTGGACGACTACAGCAGTTGCGGGAATTTCAGGATTAACAACACTTTCGGGAACAAATCAAATTCCGACAGAAACATTAATCAATACAACAAGTGCTCCTATTACTATTACTTATTTGGCAACTGGCCGATTAAATGGTAGTGGAACTGGGTATTGTCAAGGTATAACTTATAGATATACCATTACGGTCAATCCAATTCCTTCAGTAACCACTGTACAAGCGCAAACTATTTGTAGTGAAACTTCATTTGCGATGATTCCACAAGATGGATCAGGAAATATTGTTCCTGCAAATACCTTTTATACTTGGAGCAATCCCATAATAAATCCTGCTGGCGCAATTTCTGGAGGATCTGCAAATACGACACACCTAAATCCAATTCGACAAACACTCACAAACACAAGTGATGGAATTGCCACAGCAACTTATACCGTTACGCCAATAGCAAATGGATGTTCTGGACAACCTTTCCCAGTTGTTATTACCGTAAATCCATCTGCTAAAATTAATTTCTCTGGCATAAATCAGACGCTTTGTAACAACGGAACTTCTGCTGCAATTAACCTGACCAGCCCAACAACAAGTAATTTGACTTTTAATTGGACAGCTGCTATTCCAAATGGAATTACCGGAGCAATTGCTTCGGGAACAGATAGTATTCCGGCTCAAACTTTAACCAATACAACAACTAATACGCTGACAGTTGCCTATACCGCAACAGCAACTTTTACCAATGGAATCAGCTGTCCTGGAAATTCATACGAATATAAAATCACCGTTTATCCAGAACTCATAGTTTCAACCAATATTCGTAAAGACATAAGTTGTTTTGGTAGTGACGATGGTAAAATAGATATTAATGTAGTTGGAGGTTCTGGAACTTATACGTATTCGTGGACAAAAGATGGTAGTCCTTTTTCTAACACTGAAGATATTTCAAACCTGAAAAAAGGATTTTATGAAGTTACCGTTAATGACTCCAATAGTTGTGGGCCAAAAACAGCTTCTTTCACCATTGAAGAACCGCCTTTATTAGAGTTGACTTTTGTAGATAAAACAGATATTTTGTGTTTTGGAGATGCAACCGGAGCCATAAATGTAAATGTTATTGGAGGTCGAGTACCTGCTGGCGGCTACCATTTTGCTTGGACTGGCCCGAACGGATTTACTGCAACGACACAAAACCTGATTAACATTCCTGCAGGAATTTATACCCTTATCGTAACCGATGATTCGGGTTGTACAGATGATTTAACTGTAGAAACTACGCAACCCGCAGAAATAATGATTGCAACTGTCATACATCCAATATTTTGTTATGGTGGCAATGATGGAGCAATCGACATAACAGTTTCAGGAGGAGTTGCGCCATATACTAAGACTTGGGACAATTTAGGGCATGGTGATAGTCAGGATAATCTTTCTGCGGGGACTTATAAAGTCACAGTTACTGATGCCAACAGTTGTATCAAATCAATTGATATAATTATACCAGATGCACCAATATTTACTATAAATCCAGTCGTAAAACAAATCAGTTGTTTTGGAGAAAAAGACGGAAGCATTAATCTAAATATCGTTGGTGGTGTTGCCCCGCTTACTTTAAAATGGGATGATAATCCAAACGCAGGAAACGTTCGAAATAATCTAAAAGAGGGAACTTATAGCGTTACTATTACGGATGCAAAATCATGCGTTATCAAACGAACATTTGTTATTCAGGAACCACAATTAATGGTTTTAAGTGCCAATGTCACTAATGCCTTAGATTGCGATAATGCCAATAGCGGATCTATCAATTTATTGGTTGCCGGCGGAACAGCTCCTTTTACGTATCAATGGAATTATCCTTCCACAACTGAGGATTTAAACAATATTCCAGCTGGAAATTATATGGTAACCGTTACCGATGCTCGTGGTTGTATTAAAACGGGCCAATATACAATTACCAGACCAGATCCAATTGCCATTAAAGTAAGTACAGAAACTTTCTTTGATTGTGACGCTAAAAAAACATCGCAAAAATTTGTTGCACAAGCTTCTGGTGGTGTTCCGCCATTTAAATATAACTGGTCAAATGGTGACAATGATACTACCATAGAAACCGATCAAAGCGGTATGGTAATTCTAACCGTTACTGATGCCCTCGGTTGCAAAGCCAATTATACATTAAACATCAAAATCCCAACGATTGGAAAAACTTCCTTTGAAACCAGTTCAATCGGATATGAAACTTATGGAAAATATTCTATAGTAGATCCTATTCAGTTCACGAATACTTCAACAGGAGATTTTAGTACTGTGGCTTGGGACTTTGGCGATGGTGCGGTTTCTACTGAAGAAAATCCTAAACATTCGTACCAAAAGGAAGGCAATTACACGATTACCCAGACTGTGTCTTATTCTTTTGGCTGTGTTTATACTTACACTATTAATTTAAAAGTAGTAAAAGGATATGAAATTGTCACTCCAAACGCATTTACACCAAATGGTGACGGCGTAAACGAAACTTTTAAACCGGCTTTTGAAGGATTAAGCACAGTACAATTAGACATTTATAATTCATGGGGTGAATTAATTTATACCGAAAAAGGAACCAATTTAAAAGGTTGGGACGGAAGAGTAAAAGGAATGGAAGCTCCAAATGGAAATTATTATTACAAATTGAGATCAGTTGTTTTTTACGGTACAACGATCAATGACGGCGGCACTTTTACATTAATAAAATAAGATAAAATGAAACTCAAGTTAATAACACTGATACTTCTGTTGTTCTTTTCTTTGAAAGGAATGGCACAAGATCCAATTTTTACCCAATACTTCATGGTTCCCGAAACCTTGAATCCAGGATTTACAGGCTTTTTGGAAACCTCTAAAGTTGGAGTTTTACACAAAACACAATGGCCAGATTTAAATTTCAGAGTCGATACCGATTACGCTTTCGCGAATACTTGGGTCGAAAGCCTCAACAGTGGATTTGGTTTAAACGTAATGAATTCGAGAGAAAAATTCACCAATTATAGCTATACGCAAATCAATTTGGCTTATTCGTATCGGGTACAATTGAATGACGAATGGTATTTTAGGCCTGCAATCGAAATGGGATTAGGAAACAAATCATACAATTTTCAAAATATTCTTTTGGAAGATCAGATCAATATTGGGTTCGGGAATAATGGCTCTTCAATTGATCCGTTAGCGATGAATGAGAAAGTAAATTTCTTTGATCTTTCTGCCGGAATGCTTTTTAACAATGAAAATGCCTGGATTGGCGCTTCGTTAAAACATCTCACGAAACCTAATATTTCATTTTCGAATACTGGAAATGTTCCATTAGACATGTTCTTTTCGGCTAATGCAGGGTACGAATTAAAAATAGCTGATTACTTTGATATTCTTAGTTTGCCATATGAAACCAAATTGATGTTCACTTCCAATTATATGCATCAAGGTGTTTACAATCGTCTCGATTTGGGAACTGGTGTTGTAATGGATAGATTTTTCCTGGGTGCGACTTTAGCAACAAATCCAATTCGAAAAGCATCGAATAGTCCAATGCTGACTTCTGTAAATTTATATGGGGGATTGCAATACCAGCATTTCAAATTTGGGTATTCTTATGATTTTAATTTGACTAAGATTGGAAATACAGGAGGTATTTACGAACTGTCTTTAATTTATTTATTTGATTTTGAGAAAAGCTGTTTTAGTTGTCCTGATTACTATTAGTTAGAAAGCAATACGATCCATCATTCCACATTTGAAAAAAGTCAAAAAAAAGAAACAAACTTTCAGCTTTTTATTCAATTTTGAGTTTATACGAAAGTTTGTATCACAGATTGAAGGGGTTGTGGCAAACCGTGACTAGTCCCAAGATAAATGACAAGTATAATAAAATAAAAACAATAAAATATGAACGACTTCATAACGAATGGAACAGAAATTAAACAGAGAATTATTTCAGAAATCAACAATGCAAAGCAATGTATTTATCTCGCAATGGCATATTTTACAGACAGAGACATTGCAATGTCAATCGTTGAAGCAAAAAATAGAAATTTAACTATTGACATTATACTTTCCTCAAATGTTCAAAATGAAACCGTGAAGTTAATGTTGAAAGGTGCAGACATTAGTGTTCACGCTTTTGAAACAGGAGACGCACGAGGAATAATGCACCATAAATTTTGCCTTATTGACAATAGGATTTCAATTAATGGCTCTTACAATTACTCTATAAACGCAAGCACTAACAACGTTGAAAATATTACAGTTTCAAATGACCTTACAACTTATTCTCAAATGCAATCAGAATTTGAACGACTCAAATACAATATTGATAACCATATAGCCGTGAATGAAACAGCTCAAATTCCAATAGTAGAAAACAGAATTCCAGAAGTGCAACCAATAAATATTATAGACACTTTTTCTAAACGTTTGCACGACCTTGTTTATTCGGCAGCACAAATAGACACAGAAAAATATAGACAACAAGGTTATGATAATTCAAATGAAAGTCACGGTAATCTTGACATATTCAGAACAGAGTATGACAACATAAAAGAACGAATAAGAACTTACGCAACAGACGAAGGTTTGGGTAACATGAAGAACGTTTTGACTTCAAATATTTCTATAGCTTATGAAAGTACGAGAACAAATTTAGAAAATGAGAAACAAGAAAAAACAAATATTGAAAAGAGAAATAATGAATTAGAAAAGCGACAAATCAATGATAAAATAGAAACTCTTAAACAAGATAAATCAATTTTAGAATCAGGCAACCAAAATTCAGGCGAAAAGGGGCTTTTACAAATTAATAAAGAAATTGAAAAAAACAAACTTGAAAGAAGAATATTAGAACAATCATTTGTTGTAAAAAAATTTTGGACTGTTGGAACAATTTTGGTTGCAATTCTGTTAGCGATTTTTGCTTTTTATCTATCAATATTTTTTTCTTCAGCAATATACAAAGTGTTTTTCGAAGGAAATGTTATTCGTACATCTTTAGAAGCAGGAATAAACCCTGGTCTTCCACAACTTGTTGATGCAAACGCAATCATCAAAATATTCAGACTACAAGGTGCATTATTTGGTTTAATTGCCATGCTTTTCTTTCTTATTCCAGTTCTACTTTCAAATTTGAAAATTCTTGGAAGTGAGAATAAATTAGTTAACATTATTCTATTTTGGGTTGGCTTATTAATATTTGATATTTTGGTATCAAGTATGGTTACAGTCAATACAGATGAAATGAAATGTTTATTAGTTGGTAAAGAATCGACTATTCAAATATGGGAAGTTGTTAAGCACGTAGAGTTTTGGTTGATTTTTGTATTTGGTATGTTTCCTCTAATACTTACACACTTTTTAATTGATAACATTTCAAATGCCTACAAAAAATCACAAAGAGATTTAGTTGACAGAGAAAAAAACAGAAAGATCCAATTACTAGATGAAGAAATGATTGAGCTAAACACAGAAAAAGAATCACTTACTAATAAAGTAAATGAAAAGGAAGAAGCAATAAATCTACAAAACATTAAATTTCTTACTTTAGAAACAGAAATCAATAATCGCCTAACTCAAATTGAGCATATGTATTCAGAGTTGAAAAATCAGATAAAAGCGATTTTTGATGATTTTAGTGCGAGAATTTCAAGTGGTAAAATATTTACTGATGTAATATTTGACAGTGCTATTTCTGCTTTTAAATCAGGTTTTATTGAATTTCTTCCTGAATATTATGCTACAGACGAAGTTGCAAATAGAGTGAAAGATATTGAACGAGCAACTGAAACAACTATTTAACACACCAACAATAGAGATGAAGAATATTATAATTATTTTATCCACAATAGCCTTGTTACCTTCTTGTGATTCAAAGCAAAAGAACAAAAAATTAACATATCAAAACATCGTAATTCTTTCTGATTTATCAAGTCGTATAGATAATAAACCACAAAAAGACACAGACGAAATTCACAAGATTGTTCAATATTTCAAAAATGAATGCGTTAAACCCGGAGAAAAAATTGGAGATAAATCTTCTATTTGTTTTTCTTCTTTTTCTGATAAAGTTATTGCTACAATTGATCTTGAAAAAATCAAAGATTTAGGTGAGAAACAACAATTTATTAACTCAACAGGTAAATTTAAAAATAATGGTTTGAATTATAAAATTCAAGACTTTGAAGATCGCGTAAAAAATTCTTATTTAAAAGTTAGAAATAAAGGATTAGATTTAATAAGTATTTTGAATGAAAAAATAGAAAACGAACCAATTTTGAAAAAAGATACTTATTTAACTGATGGTGTAGATACAACATACGTTAATTACGATAATAATGTTTATATTTTCACAGACGGTTACTTGGAATACCTTAATAAAAGCATAAACAATCAATTTTATTTTGGAAATTCAGAAATTCAAAAAATAAGACAGTATTGCAAAGCAAATAATGTGGATATAACAACAGCACTTGACAAAAACAATTTGTTATGTTTGAAACCAACCAAAAATGACAAAAATCAGTTTATCAACCTTCACATATTAGAAACACACGAAAGAGATAAAAACGACAAATTACAAACATACAAATATCCGACAGGACAAAGAGATAATGAAATTCTTGAAGCAGTTTGGCGTAAATGGGCGATAGAAAGTGGATTTAAAAGTTTTGAATGGAAAAAATATTGAACAAAATCCTGATAGTATTAGCCGTTTTCCAAAATTAGGGATTTAGTGGATATAGTTTTCATTACGTTACTTTAAGAGGGAATTACTCTGTCTTAAAACCTCTCTAAAATTGTAAGCATTGCAAAATTTTTGTATATAATATTCTAATTATACATTGCTGATAAATGAAAAAAAAGCGTTTCGAAACCAATCGAAACGCTTTTTAAATTAGTAAAATTACCAACCTATTTCTTAATCAATTCCTGCAACGGTTTTAATTGTTCCATATCAATTTTGGATTCTTTCAAAACCGAAATCATGTTCATAATATTCGTTGGATTCATGTCCTTTCCCAAGACTCTGACCACGGCAAAACCAGCATCATCTTTATTGGCAAAAAACACAAATTCGTTAATATGATCATCGGTTCCGACAAAGCTTACAGATGCGCCTTGTTTTCCCGAACCAAACTTCATTAGTTGCTGATACTTTGGATCTTTTAGAATCAAATTTACTTTAGCTCTTTCTGTCTCAAACTGGGCTTTGTTCTCATTATTTAATTTGAAAGCCAAAACATTAATCTTTTCAAAAGAATGCAGCGCTTCACTTTGAGCAACTGTCAATTTGGTTTTATCAACATCCAGGATATTTGATGAAACATCTAAAGCGATGAAATTCTTATTCTCCGTGTTTTCAACAAAGTATTTTTGCAAAGAAGGCTCTGAATTGCAACTTCCAAAAACCAAACTTATCAGTAGGACGATTACATATAATAACTTTTTCATAAGCATTATTTTATAGATTTCTAATCACCGTAAAGACTAGCACTAATTACTAATAACCAATTATTACTTTTTCCCCTTAGTTGCTTTTTTCAAATCATCTCCACCAGGAATTTTCATTTTATCTGTCAAAACCGAGATTTCGTTGATGTCAAAATCTCCTGTCAACGACATCAGAACAGTATCTTCATCTTTGCCTCCTTCAACAAACATCAGTAACTCTTTGATTTGAGTATCTTTTGCTCCCGATTTCACCATTATTTTGATGTTTTTCCCTTTGTCGTTTACACGCATCAATTCTTCTAAACCAGCAGTTTTTACATACTTGTCGGCAGTTGATTTTAATTCACTTTCTATCTTGTCGTTTTTGGTAGTGAACACTTTTAAGTTGTCTAATTTTTTGATCAGATTCATGTATTGTTGTGCTTCTTTATCAGAAGTGTCCACTTTTACCTTACTCATCAATTCGAACATTTTCTTATTGACAACAACAGAGGTCACGTCGTCTTGCCCATCAAATTTATCAAATGCAGATTGCGCAAAAAACGGACTTGATATCAATAGTACTACTAATGTGATTATTTTCTTCATTTTATTTTTGATTTAATGATTGTTTTAAAATTTAATTTTACTCTGGGGCTTGAATGCTCTAGAATCATTCGAGCTTTATTTTTAGTCTATAAATACTTTATCTTTTGTCATTTCATACACCTTAATGTATTGCATTCCTTCTATGCCGGTATTGACATTATTGGATAACATTGCCAAGGCTTTTTGAGTCGCTTCTAAAGCTTCTTTTGGATCTTCATAAGTGCCTAATTCTTTATTTTCTTTTACATCATTAACATTCAAAAATGTATAAGTACCAATCCCGATCATCACTACAATCGTAGCAGCTATCGACAACCATGCCATTTTTTTCTTTTTTGATATGAATGATATATTTTTTTCAAACTTTTCATTTTTAGCTTCAACAAAATAACCAAATAAAGGTTTGTATTGTTCTAAATGTGATGCAACATTTGATGACGAAAAATAGTTTTTCAACTCGTTCTCTTCGGCAATACTTGTTTCTCCTTCAAAGTATTTTTCTAAAAGTGCTTCCATTTTATTGAATTCCATAACTGTGTGTTTTTAACATATATTCTCTAATTGTTTTCCTTGCTCTTGAAAGTGACACCCGTACGGCAGTTTCGTTCATTTCTGTAATTTTTGCGATTTCCGAAAACTCGCATTGTTCTATATCTCGTAACTGAATAATTATTCGTTGTTGTTCCGGCAACTGATTGATGATTTTTTCAACCCATTTTAAACTATCATTATCTTCAATTTTTTTGTATAAACTTGGTTCTTTAGCTGTAAAATTGGAATGCTCAATTCTAAGATTACTGGCTCGTTTTGATTTTAATTGGTCCAGACAATAATTTTTGGTCATTGTTACAGCCATTGCTTCGACACTATTATACGCATCTAAATTTTCATTTTTATTCCATAATTTGACCAAAATTTCCTGAGTAGCATCTTCTGCTTCCTCCGTGCTTACGAGCAATCGCTTAGCCAATCGAAAGAGCTTGTCTTTGAACGGATTAATTAAGAGCACGAATTCACTCTGGTTCATAAAATGGTTTTATTATTCGGTTATAAGATCAAGACGAATCAGTATAATTTTTGTTACAAAAAAAAACTAAATTAGACTAAAGTTAGTACTTTTGTATAGACATCTGCAACAAAACCAATACATGAAGCCATATTTAAAAATTACACTTTTAATATTTTTAGCTTTTTTAACTCTTCAGAGTTGTGAAGACATGGATGATGTCCCACCTCCTGCTGGGCTTGAGGTCAATGACTTTATATGGAAAGGTTTAAATTTATATTACTTATGGCAGGCAGACGTTCCAAATTTAGCCGACAATCGTTTTGCAAATCAAGCTGATTTAAATTCATTTTTACAGCAATATGATAAACCAGAAGATTTATTTAATGCCCTTAGAGTAGATCCGTCAATCGACAGATTCAGTTGGATTGTAAGTGATTATCTTGAGCTGGAAGGTGCGCTTCAGGGAACTACAAAAAATGATGGGATGGCATATAGCCTTTATCGTAAATCGTCAAACTCTAACGATATTTTTGGTTGTGTAAGTTATATAATTCCTAATTCTGACGCATCAGCCAAAGGAATTAAACGTGGCGATATATTTTATGGAATAAATGGAACGCAACTTACACTGAGCAATTACAGAACTTTATTATCCGGTTTTGATAATTATACCTTAAACTTAGCCGATTATAATAGTGGCGCAATTACGCCAAACGGCAAATCGATAGATTTGACCAAAACAGTTCTCGCCGAAAATCCAATTTTAATCAACAAAGTCATTGAAAAGGACGGACATAAAATTGGCTATTTAATGTATAATGGTTTTTATCCAAGTTATGACAGAGAATTAAATGATGTTTTCGGTTCTTTTAAATCACAAGGTATTACCGATTTGGTTTTGGATTTAAGATATAATTCCGGAGGTTCCATTCAGTCGGCAACCCGTTTGGCGAGTATGATTACAGGAAAATTCACCGGAAAAGTTTTTTCTAAACAAAGATGGAATGACAAAATCAATTCCTATTTCGAAACCGAAAAGCCGGAAGCATTAAAAGATTTGTTTGTGGATAAAATAGATGACACTCCAATCAATAGTTTGAATCTTACCAAAATTTATATTTTGACTACGCACAATACCGCGTCGGCAAGCGAATTGGTCATCAACGGTTTGAAACCCTATATAAATGTATATCAAATTGGCGATGTAACAATTGGGAAAAATGTTGGATCGATTACAATCTACGACTCTCCTACTTTTGGAAAAGAAAACAGAAATCCGAAACATCGTTATGCAATGCAGCCGATTGTTTTAAAAATTGTGAATGCTGATGATTTTGGTGACTATTTTAATGGTTTGACACCAACTTATTCACTAAAAGAGAGTCCATCTAATTTTGGCGAATTAGGTTCGAACACCGAGCCATTATTGAGTACTGCCATTGGAAAAATTACCGCTACTGCCCGAATGGTTAAGAAAACACAAGGCAAAACATTTCCTTATTTTGATGATTCAAAAGCTATTTCAGGACAAAACCAAATGTATATCGAAAAAGTTCCTCCAGGACTTTTACAATCTTTATAATAAAAACCAAATAATACCAACCAAAAAGGCTTTCATCACTGAAAGCCTTTTTCTCAAATAACAATTACCTAATACCGTCTATAATTCTCTAGAATACCACAACTATTAAATCAAGAACTGTATTTAATTTTAACTATAGAACACAAAAAAGCGTCTATTAGTATTTAGTTATTAAAATAAAATCCGTTTGGACCAACACCCACTGTAAATTCTTTTTCCAGAACTCCGGCTAGTGAATAAATATACGCTTTACTATTGGCTGTAAAATCTCCTCCATCAGCAATAAAAAAGTGATTGTTCTTTACAGCGAAACCATACATTTTACCATAATCAGAATTTGAATTATAGGTTAAAATAGCGGTTTTTGAAGCTGTAGTTTCTGAAATATTCATACCGTAAACTGAAGTTCCAACAGTGTAATAAATTTTATTTTGTTCGATATCCAGATTTTTGGCATCTTGTAATTCGGCAGGGAAAGTAATTTTACTCAAACTATTATCTGACAATTTCACTTTTACGATTTCGCTGGACACTCCGTAAGGACTTCTCAAAACATACAAAACTCCATCTTTGGCTTCCATAGTATCTGCATCAGAACCAACATTTATTGGTGCTTCCAAAGTTTTTGTAGTTGGATTTACAACCAAAACTTTATCGTTTACATAAGGTTCTGTAATGTATAATTTTCCATTTTCCAAAACAATTCTGTTGGCCGTTGCGTTCAATTCAATTTTTGATTCAACCAAGTTAGTCGTCAAGTTAATTACTGCTACGTAATCATCAGTATTACCAGTCGCCAGATTAGCGTAAGAATAAGTATTTGCATTCGTAACATACGCTTTTCCATCTTTTACAACTCCGTATCTTGGATTTACAAGACCAGTTTCGATTTTTGCAACAATCTTAAAAGTGTTTCTATTCACTACAGTAATTTTATTAGAACCACCTGCAATAATATAGGCATTATCGCCATCAAAAAAGATAGATTGTACATATTTCCCCAATAAGTCAGAACCATTTACGGAGGTATAAGCATCTTGAGTAAAATTATTCAAATCATTACTTATATAAGAAACGGAACCTTGTCCTGAACCACCTTCGTTCAACACCAAAACTCCTTCATTGTAATCACCAGAATCAACTACTTTATCATCATCATTCGTACACGAAACCAATACAGAAACACTCAACAGAGCAACAAAAAAAGACTTACTAAACTTCATAATTATTTAAAATTTTAGGGTTAAATACAAATTAAAATTGCGACCAGGCATTGGTCTGTCTTCTACACTTTCATATTTTTCATTAAAAACATTCAAGACCTGAAAACCTATTTTTGATGATTCTAAAAACTTAAAATCATAATTAAATCCAAGATTCGACACCTGATAAGCATCTATAATTTCATTTGGATCATTATCCGATCTTGTATACACAAAACCGTTGTACAAATACTGATAATCGACAGAAAATTTACTGTACGAATACGCAACCGAAGCAGTAGCCTTATGATAAGGGACAAAAAACAACTGCTTGTCGGTATCCAAATTTTTTGAAATCGTGTAGGCGTAGGTTCCATTTACAGCGAAACTATTTTTCCCGTACGAATTCGCCCAACCCAAAATAGTTTCAGAGCCATATGTATTCACGCGGTCTGTATTTTCTGGTGACCACACATCTCCATTTACCGGAACCCAACGAATTAAATTGTCGATTTTGTTAAAGTAAAGTGTCTCAGTCAAAGTGAATTTTTTATACGTAAAAACATTTCCAACTTCTGTTTGGTACGAGCTCTCAGGTTGCAAATCGGGATTTCCTCCTTCTTCCCAATACAAATCATTGAATGTTGGAATTCTGAAATTTCTGGAAAAATTGACTTTCAAATTATAAAATGAAGTAAAAGCATACGACGAACCCAACGAAAATAAAAACGGACTATCATAATCTGAAGTAGCTTCTTTTCTGAATCCTAACTCGTTTTGCCATTTCGGATTTGCCTTCTGAACAGCTTTCAAAGCAACTGCCCCAATATGTCTAGTGTTGTCGCCAAAACTAGTTCCAAAACCCTTGGTGCCATTATAATCTACAATTCCATCAAGTTTGATAGATTCTATTAATTGATACCCAAAATCCATTTTTGCAATAAACGATTCCGATTTTCCAAAAGTGAAATAATCACTATCTATATCAGCAAAATATTGATACTCTTCGGTGAGATACGCTACTTTATAATTACTGCTGAAACGTCCTTCGGTTTCTGCATATTCCAAAAGATTTCTGCTAAAAGTATTGATGTATTTTGTTTTCGAATCCGATTCAGATACCAATGAAAGATTTCGGTCTGTATTCGAAAATTGACTATAAAAAGTCAGCATTTCATGGGCACTTATTTTATAACCAACATTCCCAGACAAACTAGTTGTTGCATATTGCCCATTTTCATTTTTTCGCTGAACACCTTGCCAAGTATACAGATCTACATAATCATAATCGTTATCCGAACTATTTCGCGAAAGTCCAACTTGAGTGCTCCATTTTTTGTTGGAAAGATTCATTTTATAATTGACCCCAATGGTATTAAAACTACCATAATCCAGCCTCAAATTATTCTCGAATTTATTATCAAAAACCAGATTAGTATTCAAATGCACGCTTCCTCCGATAGCTCCACTTCCATAACTCACGCTTCCTCCGCCCGCTTTTACACTAATTGAATTGAAATCAGATGAAGTAAACGTATTGAAATCGGCACTTCCATTGAGCAACGAATTGACATTAATTCCGTTCCAAACCACAGCCGTTTGCGATGCAGTTGTTCCTCTAAATGAAACCGTCGATGTCCCTCCGCGCCCATATTCCTTGAAATACAAAACGCTATTGAAATTTAAAAGATTGGTAAGATAAGATTGATTTTTGTCAATAACCGAATCATTCAGCACCTGAATAGTTTGCGATTTATTGTCAAAATGCAGTGTCCGGTCTGAGACTATGACCTCTTTTAAGTTATTGATAGAGTCATTCTGTGCCGAAATACATTGGCACAATAAAACAAAAACGCTGAGTATTAGTTTTTTTAAAGTCATAATTCCTGAACCTTTTTTCCCGAAAGTTCGATATTCGTTAAGAAAAAAGGCAGGTCTCCTGGCTTGCGTCTTGTTGTTCACCTTCTCATCCGCCGCGGCGAACAATGGTTTTGTAGATAACAACAAGCTGAATAGCTTACAGTTGCGGGAACAGCTTAGGTTTTGAACCTAATTCCCTTTTAATGTGTTTTTGTAAAAAAAATAAACACAACCTTAATTCGGATGCAAATATAAAGTTAAAAAAATCAAAAAAACAAATAAAACTTACTAAGCTAATAAGTTACTGATTTTATAAGTGTTATAAATTTTAAAATATTTTTAGAAGCAGAAACATCAGGCATTTTCAGGAAATATGGGTCCCGCTATCCGTTGCAATCTTTTGTGCCGAACCCCGGCCCAAAAGGATTTTCACTACTATCGGGGCTAAAGATAAGATTTGGCTTTTTTGTTATTATTTATAATTTAATACAGTTTAGTTTAAAGAAGAAAAAGAATTATTTTACCCAGATTGTAGAGCTACTCACGGAGATTCCTCCTTCGTCGGAAAGACAATCTTACGTAGTATTAGCAGCCATCAAAACATCCAGTTTGTCATTCCGACGAAGGAGGAATCTTCACACTGCATATCCACAAAAGGAACATGAGCAAAATAAAAAACTTAGAAACTCAGTAAATTAGAAACTTAGCAACTCTATCTTCACCACCGCCCCAAAATCCAAAGGTGTCTTAAAAGCTTCCTGCAAAGGCAGATTATTTACCCTACACAAAATACTTCTGATAACTCCAGCGTGTGCCACAATAATCAAAGGTTTTTCCAAATCTCTCGGAATTTCATTTTCAAAGAAATCCAAAACTCTATCATTCAAATCCACGAACGATTCACCATTAGGAACTCTTACATTTACAAAATCTTCCATCCAGGGATTAAGAATTTCTTGCGGAATGTCGTTCCAACTTTGTAATTCCCAATCGCCAAAATGCATTTCCATCAATCTTTTATCCTCAATAATCGAATCGATTTTTATGTTTTCCTGAATATGTTTTGCCAAAATAACACAGCGTTGTAAAGGACTCGAATACAGCTTTGCTTCTTTGGGTAATTGTTTTAAAATGTTTTCGAAAACAATATCATAAGGTTCTAAAATCCCAACATTGCTTTGTCCGTAACAAACTCCTTTTTCACAAACCGTTTCCGTATGACGAACTAAATAAACTTCCATATTCCGATAATTGACAGATAAAAAATTACTTCACAAACTTGTTGCGTCGCACCCAGACAATCTCCAGTATAACCATCAATCCATTTCTGAAAATAACGAGCAAGAAAAAACCGAGCGATAAAAACTGGAATCAAAACAAACAACAATTGCCATTTAAAAAAAGATAAAACGAAAAGAGGTAACAATCCAAAAAATAAAGCTCCAACGACTTCTTTCCAAGTAAAATTCTGTGCAATAGGTTTGCTTTTACTAGATGCATCTTCCCTTGAATATTGATGTGTAAAAACGATAGAAATAGCCGACAAACGACTTACTGAATGTGCGGAAATAAAGAGTAGAAGAATAGTGATTAGTGAATAGTGATTGGTAATTAGTAAAACGCGAGGATTTTGAAGCATTGCAGACAAAGCGGTAAACTTCAATAACAACAACAAAACAACTCCAATCGCTCCATAAGCACCAATGGCGCTGTCTTTCATTATTAAAAGAATTTTCTCCTTCGTCCAACCACCTCCAAAACCATCACAAACATCTGCAAAACCATCTTCGTGGAAAGCTCCTGTAGTTAAAATTCCCCCAATGATTGAAAGTATTAAAGCAATTTCATAAGTAAATAATAAAGTCGCTAAATAATAAACAGCAAAAGAAATTCCGCCCACAATCCAACCAATCAAAGGAAAATAGCGAGAAGCTTTATTTAAATAATCAGGATTATGATCGATGTTTTTTGGACACGGAATTCGGGTGTAAAACATTAAGGCTGTGAAAAATATATGTAATTGTTTTTTCATTTTTATTATTTGTTTGTGATTGTAAAGACGTTGCAGTGCAACGTCTCTACGGCAATATAACAGATTTATTTATTGCTAACTCCAGCCGATTCAAAACTAGCCATTTCATTCAAAAAACTAACTGCTGATTGTATAATTGGAAACGCCACAGCACACCCCGTTCCTTCTCCCAATCGCAAATCCAATTGCAACAAGGCCTGAACATCCAAATAATTTAATATTTTTTGATGTCCCTGTTCTGCGGAAGAATGACAGAATATCGCATTTTCTTTGACTGCCGGATTCATTTTATAAGCTATTAAAAACGCTACCGAACAAATGAAACCATCAACCAAAATAAGCATATTATTTTGTTTCGCTTGCAACATTCCACCAGCCATTTGCAGAATTTCAAATCCTCCGAAATAAGCCAATTGGCTTTCTAAATCATTTGGTCCATTATAGTTTTCAAGCGCTTTTTTTAGGATGTTTTGTTTCTGAAGTAACTTTTCATCGACAACTCCAGTTCCTTTTCCGACGCAATCTTCGATTGGTAATTGCAAAAGAATACTCATCAAAACCGAAGCGGTTGAAGTATTCCCGATTCCCATTTCGCCAAAACCAATACAGTTACTGCCAGTTTCTAAAATGGAATTGACTATTTCCTTTCCTTTTTCAAAACATAAATTCAATTCGGTTTTGCTCATTGCAGGAACGTGTAAAAACGACTGAGTTCCCTTGCCTATTTTAGCAGAAACTAAATTAGCATTCGTTGGAAAATCATAATTCACTCCAGCATCTACAATGGTTAATTCTATATTGTTTTGTTTGCAAAACACATTAATCGCTGCTCCACCTTCCAAGAAGTTGGTAACCATTTGTCGGGTAACATCTTGTGGATAGGCGCTTACACCGTGATTTGCAATTCCGTGGTCGGCAGCAAAAACGACCATATTCGGTTTGGTTATTTTAGGTTCTAATGTCTGAAAAACATTTCCGATTTGTTTCGCTAGACTTTCTAAAATTCCTAAAGAACCTGTGGGTTTGGTTTTATTGTCTATTTTCTTTTGCAGTTCTTCATTTATTGTGGAATTGTTGGAGTATGATTGCGTCGTTCTTCGCAATAACTCTGAAACTGATAATGGATTAGAAATCAAAATCTCTTCGACAAAAGGTTTTTCTGATTTTTGTTTCCAATTCAATTGTTGCAACATCGGTTGGTTGTCGTAATTGGTAGCGGGTTTGCCTACGCAAAAATAACCCAAAGGCTCAATATGTTCTGGCAATCCTAAAAGTTGTTTGAATTGATGATAATTCAGAATCGAAACCCAACCCATCGAATAGCCTTGCTCCGTCAATGATAACCAAATGTTTTGTGCGGAACACACCGAACTATATTTCACAGCTTCGTTACTTCCAACTGTTCCGATTGTAAAATGATTCAAAACTGAACGGTCGTAACAAATCACTAAACCAAGGGGTGCTTCTTCAATGGCTTCAAGCTTTAAAGCTTGGTATTGTGCCTTTTGAAGTTCATCATCTGTTTGGTTACATGCTTTTTTATCATAGTCTAAAAACAATTCTTTTACTGCCTTTTTAATTTCGGTTGATTTGATGAGATAGTATTTGGTAGCATCAGTCAAACCTACAGATGGTGCGTGGTGTCCTGCCAACAACGCTTTTTGAATTACTTCATCAGGAACTTCATCAGTTGTGAAGTGACGGGTGTCTCGGCGGGATTGTATGATTTCGTCTAAGGTCATTGTACTTAGTTTTTTTATTTTTCACGCAGATTTTGCAGATTCAGCAGATTTTTTTTTAACTGTTTGCTGTAAAAATCAGGTGTAATTTTATCTTGCTTAACATTCCTGTTGTATGCGTTAGGGATGGTAGTGGCATCCTTTATTGCCGCGGTTCGGCAATAAAGATATAACGGACAGCCCTCCCAATAGCTATCGGGATTGATGGTAACGCCCAAATAATTATTACTTTTTTATTCTTCCCAAACAATGAAACAATAGTCGTTGTGGGTAATTTTTGTAAAGTTAGGCAATTCTATCGCTTCTGAAAAAAGCGGACAATTGAGTACCAAAGTATGAAATTCGCCGTTTTCACCACAAGGATCAATGTCTTTTTCGAGCAATTCCTGTGCCAGTTCTTTTGTCAAAATTTTACCTAAATAATCTTCTCCCATCGTTGGATTGCAGGAAACAATCATTGTACTTATTCCATTTTCGAGCATTTCATTGACCAAAACGATACGATCTTGTTGCCACAAAGGAAGCAGGGCTTTCAACGATGCGGATTGACAAACTTTATCTTCCCAATCTTTGTGAGCCTGCAAATCGATATCTCCAAAAACAGCTGCATCGAGATTATAATTGATTTTCAGATTTTTTAAAATGTCGACAAACTTGGCTTCGTAATCGTTCCAAGTGGCAGGAATAGCTTCGAGAGGCAAATTCATTTTTTGTGATTGTTGTTTCAAAATCGACAAAGGTAAGCCGTGAGAACGTGAAATTTTACCATTTTCGTTCATCATATTCAGCAACACTTTTGGAACGAATCCTTGCGCAACTGCTTGCATCATCGCATAACAACTGTCTTTTCCTCCGCTCCAGGAGCTTACAAAATTCATCATTTATCCTTTTATTTTTAAGGGAATTCCAGAGACCATCAGCACTACTGTGTCGGCATTTTTGGCGATATATTGATTCATCCAACCTTGCAATTCAACAAATTTTCTGCCAATGTGGGTCTCGGCATGAACGCCCATTCCGATTTCGTTCGTTACAATGATGATTTTAGTGTCTTTTTGTTGTGCAATGGCGTCTATCTCGGCTTTGGCTTGTTCCAAACTTAGGGCAATATCATTTTTGGTATCCACAAAAAAATTCGTCAACCACAATGTCACGCAATCAATAACAGCTACTTTTCCTGAGAAATCAATTTCGCTTAAATGTTTTTCTTTCTCAATGTTTACCCAGCGTTCGTCTCTGTCTTTTTGATGTCTGTCCACTCGTTTTTGAAAATCATCATCCCATTTTCGTGCTGTTGCTACATACATTGGATTTTCGGCTAGTTCTTTGGCTAAATTTTCGGCGTAACCACTCTTTCCAGAGCGTTCTCCTCCAGTAATTAAATAAATCATTTTGAATTGTAAATTTTGAATTGTAAATTGTTAATGAAAAACTATCTTAAAACAGACTGGTTTTTAGAAGTCTTAAGAATACTTGTTATTAATTTTAAAATTTCAATTGCATCGTTATAAATATTTTCAAATTCTTTTTCATTTAAATAATCAGTTGCTTTTAGCAATTCCAACCAATAAACTACTTCATTAGCTTCTTTCTGAGCAATTGCAAATTTATGAATGAAATCATTTCTACTTTCAGCATGTTCAGCTTCTCTAATCATCGCACCAATACTCGTTCCACTTCTTAATAACTGTTTTGAGAGTACAAATTCTTTTTTACCATTGCATATATATTGATAAAGTTTAACAATTCTAATTGCAAAATCAAAGCTTTTATCTCTAACAATATTGTTCTTCATAATTAACAACTAATAATTTATAATTAACAATTAATACGGGCAATGCGTGCAATCGCTCTTGCAACAATAGCCTCTTTTGAGATGAAACCAAGGCTTGAAAACATAGTTTCCATCTTCAAAATAATAATCGATTCCTTCTATAATTTGGGTTGTTTCTGGCAGTAACGAAGCTTTATTTCCAATTGCATTTTCGGGAGTTATGGTTGCCACAAATTCGTCTATTTTATCAGAACAAGCTTTTTTGAAACAACTCGGACAAAGACAATCGGCAATATCAAATGGATTGAAAATCGGCGGAAAATCATTGCACCAACAGGATTCTCCTTCAAGAGTATCTCCACAATTAAAAGGTTTTTGACAGCTCGAACAATGTTTCTTTTTTATACCATTCATTTGGTAAAGATAGCGTTTGTCTGATTTTTTACTGCAAAAATTAAACAGGAAATTTATATTTTGCTATACCTTTGTCGCTATCGAAAAATATAGTATATGCGATTTTCATTCTACAAAGTTCTATTAATCAGTGTTATTTTTTCTTTTATTGGATGTCAAAAAAACGAAAAAAAGGCCCTTGCAACTGATGTTAATAATACAAACAGTATTCAATTTGCTAAAAGTTTAGCCATTCAGAAACACGAAGGTTTTACTGTAGTAACGGTTTCGAATCCCTGGCCGGATGCGGTTAAAAATTTCACTTATATACTAAAAGAAAAAAATGGTGTTGTTCCCGACAGCCTAAAAAAATACACTCAAATTAATGTTCCGTTGCAATCAATTGTGGTGACCTCAACGACGAATATTCCTTTTTTGGAAATGTTGGGAGTAGAAAAATCATTAGTTGGTTTTCCGCATACCGATTATATTTCTTCTGAAAAAACCAGAGCTTTGATTGATGCTGGCAAAGTCAAAAATGTAGGGCAAAACGAAAAACTCAATATCGAACAACTTATTGATTTAAATCCCAATCTGATTGTAACCTTTGGTATTGACAACAACAATCCAACCATTGAAAATTTACAAAAAAGTGGTCTAAACGTATTGATTCAAGCGGATTGGATGGAACAATCTCCTCTTGGAAAAGCGGAATGGTTAAAACTATATGGTGTTTTATTTGGTAAAGAAAAAGAAGCCAATCAGTTGTTTGACAATATCGTAAAAGAATACAATGATGCAATAC
>Ga0308157_10001658_pt1 | contig 43147 bp, 42 predicted proteins | sample PhyBR1_FD_201035 | JGI IMG/M metagenome (GOLD analysis project Ga0308157, IMG submission 201035) | Phyllosphere microbial communities from UC Gill Tract Community Farm, Albany, California, United States - DLSLB.R1 | ecosystem: Host-associated > Plants > Phyllosphere > Unclassified | place: USA... | reverse complement strand
TTGGTGCCACGGAGGAGAAGACCGCAGTTCTCGCCGGCCCACGCCTCGTCGAGCTGCTTGTGGAACATCTCGATACCCGTGACCGTGGTCTTCTGCGTCGGGCGGATGCCGACGATCTCGACCTCGGAGTTGATCGCGAGGGTGCCACGCTCGGCGCGGCCCGTGACGACCGTGCCACGACCGGTGATCGTGAAGACGTCCTCGATCGGCATCAGGAACGGCTTGTCCTTGTCGCGCACCGGGTCGGGGATCGAGTTGTCGACGGCCTCCATGAGGTCGAGGATGGACTGGGTCCACTTCTCGTCACCCTCGAGCGCCTTCAGGCCCGAGACGCGCACGACAGGCGCGTCCTCGGCGAAGCCCTGGCTGGCGAGCAGCTCGGAGACCTCGAGCTCGACGAGCTCCAGGATCTCCTCGTCGTCGACCATGTCGGCCTTGTTCAGCGCGACGAGCAGGTACGGCACGCCGACCTGCTTGGCGAGCAGCACGTGCTCACGGGTCTGCGCCATCGGGCCGTCGGTGGCGGCGACCACGAGGATCGCACCGTCCATCTGAGCCGCACCGGTGATCATGTTCTTGATGTAGTCAGCGTGACCGGGGGCGTCGACGTGAGCGTAGTGACGCTTCGGGGTCTCGTACTCGACGTGCGAGATGTTGATCGTAATACCGCGCTGACGCTCCTCGGGCGCGGAGTCGATCGACGCGAAGTCGCGCTGAACGTTGGTGGCCGACGGGAACTTGTCGGCGAGCACCTTCGAGATCGCAGCGGTGAGCGTGGTCTTGCCGTGGTCGACGTGACCGATCGTTCCGATGTTCACGTGCGGCTTGGTCCGCTCGAACTTGGCCTTAGCCACTGGGTCCTCCTCAGGACGTCATGTAGGGGCACCGGGCACTGGATTGTGACCGCTTTCCTACGGGTTTGATTCTCAGTTTAGTAGAGAGACGATGTGAAGTTGTCTGAGTGCCTGGCGGACCCGAGGCCGGGCCCCGGATCCGCCAGGCTCCTAGGGCTTACTCGCCCTTGGTCTTCTGGACGATCTCGTCGGCGACGGCACGCGGGACCTCAGCGTAGCTGTCGAACTCCATCGAGTAGACGGCACGGCCGGAGGTCTTCGAACGCAGGTCGCCGATGTAGCCGAACATCTCGGACAGCGGGACCGACGCGCGCACGACCTTGACGCCCTGGGCGTCCTCCATCGACTGGATCTGGCCACGACGCGAGTTCAGGTCGCCGATGACGTCGCCCATGTACTCCTCGGGCGTACGCACCTCGACGGCCATGAGCGGCTCGAGCAGCACCGGGTTCGCGCGCTTGATGGCCTCCTTGAAGCCCATCGAGCCCGCGATCTTGAACGCCATCTCCGAGGAGTCGACGTCGTGCGAGGCGCCGTCGAGCAGGGTCGCCTTGACGCCCACCATCGGGAAGCCCGCCAGCGCGCCGGCCGCCATCGCGTCCTGGAAGCCCTGGTTGGTCGGCTCGATGTACTCGCGCGGGATGCGCCCACCGGTCACGCTGTTGACGAACTCGTACGACTTCTCGGAGTCGAGGTCGAGCGGCTCGATCGTGAACTGGATCTTCGCGAACTGACCCGATCCACCCGTCTGCTTCTTGTGCGTGTAGTCGTACTTCTCGACGGCCTTCTTGATCGTCTCGCGGTACGCCACCTGCGGCTTGCCGACGTTGGCCTCGACGTTGAACTCGCGCTTCATGCGGTCCACGAGGATGTCCAGGTGCAGCTCGCCCATGCCCTTGATGGTCGTCTGACCGGTCTCGGGGTTGAGCTCGGTGCGGAACGTCGGGTCCTCTTCGGCGAGCTTCTGGATGGCGACACCCAGCTTCTCCTGGTCGGCCTTGGTCTTCGGCTCGATCGCGACCTCGATGACGGGCTCGGGGAAGGTCATCGACTCCAGGACCACCGGCGATGCCGGGTCGGTCAGGGTGTCACCGGTGGTGGTGTCCTTCAGGCCGATGACGGCGTAGATGTTGCCGGCGGTGACCGCGGGAACCGGGATCTCCTTGTTGGCGTGCATCTGGAAGATCTTCCCGATGCGCTCCTTCTTGCCCTTGGTCGAGTTGATGACCTGGGCACCCGACTCGAGCTCGCCCGAGTAGACGCGCACGTAGGTGAGGCGACCGAAGAACGGGTGCACGGCGACCTTGAACGCGAGGGCCGCGAACGGGTCCTTCGCGTCGGGGTGACGCTCGATGATCGTGTCGTAGTCCTTGGGGTCGTGCGCCTCGATCGAGCCCACGTCGAGCGGGTTCGGCAGGTAGTCGATGACGGCGTCGAGCATCGGCTGGACGCCGCGGTTCTTGAACGCCGAGCCGCACAGGACCGGGTAGATCTCGGAGGCGACCGTCATCTTGCGGATCGCGCCCTTGATCTCGGCGACGGTGAGCTCCTCGCCGCCGAAGAACTTCTCGAGCAGGACGTCGTCGCTCTCGGCGACGGTCTCGAGCAGCACCTGGCGGTACTCCTCGGCCTTGTCCTTGAGGTCGGCAGGGATCTCCTGCACCTCGTAGGACGCACCCATGGTGACGTCACCCTTGGAGTCTCCGGCCCAGACGAGCGCGCGCATCTCGATGAGGTCGACGACGCCGACGAAGCTGCTCTCGGAACCGATCGGCAGCTGCATGACGAGCGGCTTGGCGCCGAGGCGGTTCACGATGGTGTCGACGGTGTAGTAGAAGTCCGCGCCCAGCTTGTCCATCTTGTTGACGAAGCAGATGCGGGGGACGTTGTACTTGTCGGCCTGACGCCACACGGTCTCGGACTGGGGCTCGACGCCCTCCTTGCCGTCGAACACGGCGACCGCACCGTCGAGGACGCGGAGCGAGCGCTCCACCTCGACCGTGAAGTCCACGTGACCGGGGGTGTCGATGATGTTGATCTGGTTCTTGTTCCAGTAGCAGGTCACGGCGGCAGACGTGATCGTGATGCCGCGCTCCTTCTCCTGCTCCATCCAGTCGGTCGTCGAGGCGCCGTCGTGGGTCTCGCCGATCTTGTGGTTCACACCCGTGTAGAACAGGATGCGCTCGGTCGTCGTGGTCTTACCGGCATCGATGTGCGCCATGATGCCGATGTTGCGGACCTTGCTCAGGTCGGTGAGCACTTCTTGTGCCACGGGGGTGTGTCCTTATCTTCTTGCTGTCGTCACGCGACGAAGGAAAAGTGTGGGGTGCCGGGACCGGATCCGATGCTTCGACGAGCGAGGCAGCCGGATCCGATCCCGGCCCGACTGGTGATTACCAGCGGTAGTGCGCGAAGGCGCGGTTCGACTCGGCCATCTTGTGAGTGTCCTCGCGGCGCTTGACCGCGGCACCCAGGCCGTTCGAGGCGTCCAGGATCTCGTTCTGGAGACGCTCGGTCATGGTCTTCTCACGGCGGCTCTTGGCGTAGCTGACGAGCCAGCGGAGGGCGAGGGTGTTCGCGCGGTGCGGCTTCACCTCGACCGGGACCTGGTAGGTCGAGCCACCGACGCGGCGGCTGCGGACCTCGAGGGTCGGGCGCACGTTGTCGAGCGCCTTCTTCAGGGTGGCGACAGCGTCCTGACCGTTCTTCGCCTCGACACCCGAGAGGGCGCCGTAGACGATCGACTCGGCGAGGGACTTCTTGCCGTCGACCAGGATCTTGTTCACCAGCGAGGTGACGATCGGAGCACCGTAGACCGGGTCGTTGACAACGGGGCGCTTGGGGGCGGGGCCCTTACGAGGCATCTAACTCAACCCTTCTTCGCGCCGTAGCGGGAACGAGCCTGCTTACGGTTCTTGACGGCCTGGGTGTCCAGGGCGCCACGGACGATCTTGTAGCGGACACCGGGGAGGTCCTTGACACGACCACCGCGCACGAGCACCAGCGAGTGCTCCTGCAGGTTGTGGCCCTCACCGGGGATGTAGGCCGTGACCTCGGTACCGTTGCGGAGCTTCACACGAGCGACCTTGCGCATCGCCGAGTTCGGCTTCTTCGGGGTGGTGGTGTACACGCGGGTGCACACGCCGGCCTGCTGCGGGTTCGACTTCAGAGCGGGAGCCTTGGTCTTGGTGACCTTCGGCGAACGACCCTTGCGAACCAACTGCTGAATAGTTGGCACTGCTTCTCCTTGTTGTGCTGCACGGTGACAGCGTGATGGGTTCACATCAGACCCGCCCGCACGCCGAGAACGACGTGCGTTTGAATGGTGGGTATGCCGTGGGGGCGGAACCGGCGAGTGCCGGTGCCCGGTACGCGCGCGTCAAGACACACGCATACCCGCTCAATGGTAATGCGCCGTAACACGCCCGGTCAAATGCGCACGGATGGCGCGCCGGGCGCTGATCCGCGGGGCGGCGCACAGAGAGTTCAGCGCAGGTCGCGCAGGCGGGCGGTCATCGGCGCGCGCTTGGCTCGCCGTTCGGCCGTGGCCGCGATGATGAGCAGCACCGCCCCCATCTCGGCGCCAGCCCGGATCCGGCCTCCCAGGGAATGTTCGGCTGTGCGAGCGCCTCCGTTCGACGAGAAACCAGATCCGGCATGAGACCCACGTTCCGCAGGTGCGTCTCGTGCTGGATCTGGTTTCTCGCGGATCCGGCTCTGGTCGCGCGGATCCGGTCAGAGCGTGTCGGGGTCGAAGGGCGAGTCCAGCGCCTCGGTCAGTTCGGCGAGCATCGCCTCGATCTGCGGCTCGACGTACTCGCTGATCGCAGCCTGAACCCGCAGACGGTGCCGCAGCAGCAGTCCGCAGATCTCGCGCCCCACGACGTTCGCGTAGTCATCGGCGAGGGCGACCTCGTGGCGCAGCGCGGCCTTCGCATCGTCGCTGAGCGGCGGCAGCGGCGGCAGCTCCCCCGCATCCTCGTCGGCCATCCCCGCGAGCGTGAACAGGAACGGGGCGCCGGGAACCGGATCCGGATCCAGCGGCATGCCCTCATACTCGGGCTCGAGGTCCTCGGTCGGACGGTAGGCGCGGGCGCGGTTGCGGGCGGCCTGCTGGTCGAGCTCGCCCTGCAGCATCGGCAGGTTCCGCGCGGTGTACTCGGCGACGGCGTGGTCGACGATGGTCTTGATGCGGGTGGACAATCCGTGCTGCACACCGTGCGGCACGTTCCCGCCGATGCCCGCGGCGGAGAGAACCGGAGAGCCCAGGCAACGGCGGCACGGCGCCACCCGCCCCCGGTGCGTGGCGGGCTCCCAGCGCGGCACCCAGCGCAACCAGGCCTCCACGGCCAGGTCGACCTGCGTCTCCAGCGAGCGCTCCACGCCTCCAGCGTACGGGGCGGACACGCCCGGGAGGCGACGGCACGCGAGATCGAGCGCCGCACTCCTGCACCGAGACACGTCCGTCAAGGCTGGTCGTCGTCGTCCTTCTCCCAAGGCCAGCGGGGCGCCCGGGCCTCCGTGCGGCGCAGTGCGATCGCCACCCAGGCCGCGATCAGCGCGGCGATCACGATGACAGCGCTCGCCCCGCCCAGCACGAGTTGCCCGGCGGCGGCCGTGGCGTCGATCGCGCCTGCGCCCTCCGCCACCGCGGCTCCCCACACGCCGCCCAGGTGCACGAGCGCCGCGCCGAGCGCGAGGAACACCGTCGCAACGAAGGACGGGTGAGGGTTCGCGAGCACGCCCCGCAGTGACAAGGCGAACACCACCACAGCCAGCACCATGCCGACGATGCCGGGCAACTGGCCGAGCCGCGACACCGTGATGAGGTCGCGCTCGGTGAGCAGGCTGAGCATGCCGAGCCCCATGATCGCCAGCGCGAAGAACGAGACGACCCCGATCACCCAGGCGAGGACAGGACGAACCCCCGCGGGCCGTGGCTCGCGGGGGTTCGGCGGGTAATCGTTCGTGATGCTCTCCTGCGGGGCAGGCCGGCGCCGCTACGGCAGCTGGGGTCCGGCTTCGAGGACGCGCTCGTACTCGCGCTGCGCCACCTCGTTCTGCGCGGTGCGGCGGGCGCCGGCGCGGGCGGCCCAGGCGCCGAACCAGATCGTGAGCTCGCGGCCGAAGATGAACGCGGCGATCGCCAGCGGGGCGAGCAGCTGCCCGTTCACGGTCTCGGCCAGCTGGGTCGCACCGAGCTTCCAGAACTCGACGGAACCGATCGCGCCCAGCAGGTGCCCGCCGTACGCGAAGCCGCCGACGATGATCCCGAAGACGACCCAGTATCCCCAGCGCCCGCGGTTGATGATGCCGCCGAGCAGCCAGAACCCGATCGCGAACACGACGACCGGGATCCACAGGCCAGGGCTGCGGAGCTGTTCGAGCAGGTAGGTGCCGATGCTGTCGGTGGTCACCTTGCCGTCGAACCCGGCGATGCCCAGGGCGGTGCCGAGGTAGAGGATCGCGAAGGCGATGGCGGCCAGCAGACCGATGCCGAAGATCGCACCGCGGTTGCCGCGCTCGCGCGGAGGCTCGGGAGCCTGCACGAAGATGGGCGGCGGCACCTCGGCCATCCCCGGGATGATGGCGGCCGGCGCGAGCACCTGCGTGGGCGCTTCGGCGGCGGTGTCGACGCGCGTGGTCGGGCTCTCGAACGTCGACGTCTCCGTGGCGGCCACCGCAGCGATGACGGCGGGGGTCTCGGCGGGCGACGGCGGCGTGAAGGTGCCGCCGAACGTGCCGGGGTATGCCGCCTCGGCCGCTTCGAATGCGGCGAGATCCGCGTCCCCCGCAGCGTGCTCGCCTGCGGCCGGGGCCTCGCCCCGTGCCGTTGCCCCCTCAGCGGCGCGCTCGGCCTTGGCGAGGGTCTCGTTCGCGCTCTGTGCGACGGCGGCATGATCGGGCTGCGCGATGGCGGCGTCCGCATCCGCCCCATCTGCACGGGCGACGTCTTCGCCGGTCTCCTGGGACGCAGTGTCGGCGGTCGTGGCCTGCGCATCGGCGGCCTCCGCCGGGGCCGGCTGCACGTCGGCGCCCTCAGCGGGGACGGCCGTGGTATCGGCCCCCTGGGCGTCGGCCTCGGACGCGGCGGCCACGGCGTCGTCGACGTCGTGCGCCTGCGCCGGCTTCGAAACCTCGTGGTCACTCATGTGAGCTCCTCCATACGGATACGGTGATTCGAGGCTATCTCCGAGGCGGGGCGCCGACGCGCAGACCTGCCGGAAACCACGGATGCCGGATCCGGATCGGTGTCGCATCCGGATCCATGCTCGCGTCACGCGCCGGGTCCGCGTCGCCTCCGGCTCGGCGTCACTGGTGCAGTAGGCCGGAGAAGTAGGTCACCATCACGGGCCCCATGGGCGCGGCGAGGTACACGAGCCCGGCGATGACCCCGGCGCACACGATGCCCGCGAGCCACGCGATCCCGGTGTTGCGCCCCCCGATCCGTGCCATACCCCGAGGGTACGAGAGCGGAGCGCGCGGACGCGGGCGGCGCGCGGTGAACGCGTCGCCCGCGCCCTCGACGGAAGTCAGGGAGCCCCGGGTACCGCGCTCAGCCGGCGCCCGGCGCGGCCACGCCCGGCAGCGCCCACGCGGCGAACACCGGCCCCTCCGCCGCGAGCGCGACGGCGCCGTCGTCGGCGACGGCGAGGGTCGCATCGCCGAACAGCTCCTCAGCCGCCGCGGCTCCCGCGAGCGCCCCGGCCGGGAGCTCGATGTCGACGTCGCCACGGGCGGCGAGCACGAGCACGGTCTCCTCGGCCGACTCCCGCACGAACACGAGGCCGTCGTCGTCGACGTGCAGCCACCGCAGCCCGCCGGTACCGAGCACGGGGTGCGCGCGGCGGAGCCCCACCAGGTCGCGGTACAGCGCGATGCGCCCCGCCGTCACCGGCTCGCCCTCGCTCCCCCACGGGACCGGCGTGCGACTGGCCTCGCCGTCCACGCCGGTGAGGCCGAACTCGTCGCCGGCGAACACGACGGGCAGCCCCGGCAGCGTCATCGACAGGCCGACGGCGACCGGCACGGTCCCGGGCGCGGCATTCGTCGCGAACCGTGCGGTGTCGTGCGTGTCCAGCGGCTGCATGTTGCCGAGCCGCACCCTCCAGGGGATCCCTCCGGTGAACCGGGTCATCGAGTCGACCACGTCGCGCGCGGTGTAGCGCGGGATCCCCCCGGTCTGCATTCCGAAGAACCAGCTCTCGGTGCGCTCCTCGCCCTCTGCGGTGAGGTACGGCGCCCCATTCGGCTCGCTGAGCCAGGCCCACACCGGGCGGGTGAAGGACGGATAGGTCATCGCACCGTCCCAGCCGTCGCCCTGCAGGTCGCTCGTGGCGTCGTTGGTGGACTCTCCGAGCAGGATCGCATCCGGGTTGATCGCCCGCACGGTGTCGCGCAGCAACCGCCGCACATCGGCGTTCAGGTCGATCGCCCCGAGCCGTCCGGTCATGTTCGCCACGTCGACGCGCCAGCCGTCCGCGCCGTAGGGCGGCTTGAGCCAGCGGGCGACCGCCGAATCCTCACCCGTGATGAAGCGCTCGCGCAGCTCTTCGCTGGCCCAGTCGAACTTGGGCAGGCTGCGCGCGCCCAGCCAGCACTCGTACTCGGTGTTGTCGTCGTTCGTGAAGTAGTAGAACCGCTCCTCGGGCGCTCCGGGGTTCCCGAACGCCGCGCGGAACCACTCGTGGCGGTCGCCGGAGTGGTTGCTGGTGAGGTCGCCGATCACCTTGATGCCGCGGGCGTGCGCCTCCTCGATGAGGTGCGCGTACGCCTGGTCGCCGCCCAGCAGCGGGTCGACGCGGAGGAAGCTCGAGGCGTCGTAGCGGTGGTTGGACGCGGCCGGGAACACCGGCGTCAGATAGAGCAGGTTGACGCCGAGCTCGACCAGGTGGTCGAGGTGCTCCACGATCCCGGGGATGTCCCCCCCGTAGAACTGATGCGCGCGGCCCGGCATGACCGGATCCACCGGGGTATCCCAGTCCGCCGGGATCGCCCAGTCCGGCGTCGGGTGCTCGTCGGCCTGGGCCGACCGGGCGAAGCGGTCCGGGAACACCTGGTACATGACCGACTCGTGCAGCCAGGCGGGCGGCGCGGGTTCGGCGACCAGGGCGAAGTCCTCGGCGTCGAGCGTCTCCAGACGGTGGATGCCGGTCTGGTTCAGCCACTCGATCCGGCCGTCCTCGTGCTGCAGCAGGAACCGGTAGCCGTGCCGCGGGTTGCGCACGGTGACCGGCGCCTCCCACCACTCCCAGCCGTCGGCGGCGCCGATCTGCTCGGCGTCCGTCCATTCCGGCTCGTGGTCGGGGTTGGAGCGCGTGCGCACGGCCGCGATCGGGCCGTAGCCGGCCGGCACGCGCAGTCGCACCCGGACGACGTCGCCCAGAGCGGGAGCGTCGTCGGAGACGTGCAGAGGGGATCCGTCGTGGTGCGGGAGCAGAGCGGTCATGTCGAGGCCTTTCGTGGTGCGGCGGCAGCCCGCCGGAGTCGACGTGGTTGCACGACCGATGCCGTGACAGAGCCCTTGGATTGTGATTCGAGGATCGTTACTTCACGCTACCGGCGGTGAGGCCGCCGACGATGTACTTCTGCAGCGACAGGAACAGGATCATCGGCAGGACCGCCGCCAGCACGGCGCCGGCCGCGAAGACCGCGTAGTTCTTCGCGTCGGTGGAGACGTACTGGTACAGCCCGACCGCGAGGGTCTGCTTCTCCGGGGAGATCAGCACGGTCGAGGCGATCAGGAAGTCACCCGTGATGCCGATGAAGGCGAGGAGCCCGACGACCGCGAGGATCGGCGCGACCAGGCGCAGGATGATGGTGAAGAAGATCCGCGCGTGACCCGCTCCGTCGATCTTCGCGGCCTCGTCGATCGAGGCGGGGATCGTGTTGAAGAACCCGTACATCAGGAACGTGTTCGCCCCCAGTGCACCACCGAGGTACACGAGGATCAGACCGATCTGCGAGTTGAGCCCGAGCGCCGGGAAGATGTCGCCAATCGCCGACATCAGCAGGAAGATCGCGACGATCGCCAGCAGCTGCGGGAACATCTGCACGAGCAGCAGGGTCATGAGCCCCGTGCGGCGTCCTCGGAATCGCATGCGTGAGAAGGCATATGCGGCGAGCGCGCACAGGAACACGCTGCACACCGAGGCGAGCACGCCGATGAAGATCGTGTTCAGGAACCAGGCCCCGTAGGGCCGGGACGGATCCTGGAACAGCTGCACGTAGTTGTCCAGGCTGATCTTCGAGAACAGTCCGTTCGTGCTGAGCAGCGTCCCGCCGGGGTTCAGCGAGGCGGACAGCACGTACACCAGCGGGAAGCCGGCGAACACGAGCATGACGACGCCGATGATGTGCCGCCAGCCGGTCTCCCGGAACCACCGGCCGAACGGGCGGCGGGCGCGAGGGGCCGGAGCGGCGAGCAACGCGGCGGTCGCGGTCGACGCGGGGGCCATGGTCTTTGTGATGTCGGTCATGTCAGTTCAGATCCTCCAGCACCTTGGTCTGCCGGAATCCGATCAGAGAGATGGCGGCGACGAGCACGAAGATGATGATCGAGAAGGCGCTGGCGAGGCCGTAGTCCCGCTCGGAGCCCACGAAGGCGACCTTGTAGACCATCGAGATGAGCAGATCCGTGGATCCGACGTTGATGCTCGCACCGGTGAACTGCGGACCGCCGTTGGTGAGCAGGAAAATGAGCCCGAAGTTGTTGAAGTTGAACGCGAACGATGCGATCAGCAGCGGCGCGACGGCGACGAGCAGCAGTGGGAACTTGATCAGCCGGAACGTCTGCCACACGCTCGCACCGTCCACGCGCGCGGCCTCGACGACATCGTCGGGCAGCGATTGCAGAGCGCCGGTCGTGACGAGGAACATGTAGGGGAAGCCGAGCCACAGATTCGCGATGAGGATCGCCGCCTTGGCGAGCCACGGGTCCGTCAGCCAAGGGATCGACGCACCGCCGAGGACGACCTGGTTGATGAAGCCGAAGTCCTTGTTGAAGAGCCCTGCCCACACCAGCGCCGACAGGAACGCCGGGAATGCGTAGGGCAGGATCATGATCAGCCGGTAGTACTTGCGGCTGCGCATCTTCGGATCGTTGAACACGATCGCGAGGAACAGGCCGAGGATGAACGTCGTGGCCACCGAGAGGATCGCGAACGCGAAGGTCCACAGCAGCACCGCGAGGAACGGGCCCCGGATGGACTGGTCCGAGAACGCGCGGACGAAGTTGTCCCCGCCGACCCATACCTGCCAGCCGGGCAGCAGAGCCTTGCCGTCCTTCGCGGTGAACGCGCCGCGGCCGGTGTCGCTGTACACGACGCCGGTCTTGGTGTCGGTCATCGTGTCCGCCTTCGGATCCCATTTCAGGGTCGAGGTGAACAGATAGGCCTTGGATCCGTCGGTGGTCTTGAGATAGCCCTTGTTCAGGTCGTGCGAGAGCGGCACGGCCAGGCCCGCGATGTCGTCCTGGTGGGCGATCACGCTCGGGAAGTCGAGGGTGGTGAAGCCGGGGGCGCCGTCGGCGCTGATGCCGGGTTCGGTGGAGAGCGGGCGGTCGGCGCCGCCGATCAGCGGCTCGTCGCTTCCGGGCTCTTCGGTGAGGAAGAAGAACTTCCCGTCCTTCTCGAGGATCTTGACGGAGAACGTCGGGGAGTCGGCGACGCGGGTCTGGGACTGCAGCAGCAGCGCCTGCACGGCGTCGTCCTTGGTGGAGTTGTGCCCGGATCCGTAGTTCGTGAAGGCGACGTAACCCGAGTACAGCACCACGAAGATCTGGAAGATCAGCAGGAACACGAGGCCCGGCGTCAGGTACTTCGCGGGCAGCAGTCCGGGAATGAGGTAGACGGCGTTGATCGCCAGCACACCCACCGCGACCAGAACGGCCGGCGTCCATTGCGCACTCGCGGCGAGCGCGAACACGGCATAGAGCGCGAGGGCGTCGATCACCGCGAGCGCGACGATCTTGACCAGCCACACCTTCCAGCCGGCCGATGCGGCCTCGGCGTAGGCGGCAGCTCGCCGCTGACGGCGGCTGCGCGCCCTGTCCGCGGCGGACATGGCCGACCTCGCCTGCGTCTTCTCCTGCACGGCAGGACCCGTCATCTCGACCCCTTCACAACGTCGTCAGCGGGCGGAGGTGCGGGGAGGCGGCGCGATCGCGCGCCTCCCCGCACCGGGTTCATGAGCGGATCAGCCGATCTTGGTCTGGATCGCCTGGGTCATGCCGGTCCAGGTGCTGGCCGGGTCGCCGCCCTTGATGATCGCGACCTCGGACTTGCCCCAGTCGTCCCACACGGAGCCCATCTCGGGCACCGACGGCATCGGCACGGCGTCGGCGCCGACCTTGGCGAAGCCGGCCACGGCGGGGTCGGACTGCGCAGCCTGGAACGACTCCGTCAGTGCCGGGGGGCGGCCGCCCGCCTTGTAGAGGGCGGTCTGCACGGCGGGGGTGGCGAGGTAGTTCACCAGGAACTCGTTCGCGGCGAGGGTGTTCTTCGACTTCGCGTTCACGAAGAACGCCTGCACGCCGGCGAACGGACGGGCCTCCTGGCCGCCGGCGCTCGGGATCGGGTCGACGGAGACCTTGATGCCGGCCTTCTCCGCGTCGGGCAGGTTCCAGGGGCCGCTGATGAAGTACGGGGCCTCGCCCGCGTTGAACGCGGCCTTGGCGAGATCGCCGGTCAGGCCGGGGTTGAAGATGCCGGCCGCGCCCTGCGCACCCAGCCAGGTGGCGAACTTCTGCCCGGCCTCGTCGCCGATCGTGAGCTTCTTGGCGTCGTAGCTGCCGTCCGCGTTCTGCGCGAAGACCTGGCTGCCGAACGAGGTCTGGAACGGGTACGTGTGGTACGCGTCACCGGTGGCGGCGTCGAGCCCGATCAGGAACGGGTACTTGGTGCCTGCGGCCTTGCCCTTGGCGATCATCTCGTCGTAGCTGGCCGGGGTGGAGTCGGCGAGCGCAGTGTTGCGCAGGATCGCGATGTTCTCGATCGCGTAGGGCAGGCCGTAGACCTTGCCGTCATAGGTGACCGCGGAGACGGCGACCTTCTCGAACTTGGAAGCGGAGTCGCCCAGCTCGATCGGAGCGACGAGGCCGTCCTTCACGAAGGATCCGATCCAGTCGTGCGCGCCGATCGTGATGTCGGGGCCCTTGCCGGTGGGGACCTGGGCGGTGAAGTCGTCGCGGATCTTGCCGAAGTCCTTGACCACCAGGTTGATGGTGATGCCCTTGTCCTTCTTGAAGTCGGCGGCGACCTGCTTCATCGCAGCCGCGCGGTTGGAATCGACCCAGACCGTGAGCGAGCCCGTGGTCTTGTCGCTTCCGGCGGACGAGCCGCCGCCGTTGCTGCTGCCGCCGCAGCCGGTCAGCGCCAGTGCGCCGGCCACGAGGAGTGCGCCGAATCCGACGACGCTCTTCCTGTTCACCTTCATCGGTGTACCTCTCTCGGTGCTGTTGGGAGCGTGATCGGCTCCGATCCCGCGCCAGAGGGCGCGCGCTCCGCCTGCGAAGATTGCAAGCGTTTACAGTATGCGGATCGGCGAAGCTTCGCGCAACCCCTCTCCATACGACTTTGACCGGGATGGGATCCTCCCCCATCCGCACCGCTATTGATCATCAGGCCGGCAGCACCGAGGGTTGCATTGTTCGGAAACGTTTACAACAATGAGCCGAACAAACATCGGGGAACGTCACGCATCCGTCGTCCGCCGGTCCGGACCGATACCCTTCCTTGACTCGACTTCCTAGGAGGCCCGTGTGGCTGACATCGCCGATGTGGCGCGTCTCGCCGGCGTGTCCACCGCCACGGTCTCGCGTGCCCTGAACGGGAAGACGGCGTCGCCGGCCACCAGGGCGAAGGTCCTGGCGGCGGCCGCGGAGCTCGGCTACGTGATCTCCTCGAACGCCTCCGGGCTGGCGTCAGGGCGCACACGGCATATCGGGTTCATGGTGCCGTTCATCGACCGCTGGTTCTTCGCAGATGTGCTCACCGGCATCGAGTCCGTGCTGCTCAGCCAGGGCTATGACGTGACTCTGTACGACCTGCAGGGCAACGAGTCCCAGCGCGACCAGGTGTTCGGGAGCTCACTGCGCCGGGCCAGCATCGATGGTCTGATCGCGGCAAGCATCGAGCTGACGCCCGACGAGATCCTTGCGCTGCGGGCGCTCGGCAAGCCCGTGGTCAGCATCGGCGGCTACATCGAGGGCGCCACCGCGGTCGACGTCGACAACGCGAGGATGGCGACACTCGCCACCGAGCACCTCCTCTCGCTCGGCCACACCCGCATCGCCTACGTCGGCGCGGGCCGGACGATCGCGAGCGCCTTCCAGCTCGGCGACGCCCGTTACGACGGCTGGTTGTCCGCCATGCGGGCGGCGGGGCTCGAGGTGGAGGAGACGGGGTTCTGGGAGGCGGACTTCGACATCCCCTCGGGATACGCGGCCGCGAAGGCGCTGCTCGCCCATGATCGGCCCACGGCGATCTTCGCCGCCAGCGACGAGATCGGGATCGGCTGCATGCTGGCGGCACGCGACCTGGGCCTGCGCGTCCCCGACGACTTGTCGATCGTCGGCATCGACGACCACAAGCTGTCCGCGTTCTTCGGGCTGACCACGCTGGCGCAGGATCCGGCGGGGCAGGGTCGCCTCGCCGCGCACCTGCTCCTCGCTCAGCTGGACAACCCGGGAGCCGCGCCCGAGCACCGCACGCTCACCCCGCGGTTCGTGGTGCGCTCGTCGACGGCACGTCCGGGCGGCGCCGTGCACGAGACCGCGTGAGCTCGCGGCTCGTTACACTGCCTGTATGGCTGACAGCTCATTCGACATCGTGTCCAAGGTCGATCGCCAGGAGGCGGACAACGCCCTCAACCAGGCCCGCAAGGAGATCGAGCAGCGCTACGACTTCAAGGGGGTCGGCGCCTCGATCGCGTGGAGCGGCGAGAAGATCGTGATCCTGGCGAACTCGGACGAGCGCGCACGTGCGGTGCTGGACGTGTTCCAGACCAAGCTCATCAAGCGGGGCATCTCCCTGAAGAGCCTGGAGTCCGGCGACCCCGCAGCCAGCGGCAAGGAGTTCCGACTCGAGTCGACCCTCAAGGAGGGCATCAGCTCGGAGAACGCGAAGAAGATCGGCAAGATCATCCGCGACGAGGGCCCCAAGTCCGTCAAGTCGCAGATCCAGGGCGATGAGCTGCGTGTGCAGTCCAAGAGCCGCGACGACCTGCAGGCCGTGATCGCGCTGCTCAAGGGATCCGACCTGGACCTGGATCTCCAGTTCATCAACTTCCGGTGAGCCGACGCGCCGCTCCGATTCCGGAGCGGCCTGTCGATCGCCCGCGATGTCGATCGTCATCTTCCTGGACGGAACCTCCGCTCCGGAAAGGGACACATCATGGACGGCACCCCCATCACCGGCATCCGCGCGGTGAGCATCCCCGTGAACGATCAGGACGAGGCTCTGCGCTTCTACCGGAGCCTCGGGTTCACGGTCCTGCGCGACGCCCCCACACCGAACGGCCGCTGGATCGAGCTGGCGCCCGGTGGTGACGTGGTCGTCACCCTCGAGCCCGCGGATCCGGCCGTCCACCGCGGCTCGATCGGGATCCGGTTCACTTCGGATGACGTCGACGCCGCCCACGCCGCCATGGCCGCGGAGGGCATCGACGTCGACGAGATCCTGCGCTGGCCCGGGACTCCGGCGATGTTCGCGTGGCGCGACCCCGACGGCAACGCCTTCTCCCTCACCGGGACGGTGCCCGAGATGGACGGCACGGGGTCATGAGCACCGTCGGAGCGCTGGACATCACCTTCACCGCGACGCTCGGCCGCGTGCGCGCGGGTGACACGTGGATCTGCGTGCAGCTTCCGGACTCGGCGACCGTGTTCGGCACGCGCGGGCTGGTCAAGGTGTCCGGAACCGTCGACGGGCATCCGTTCGACGGCGCGTTCATGGCTCTGGGCGACGGCACCCACAAGCTGCCGGTCTCGAGCGCGATCCGCCGGGCGATCGGCAAGGGCGAGGGCGATGACGTCACCGTCCACCTCACCCGCCGGCGCAGCTGACTCCTCACCCGGTCCGGGCGTCCCCGCCTCGAAATCGCCCCTGACGTCGCGAAAACGCCTCTGAATGTCGCGGGATGCGCGACGCGGGCATCACTTCGATACCGGTATTTGGGTTTGCCCCCGAGCGGTGGGATAGTGCTGTTCTGGGGAAACTACTTGGGGGTAGTGATGGGCGAACGCGGTCCGATGACTGGCGTGGTTAGGTCGCCGCTGGGGGCGACGAAACAACTCCTCGCAGAAGAGGTGTATCAGCAGGTCGGTGCGTCGATCATCGACGGCACATTGCCGCCGGGATCACGCATCCGGGATGCGGATCTGGCAGAGAAGTTCGGCGTGTCACGGATGCCGATCCGTGAGGCGCTGCAGCGGCTCGAGCGGGTCGGCCTGGTCGAGATGTACCCGAGCCGGTACACGCAGGTCACCGAGGTGCCGCCGCAGCTCACCGCGAAGACCCTCGAGTACGCGGGCTATCTCGGCGGCGCAGTCGCCGCGATCGCGGTGCCGCGGCTGAGTGATGCGGAGCGCGAGGAGGCGGCTGCGCTCGCCCGCAGCCTCGATGACGGCCTCGACGACCCGGCGGCGCTCTCCGCCGAGCGCTGGGCGCTGCTGCACTACCTCGCCGAGCGCTGCGAGAACGAGATCCTCAGCTCCGTGCTCGACGAGACGAGCATGCCGCTGTCCCGCAACCTGCGGCCGTGGTCTGTCGACGCCTCGCAGCGAGACGCCATGCGTGCGTTCCACGCCGAGCTCGCGGAGGCGATCCTCGCCGGCGACGGGCACTCCGCGGAGCACCTCGTGCGCGCCATGCACCTCGTGGACTGAGGCACGGGCCCGCGCCCCTCGTGGACCGGCGGGCAGCCCTTCGCCGTCTTCGGGTCAGGCCGGCTTCCGCGGCGCGCGCCGTGCGACGCGGTCCGCGGCGGACCAGCCATCGACCCAGTATCCGAGGCGGGCGTAGGCCTCCTCTCGGGCCTCGTGCCGGGACAGGAACACGTCGTGCAGCGCGCCGTCGATGCGCTCGATCGTCACCGACGGGCCGATCTTCAGCGCCGCGCGGGCGATGTCGTCGACGACCAGCACGCTGTCCGCGCGGGTGAGGTCATCCGACCATGCCGTCGGCACGGCACTGCGCGCCGACAGCAGCACGCACACGGGAACGTCGATCGCGATCCCCGCGGCGATCGCCGCATGCCCGCCCAGGATCGCGTGCAGCCACCCGGCGCGCACGGCCATGGTCTGTGCGGGACGCCAATCGAGGTTGACCTCCATGGGATCCGCCGGATCCGAGGCCTCCTGCTGCGCGCGCGTGTAGTAACCGAGGTCGACCTGCGGCGCGCGATCGAGCGGTCGGTATCTGGCGCGCAATCCCACGAGCGGTGTGATCGTCTCCCGCGTGAAGCGCGAGAGCTGGAACTCCAGCCACGGGCTGTTCAGGATCACGGACGATGCGACGCCGGGATTCCGCGCGGCCCAAAGGCTCAGGATCAGTCCGCCTGTGGAGTGGCCGATCAGCACCAGTCGGCGCCCGACGGCGCCGGATCCCTCCTGCATCGCGGCGAGCGCAGCGGCGATGTCCTGGTCGTAGTCGACGAGATCACCGATGTAGCCCGGGTTCTGGTACTCGCGCAGGCTGCGACCGTACTTGCGCAGGTCGAGTGCGAAGAAGCGCGCGCCGCGGCCCGTCCAGAACCGTGCGAGCCGCTTCTGGAAGAAATAGTCCGACCACCCGTGCACGTACAGCACGTCGGTGTCGGCGAGCTGCCGGCTGTCACCGAACAGCCGCTGCCAGGCCGTGCGCCGCGGAAGCGCCCGCACCAGGGTCGCGACGATCTCTCCCTCGTCATCGGATCCGAGCGGCAGCGTGAGCTGCTCGAACTCGTCGCCGAGCACGTCGGGCGTCCACACGGCGGAGACGGGGCGACTCATGGATCCAGAGTATCCGCGCCGTTCGGCGGCGCCTCCGAGCACGCCTCGCCTACGCTGGCCACATCGACGCGCACCGCTCAGGAGGAACCATGATCCGTACTCGACTGCACCGCTCGATCGTCGGCCTCGTGGCGGTCGCCGCCCTGTCCGCAGGGGCGTTCGCCCTCGCCGGCTGCTCCGCGGGCGCCGCGCCGGCAACGAGCACGACCAGCGCGCCCGAGACGACCGGGAGCGACATGCTGCCCCCGATCATCGTCGACCTCGGCACGGTCGACGGGACCACGGTGAAGGCGCCTGTCGGCAACACCATCGACCTCACCGGCGACGACAAGGACTTCGCGCACTGGACCGCGGACATCGCGGATGCGAAGGTCGTCGCCTTCGTTCCAGGCAAGGACGACGGATCCGCTCAGTTCAATCCCGGACTCGACGCACTGGCCGAGGGCACCACCAAGGTCACGCTGGACAACAGCGCCTCGGGCGCCCACGTCACCTTCACCGTCGAGGTGACTGCGAAGTAGTAGTCACGCCGCCGGATCCGGTCACTCCCCGCGGGAGATGCGGACCATGTCCTCGCGCGGCACGACCTTGATGCGGGCGCGCTCCTCCGGGGCGCCGAGCGCGACCTCGTGCTCGTCCAGCCGGTGCCAGCCGTCGAGGTCGGTCCAGCGCACGCCGCGCTCGGCGAGCAGCGCCGGAATCGCCTCTTCGGACGGATCTTCCGGCTGCCACCAGGAACCCTGGTCGTTGATGAGGTGACGCACGGTCTCCATCGCGTCGGACTTGGTGTGCCCGATGAGGCCCACGGGACCGCGCTTGATCCAGCCGGTGGCGTAGATGCCGGGCACTCGCTGGTTGGAGTCCTTCGCGAGCACCTGGCCCTCGCGGTTGGGGATCACACCGTGCTTCTTGTCGAACGGCACGCCGTCCAGCGGCGAACCGAAGTATCCGACCGCGCGGTACAGCGCCTGGATCGGCACCTCGCGCATCTCTCCGGTGCCGACCGCGCCGCCGGTGCCGTCCGGCTTCGTGCGCTCGTACACGAGCGCCGCGACGCGACCGTTCTCGTCGGCCTTGACCTCGACCGGGCGCGCCCAGAAGTGCAGGTGCAGACGGCGCGACGCGCTGCCGCCGGCGTTGTTCACCGAATCGCGCTTGCGCCAGGCCTGCAGCACCCGGTCGATGACCATGACCTGCTTGTTGCTGGCGATCGCGTCGCGGGAGGCGTCGTCGTAGTCGAAGTCCTCGTCGTAGACGACCATGTCGACGTCGCGCAGCTCGCCGAGCTCGCGCAGCTCGAGCGGAGTGAACTTCACCTGCGCCGGGCCGCGGCGTCCGAACACGTGCACGTCGGTGACGGCGCTGCCCTTCATGCCCTCGTAGACGTTCGCCGGCACCTCGGTGACCAGCAGGTCCTCGGCGTGCTTGGCGAGCATGCGCGACACGTCGAGCGCCACGTTGCCGTTGCCGATGACGGCGACGGATGCGGCATCCAGCGGCCACTCCCGCGGCACGTCGGGATGTCCGTCGAACCAGCTCACGTAGTCGGCGGCGCCGTAGGATCCGACCGCGTCGATCCCGGGGATGTCCATGCCGGTGTCACGCCGAGCGCCGGTGGCGAAGATCACCGCGTTGTAGTGCTGCTTCAGGTCCTCGAGCGTGATGTCGGTGCCGAAGTTCACGTTGCCGAACAGGCGGATGTCGCCGCGGTCCAGCACGTCGCGCAGGGCCGTGATGATGCCCTTGATGCGCGGATGATCGGGGGCGACGCCGTAGCGCACGAGGCCGTACGGGGCGGGCAGCTGCTCGAACAGGTCGATCGAGACGTCGAAGCGCCGTTCGGCCTTCAGCAGGAGGTCGGCGGCGTAGATGCCGGCGGGGCCGGCTCCGACGATGGCAAGCCTGAGCTTGGTCATGGGGGTTCCTTTCGGCAGCAGGACGTCAGCTGCTGCGGTCCGCGAGCGACTCCGCGAACCGGGTCAGCGCATCGCGCACGGGGCCCTTGGGCAGCACGGCGAGCTCGTCGATCGCGCCCTGGGTCCAGCTGCGAGCGAGTTCGAGGGTCTTCCGGGTGACGGCGTGGTCGCGCAGACGCGCGAGGGCGTCATCGAGGATCGCCGGATCCTCGCCCGCGGCGATCCGCTGCACGCCGGCATCGATCTCCGCGGCGAGAGCTGTGGACTCCGGATCCGTCTCGACGCTCAGCAGCAGCGAGGGCATGGTGGGAACGCCCGCACGCAGATCCGTGCCCGGAACCTTGCCGGTGTCCTCGGGCTTCGCGGACAGGTCGATCACGTCGTCGAGCAGCTGGAAGGCCACGCCGACCTTCTCGCCGTAGTTGCGCAGCGGCACCTCGTATTCGGCGGGGGCGCCGGAGAAGATGGCACCGGCCTGCGTGGCTGCGGCGATGAGGGATCCGGTCTTGTCGGCGAGCACCTGGATGTAGAACTCGACGGGGTCGTCGCCCTCCTGCGGGCCCACCGTCTCATGCATCTGCCCGAGCACGAGGCGCTCGAACGTGTCGGCCTGCAGACGGATCGCGCGGTCGCCGTGGCGCGACATGAGCTGGCTCGCCCGGGAGAACAGCAGGTCCCCGGTGAGGATCGCGATGTTGTTGCCCCACACCGTCTGCGCGGCCGGCACACCGCGGCGGCGGTCCGCGCCGTCCATGACGTCGTCGTGATAGAGCGAGCCGAGGTGCGTCATCTCCAGGGCCTTCGCGATGTCGATGACCGCGGGGACGTTTCCGGCGCCGAGCTGTGCGGTGAGCAGCGACAGCACGGGGCGCACGCGCTTGCCGCCCGCCTCGTAGAGGTAGCGGCTCGGGGCGTCGGCGATCGAGTCGGCGATGCGCAGGTCGACCGCGAGGCCCTCTTCGACGAGATCGAGACCGGCCTCGACCTCGCGGGCGAGCTTGCGCGCGGCGGGGCCGACGAACACGCGGTCGCTGAAACCGAGACGGCTCGCGAGGCGCGAACCCGTGGCGGCGGGGCTCGAAGTCACGTCGTCCAGCCTACCTGGGCGCGCACCGTACCCGGTTCCCGCGTCACGCCTTCGGCTTGCGGGCGCGGTGCAGCGCCACGATCCCGAAGGACAGGTTGCGCCAGGCCACGTCGATCCAGCCCGCTTCGCGCAGCCAGCCGGCGAGGGTGCGCTGGTCGGGCCAGGCGCGGATCGACTCGTTGAGGTAGTCGTAGGCCTCGCCGTTGCTGCCGGCGAGGCGGGCCACGCGCGGCAGCACCTGCGCGTTGTAGACCTTGTAGAAGCCGCGCAGCAGCTTCGCCGGCGGCGTGGAGAACTCGTTGATCACGACACGACCGCCGGGCTTGGTCACCCGGTACAGCTCGGCGATGGCCTTCTTCGGATCCTGCACGTTGCGCAGGCTGTACGACATCGTGACCGCGTCGAAGGTCTCATCGTCGAACGGGAGATTCGTCGCGTCCGCCTCGACGAAGCTGAGGTTCTGCAGGTCGCCGTGCCGGCGCTTGCCCTCCGCGAGCATCCCCGGGGAGAAGTCGGCCGCGACCACGTCGGCGCCGCTGCGAGCGAGCGAGGCCGAGGAGGAGGCGGTGCCTGCGCCGAGGTCGAGGATCCGCTCGCCCTTCTTCGGCGCGACCGCGCGCGTCGTCGCCGCCCGCCAGAGGGCGTCATTGCCGACGGTCATCACCGTGTTGGCGCGGTCGTAGCCGGCCGCGACCTGGTCGAACATGCCGCTGACGCGGGAAGGGTCCTTGCCGAGGTCTGCGCGGTTCGGCCGCTCGTTCGCACTCACCCATCCAGCCTACGCGGACCTCTGTCCGAGTCGTCCCCATGAGCACACCCCTCTGGGCTCCACTGACGGGGACGGCTCGAGTCGGGGCCCGCTCGGCACGTTTCCTTCGCCTGCCCGAGCGCGAAGGGCTATGCGCGGGGAGCGAGCGCGAGCGCTTCGAGCCGGTCCAGCCAGACGTCGGCGGTGGCGTCGTCGAACGGCAGCAACTGCGCACGCACCCGTTCGGCGAGGTCGGCGGCGAGCGTCTCCAGGTGCTGCTGCACGTCGGCGGGATAGCCGTACTGCACGCGGTGCTCGTCCCACTCATCCTCGTCGTCGATCCACGTGCCGCGCGCGCCCTCGACGCGCACGACGTCGAGGTCCATGTCGATGCCGGTGAACAGCACGGGCACATCGCCCGCCGCTCGTGCATCCGCCGACTGCGCCGCGCGCACGTCCCAGGCGAGGTCGATGTAGATGCGCATGCCCTTGGGGTGATCGCGGTTCACAGTGAGCGCGTAATCGCCGCTCGGCGGCACGAGCGTCACGTTGGGCGCCGCCGCGGTGAAGGTGCGCCCCGGACGCTCGCTCCCCCAGCCTGCGGGCTGACCGACCCAGTCGCCCCATTCGTCCGCGCCGAGGTAGACGCATTCGTGGCGCCAGTGCGGGGAACCGTCCCACTTGCGCCACTGGAAGACGATCTCGGTTCCGGATGCAGGGCGTTCGGCGATCACGGTGCCACTCTATGTCGCCCCTCGGACGCTGCGCGGGGCGCAGCGACGCTTCCGGCACGCAATAGGCTGGATCCGTGAGTGCCGGCCTGGTCGTTCAGACGCGAGAGTTCGACCTCGCCGATGACCTGCTCGCCTATGCCGATCCGGTGGATCCGCGCGCATGGCTGCGCCGCGGCGACGGTATCGTCGCGGTCGGATCCGAGACGGCGCGCGTCGTGCGTGTCGCCGCCGGATCCGAGCCGCGCACTGCCGCTCTCAGCCGCACGTGGGACGGCATCCGTTCCTCGGCCCGCGTCGACGACGCCGTGCGCCTGCCAGGTACCGGCCTCGTCGCGTTCGCCGCCCTGGTGTTCGACGAGACCTCCGCCGCCGACAGCGTGCTCATCGTGCCGCGCACCGTGATCGGACGACACGGCGGACGCACCTGGATCACGCGCATCCTCGATGCCGGCGATGCCAGGGACGGGATCGCCGAGGAGGGCCACGGATCCGCCGACGGACGGCATGCCGCCCCGGCGCCGACCGCCCTCGGCCCGCACTGGGCCGGCACGCTCGGTCCCGGCGCGCAGTCGGCACAGGGCTATCAGGCGTCCGTGCGCCGGGCGCTGGCGGCCATCGCCGACGCCCGCTACGGCAAGGTCGTGCTCGCACGCGACCTCGTCGGCACGGTGCCGGCCGGATCCGATCTGCGCCGCCTGGTGCGCGCCCTCAGCACCGAGTACCCCGACACGTGGGCGTTCGCCGTGGACGGCCTCATCGGCGCGAGCCCGGAGACCCTCATCACGGCGCAGGACGGCGTGGTGACCGCCCGCGTGCTGGCCGGCACGACCGCGCGCGGCGCCGACGCGGTGACCGACGCCCGGGCCGCGGCCTCCCTGGCGGACAGCCCCAAGGACAACGACGAGCACGCGTTCGCGGTGCGCAGCGTCGTCGCCTCGCTCGCGCCGCACACCACGGCGCTCGACGCGGAGGGCGGCCCGTTCATCCTGGAGCTGCCGAACCTGTTCCATCTCGCGACCGACGTGCGCGCGCGGCTCAGCGACGGCGCGTCCGCGCTGGACCTCGCAGCGGCGCTGCACCCGACGGCCGCCGTCGCCGGCACCCCGACCGATGCCGCGATCGCCGCGATCCGCGAGCTCGAGCCCTTCGACCGCGGGCGCTACGCCGGCCCGGTCGGATGGATCGACGCGCACGGCAACGGCGAGTGGGCGATCGCGCTGCGGTGCGCGCAGTTCGACGTGACCGGATCCGGATCCCCCATCCCGCTCACCGCCTATGCCGGAGCGGGGATCGTGGCCGGCAGCGATCCCGAGGCGGAGCTGCTCGAGACCCGGGTGAAGTTCCGCCCGATCGTCGACGCGCTGGCCTGACCCGGAGCCCGGGCCCGACTTTCGCAGCGCGCGAACTGCCGTCTTCGAAACAGGACGAGCGCCGCTCAGCTCGCGGCGAGCCGCTTCTTCTCGGCCTCGACGTCGTAGTCGGCGACGGGCCACTGCGGGTCGATGTCCTCGAGGGCGGCGAGCAGCAGCTCCTGCACGGCGAGGCGCGCGTACCACTTGCGGTTCGCGGGGATCACGTACCAGGGCGCGTCGTCGGTCGAGGTGCGCTCGAAAACGGTGTCGTACGCGGCCATGTAGTCATCCCAGAGCAGGCGCTCGTCGGTGTCGCCCGGGTTGAACTTCCAGTGCTTCTCGGGACGCTCCAGCCGCTCCATGAGGCGCTGCCTCTGCTCATCGCGGGAGATGTGCAGCATGACTTTGATGATGCGCGTGCCCGAGTCCGCCACGCGCTTCTCGAAGTCGACGATCGCCCGGTAGCGGCGCTCGATCTCGTCCACCGGCGCGAGCGCGCGCACCCGCCCGATGAGCACGTCTTCATAATGCGAGCGGTCGAACACGCCGATCTTGCCCTCGGCCGGCAGCCGCTTCTCGATGCGCCAGAGGAAGTCGTGCTGCAGCTCCTCGGCGGTCGGCGCCTTGAACGCGGCCAGCTCGATGCCCTGCGGATCCACACCTCCGACGACGTGCCGGACGATCCCGCCCTTGCCTGCTGAGTCCATCGCCTGCAGGACGAGCAGGACACTGGCCTGCGCCTCGCCCACCGCGGAGCGCGCGAACAGCCGTTCCTGCAGGTCGTCGAGCGCGGCGAGCCCCGTGGCCAGCGACTCGGCGCCGTCCGCCTTGCGGCCCTGATACCCGGGCGTGGATTCGGGATCGACTCCGGCGAGGCCTGCGGACGTGACACGGAGGACATCGGCGGCCGGGGCGGTCCACCCGGCGGAGTGCTGGCTCATGCCCCCATGATGCCCGAGCCGACCTCACGATGGACGAAACTCAGTCGAAACCGCCCTTCTCCGCGACGCTGCGGTCCAGAGCCGTCGAATCGACGGAGTTTCCGACCGAGACCTGGCGCACCGACGAGGCGGAGGGCGGTCAGCGCGTCAGCGGCACCTCGATCAGCTGCGGACCCGCGACCTCTGCGGCCAGTGCGTGCTCCAGATCGGCGACGGCGTCCGCGCGCACGTACGTCCAGCCGTAGGCGGCGGCGAGCGGCGCCAGCGCGACGGACTGCGGGGTGTAGAAGGCGCGGTCGAGGTCTTCCGCCGCAGCGGTGCCCGCGACCTCGAGCCCGTCGAAGATCGTGCCCCCGCCGTCATTGCCGACCACGACTTGGATCCGCGGCGCCGGTTCGTCAGCGGGAAGCAGCAGGGATCCGACATCGTGCAGGAGCGAGAGGTCGCCGAGGAGGACCCGGGTGACCCCGGCCCCGCCTGCTCCGGCATCGGCGTTCTCCGCACGGGCCTGCGCGGAGAGGGCGAGGCCGATGCCCGTCGCGATCGTGCCGTCGATGCCGGCGAGTCCGCGGTTGGCGTGCACGGGCACGTCCCTGCCCGCGAGCACCTGGTCCGCCACGCGCACGATCCGGGAGGAGCCGAACAACAGACGGTCATCGGATCCGGTCGCGTCCCACACCGCCCGCACGAGCGCGGTGCGGTCCAGCGCGCCGTCGACGGCGAGGTCCGTGTCCGACGCGGCCTGCCGTGTCCACTCGGCCAGCCACGCGGCGTCCTCGTCCGTGCGGGCGGCCGGGGCGGTCTCGATCTCGACCGCGCGTGCATCGACCGCGGCTCCGGACAGGTTCAGCCGCTCGCCGCCGCGGCGCACGGCGATGACCTCGACGTCGGTGCGGCGCAGCAGTGCCGCGACCTCACGGCTGAGCGTCGGGTGCCCGAAGACGATCACGCGCTCGATCCGGCCGCCCAGCGCCGGGTCGCGCAGCCGCTCACGGTACGCGGGCACGACGTGATCCCCGAAGCGAGAGCCGCTCACGATCTCCGCGACCAGCGGCCAGCCACCGATGCGAGCGATCCGCTCGACGTCCGGGCCGGCGTCGGCCCCGGCGACGACGACGGTGCGCGGCCCGCGGGCGAGATGCAGCGGCGCGGCAGGCACGAGGCGCGGAACGGATCCGTGTTCTGCGCGCAGCGGATCCGGCAGCGCTCCGGACAGAGGCTCGCGCACAGGCAGATTCACGTGCACCGGTCCGGCCACCCCCGCCAGCCCCTCCCCGGTGGCGCCGACGGCGGCAGCGACCGCGTCAGCCGCGAGGTCTGCGAACGCCGCCGGATCCGTCTCGCTCGGCACGGGGGCGTCGATGCTCAGCCGCGCCCAGGGGCGGTACATCCCAGGCTGGATCGTCGCCTGGTTCGCCCCGACGCCGCGGAGCTCGGGGGGCCGGTCCGCGGTGAGCAGGATCAGCGGCACCCCCGCGTGGAACGCCTCCATCGCCGCCGGCAGGTACCCGGCCGCCGCGGTGCCCGAGGTGCAGACGACGACAGCGGGCGCCCCCGACTCGCGGCCGATGCCGAGCGCGGTGAAGCCGGCGACGCGCTCGTCGATCCGCACGTGCACGCGCACGGATCCCGACCTCGCGAGGGCCACGGCGGCGAGTGCGAGCGCCTGTGAGCGCGACCCCGGCGACAGCACGATGTCGCGGACGCCATGCGCGACGAGGCCCGTCAGCAGGCGCACGGCGGCCTCGGTGGCGGGAGATGCCTCCTGCCGGGCCGGCGCCGCCGCAGAGCTCACGGGGTCGGCGATAGGACCGGGGTCCGCGGAGCTCACGGGGCCCGCGAGCGAGGCCGTCACGGGCGCGGGCCGGGAGTGTCGGGGTCGCCGCGATCGTCAAGACGCGACAGCTCTTCCTGGAGCTCCCGGATCAGACGCTCCTGCTCGGCAGGGCTGATCCGCGTGGCGGGATCGACGTCATCGAGCGGGAGATAGCGCTCCTGATCCGCGGTGTGCCCGCGCCGGGTGCGCCCGATCGTGAACCACAGCAGGCCGCCGATCACGGGGAAGAGCACGACGATCGCGATCCAGACGCCTTTGGGCACGCCTCGGTGCCTGCTCGCCGGCTGCACGATGCAGTCGACGATGCTGTACACCCAGAAGACCGCGGCCAGAAAACCGCCGATCACGAGGAAACGTGCCACGACCCCAGTCTAGGCGCGCTCGGAGAGGTCGGATCCGGCACGGTCGTCTCCGGACGACGCGATCCTCGCGGCGCCCCCTGCGGGCGCGTTCACGCAGCACACATCTGATCGAGACGGATGCCATACGCCCCTCACAGCGCATGCCGAACGCACCCTCTTAGACTGAACCTGTGAAACTTCCTCCCCTGCTCGTGTACTCGGTGCTGCGCCTGCTGGCGTTCCTCGTGCCGTTGGGGATCCTGTGGTTCTTCTTCCCGATCTTCCGGGAATTCTGGTGGCTCGCGGCGCTGTTCGCCGCACTCATCGGCATCAGCATCTCGCTGCTGTTCCTGCGCAATCCCCTGTCGGAGGCCTCGCGCGCGATCTATGAGAAGCGCTCGGCGAAGACCGGATCCGCTCCCTCCGACGAAGACATCGAGGACGCGGACGGATCCGACGACGCGGAAGGCAGCCGCCACGCGGCCTGAGTCGCCGGCCGGAACGCATCCGTCATCACGGCACGACCGCGAGACACCAGATCCAGCATGAGACACACCTGCTGTTCTGGTGTCTCGCGCTGAAAGTGGTTTCTCGCGGAGTGGCGAGCCGTCCGGCAGAGCTCAGCCGCGCGCGAAGGTCACGTGCACGACGCCGCTCTCGGCGACCTCGCTCGTGACCGTGTAGTCGTTCTCGAGTCCGCGCAGCTCGACCCACAGGTTCTTGCCGCGGCCGAGCAGGATCGGCGTGATGCCCACGTGCAGGCGGTCGATGAGCCCTGCCGCCAGGAAGGAGCGCACCGTGTCGACTCCGCCGCCGATGCGCACGTCCGCGCCGCCGGCCGCCTCGGTCGCCAGCGCGAGGGCCTCCTGCGGTGCGGCGTCGAGGAAGCGGAACTCCGTGCCGTTGGCGAACGAGATCGGCGCCCGGCCGGTGCTGTGCGTCAGCACGAACACCGGGCAGTGGAAGGGCGGCTCCTCGCCCCACCAGCCGCGCCATTCCGCGTCATCCGGGAAGTTGTGCAGGCCGAACATCCCGGCGCCCATGATCTCGGCGCCGATGTTCTCGAAGTACTCCGCACCGTAGCGATCGTCGACCCCCGTGGTACCGCCGGACGGATCCCCCATGACGCGCTCGCGGAAGGTGCGCGTAGCCGTGTACGCGGCCACCAGGCGCCCCCAGTCCTCGCCGAACGGGTTCTCCGGCGTCTGGTCGGTGGTGGTCGCGTATCCGTCGAGGGAGATGTTGAGGTCGGCGCGAACGGCCATGTCGTGTGTCCTTGCTGTCGCGGGTGGGCGGCGCTCAGGCGCCGTGCGGGTTGGAGTCCTTGCCGTCGAGCCAGAGCGTATCGCTCTCGTCGCGGTGCACGCCGTCGGTCCCGACGTGCTTGGTGCTGATCGTGGGGCCTTTGGTGATGACGTGCACGATCGCCATGCCGTGGCCGCGCCCGAGGTCGTACTCGGTCTTCAACCATTCCAGGATCGGTGTGGCCTTGGTGTCAGGGCCGAAGCCCTGTGCAGCCGCGAGATCGATGATCTGCCGAGGGGTGAGGCCGGTCTTCGTCTCGACGGCGTCGAGATATGCCTGGAAGGACATGTTCTGCTCCTTGCGCGGGATCGCGGTCAGTCGACCACGGTCTGGATGATGACGGCCGAGGCGTGGATGCCGATCAATCGCATTGTGCCGGATCCGACGTTCTCGAAGCGATGCGGCACGAAGGCGGGACCGGTGACCGTGTCTCCCGCGGTCGCGGTGATGATGCGGCCGCCGACGGTGAAGGCGACGTCGCCCTCCAGCACGACCCAGGTCTCGGGGTACGGGTGCCAGTGCAGAAGGGAGCCTTGACCCGGCTGGTTGTCGACGTAGAAGTACGAGACGCCGGCGCCGTGTCCGGCGCCTTCGAAACGACGACTGTTGCCGGCGCCGAGGCGGATGTCCGCAGGTGCGACGACCGCGACATCGGGGGCGATGCTGCTCATGATCTGGTCCTCTCGGTGGTGTGATCCCACTCTCGCGAGGTTCGCGTCCGGCCCGTAGAGTTTCGATGTGGCTCGAAACATGGAGGGTGTGGAATGGGAACACCACCATGTCGACTTCCACCTCAGCCCGGGGGACATCCAGGCGGTGCGGTTCGGGATCTCGCCCGGTCATGAGCTCGCGCACGCCGTGCGCGTGCTGCTGCGCCCCGAGCAGTACCCCCTCGCCTGGGGCTGGCTGAAGGACGCCCGCGGTCGGCTGCCGCGCGACGCGTTCGGTGTGCTCGCGCATGTGATCGGCGCCGACGGCTACATGCCCGACTTCGTCACATCGACCGCGCGCTGGGATCTCGGGCCCGACGACGAGCTCGCAGCTCTCCGCGAGGCTCCGCTCACGGGCATGCGCGTCGACCTCGGCAAGATGGTGGTCCGCTCCTCCGGACGGCGTCAGGAGGCGCTGCGCCGCATGCAGGAGCGCCCCGCCCGGGCGCGCTCGATCATCGCCGAGGCCTGGGCGGAGGTGTGGGAGAGCGTCATGGCGCCGGTCTGGCCGCAGTTGGAGCGGATCCTGCGAGCGGACATCGCCGTGCGGTCCCGCACGATCGCGATCGACGGCCTGGCCGCCATGGCATCCGGTATCCACCCGCAGGTCAGCTGGGGCGACGGCTCCGTGCGGGTGCGACTGCGCCGGCACAGCGAGGACGTGGACTGCCGCGGCGGCGGTCTGGTGCTCGTGCCGTCCGTGATGTCGTCGTGGGGCTGCATGGTGATCACCGAGCCGCCCGCCCAGCCGACGCTGTTCTACCCCGCCCGCGGCGTGACCGCGGGATGGGCCCAGGACGCCGACGATCTCGTCCGAGCGCTCGAGGCCCTCGTCGGCCCGGTGCGCGCCAGGATCCTGCTCACGGCGCACGTGCCGCGCACCACGACGCGTGTGGCGGAGGAGGCGGGGATCGCCGCATCCACCGCCTCCCACCACCTCACGGTGCTGCGCGACGCGGGCCTGATCGTGAGCACGCGCGACGGCGCCCGCATGCTGCACCTGCGCACCCCGCTCGGCGAGGCGCTGGTCGGCGCCGCGCTCTGATCCTCAGCGGAGGATCACCAGCTCCTGCGTGGCGCGGGTCATCGCGACGTAGCGATCCACCGCCCCCTCGATGCCGTCGCCGAAGGAGTCGGGATCCACGAGCACGACGAGGTCGAACTCGAGCCCCTTGGCGGTCGTCGGGGTGCGGAACCGCACCCGCGCGTCCGGGAACGGCCGCTCGTCGCCGATCACGCAGACGATGCCCTCCTCGTGGGCGTCAAGCCATTCCGCGAGGATCCCGTCACGGTCGGCGAGTGTCGCCCGGCGCACCGGGATTCCGCTCGCGCGCACCGAGACCGGGACGTTCGCGTCGGGCAGCGCCGCGCGGATCACGGGTTCGGCCTCCGCCATGACCTCCTCGGGCGTGCGGTAGTTGATGCGCAGCGACGCGTGCTCGATGCGACGGAGCCCTGCCCTCGCGAGCCGCTCGGTCCACGACTCGCCGAACCCGTGCCGGGCCTGTGCGCGGTCGCCGACGATCGTGAGGCTCTGCGACGGGACCCGGCGCAGCAGCATCGCCCATTCCGCATCGCTGAGCTCCTGGGCCTCGTCGACGATCACGTGTGCGAACGGCCCCGCGAGGGCATCGGGGTCGAGGCGCGGCAGGGCGGCTTCGTCCTGCAGCATCGCGCGCACGCCGGCGCTGTCGTCGCCGAAGAAGAACCCGGTGATCGCGCTCTCCTTGTCGTCGTCGGCGGCGAGCAGCTCGTCCAGCACGCGCTCGCGCTGCTCGCGCTCCTCGGCGGTCACGGCCTCCTGCCGCCGTCGCTGCCGTGAGCCCTCCGGATCCCCGGTCAGCGCGCGGGCTGCGTCGAGCAGCGGCAGGTCCTGCCGCGTCCACGCCCTCGGGTCCTCCCGCCGCAGCGCCGCGCGCTCGTCCTCGACGAGCCAGGGAGCGCAGATCCTCAGGTACGCCGGCGTCGACCACAGGTCAGCGACGACCCCGGCCGGATCCAGCACCGGCCAGGCCGCCACGAACGCCCGCTGCAGGGCTTCGCTCTGTCGCAGGGCGCGATCGAGCTGCCGCGGAGGCGCGTCGTCGCCGGCGTTGTCCTCGACGAGCGCGCCGATCAGCGCCTCCCACACGTCGTCCCTGGCGTCGTTGTGCGGCGTAGCGGGCTCCGGCGCGTCGAACGCCTCGGTCCACGCCGCCGGTTCCACGATCACGTCGCGCCACGGCGTCTCCACGAGCAGCGGCTCGGTCGGCGCATGCTCGTGGTAGCGGACCGCGGCCGTCACCGCGTCGAGCAGCCGCGCCCCGGACTTCAGCGCTCGCGCGAGCGGATCCCGCTCCTCGGGCATGCGATCGCCGGCCCTGCCCTCGGGAGCCAGATCAGACAGCGTGCACACCCGCACGCTGTCCTCGCCGAGGCTGGGCAGCACGTCCTCGATGTAGGCGAGGTAGGGCTGGTGCGGCCCGACGAACAGGATCCCGCCATGGCTGAGCCGCTGCTCGGCGTGCATCAGGTAGGCGGCGCGGTGCAGCGCGACGACCGTCTTGCCCGTGCCGGGTCCGCCGTCCACGACAAGAGGGGTGCGGGAGGAGGCGCGGATGATCGCGTCCTGGTCCGCCTGGATCGTGCTCAGCACGTCGCGCATCCGCGGCGAGCGCGAGGCCCCGAGGCTGGCGATGAACGCGGACTGGTCGTCGAGCGCGGCCGCACCGTCGGCCCCCTCCCCGTTGTAGAACGCGGGGTCGAACACCTCGTCCCAGTAGTCGGTGATGCGACGCGAGGCCCAGCGGTACCGGCGGCGGCTGATCAGGCCCTGCGGATCCGCATGGGTCGCCGCGAAGAACGGCTCGGCCGCCGGAGCGCGCCAGTCCACGAGGAGGCGTCGTCCCTCGGCGTCGGACAGCCCGATGCGCCCGACGTAGACGAACTCGGGCGCAGCGGCACCGGATCCGGGTTCATCCGCGTCGCGGCTGCCCCCGCCGACGGCCATGCGCCCGAGGCACAGGTCGACCCCGAACCGGCGCAGCAGTTGCAGGCGCGAGCTCGAGCGGTGGATCTCGAGGTCACGGTCGAGCGCTTCCTGCCCGAGTCGAACGGGCGCGGCGCGCAGCCGCACGAGACGGTCCTCGAGGGCGGTGATCTCCTCGGCGAGGCGGTCACGGATGGCGATGAGGTGGGCGTCGTCGGCGGCGATCAGCGCCGGATCCGCCTTGCGGGCGAGAGCGGGCGGCAGCGCGAAGACCGTCGGCGACCAAGCGGAGGTCGCCGAGCCGATCGGCGGAGCAGGGGTGAGAGTGGTTTCAGGGGTGGATTCAGGGCGCACGGATCCTCCGATTCCTGGGCGAAACCACACAGTCTGCCCCCGCAGGGGGGCCTTGCCGCAAGCCCCACCCCGTCCGGTATCCTGGAAATGCAGGGAGCGGTCCACACGGATCCGCTCCCTTTCGTCGTCCAGCCCGCTCCACCCCGCGCGCTCAGGTCGCACTCCGTCCCTTCAGGTCGCACTTTCGGCGCGAAAACAGCGCCCGGAAGAGCAGAAATCGCGACCTGAGGCTCAGCCCCGTCCGCGTCGAGCACTGCCCACGCGGTTACGATCGAAGTGCTCTGCGCTGCTTCGGCTGTCGCGCCCGCCCCGGAAGGATCCGCATGTCCCACGCCGCCTCCGCCCGCACGCATGTCGAGGACCTGGCCGACTTCGTCGCCGCTTCACCGTCCAGCTATCACGCCGCCGAGGAGGTCGCCCGCCGCCTCGAGGAGCAGGGTTTCACCCGTCTCCAGGAGACCGAGGCCTGGCCTGCGCAGGCGGACGGCCGCTTCGTGATCGTGCGTGACGGCGCCGCCATCGCCTGGGTCGTGCCGGCCGGCGCCACGGCCACCACGCCCGTGCACGTGCTCGGCGCGCACACCGACTCCCCCGGCTTCAAGCTCAAGCCGCGTCCGACCACGGGCGCCAAGGGCTGGCTCCAGGCCGCCGTCGAGGTGTACGGCGGCCCTCTGCTGAACTCGTGGCTCGACCGCGAACTGCGCCTGGCGGGCCGGCTCGCGCTCGCCGACGGCCGGGTCGTGCTCGCCGCGACCGGTGCGCTGCTGCGGCTGCCGCAGCTCGCGATCCACCTCGACCGCGGCGTGAACAACGGCCTCGCGCTCGACAAGCAGACCGAGACGCAGCCCGTGTGGGGGCTGGGCGACCCCGAGCAGGCCGACATCCTGGCCGAGCTGGCCGACGCCGCCGACGTCGATCCTCGCGAGATCCGCGGCTTCGACGTGGTCGTCGCAGACAGCGCCCGCGGTGCCGTATTCGGCAAGGACGACGCATTCTTCGCGAGCGGACGCCTGGACGACCTCGCCTCGGTGCACGCGGGCGTGGTCGCGCTCGGCGAGATCGCGACCCACGGCGACCCCGACGCGATCGCCGTGCTCGCGGCGTTCGACCACGAGGAGCTGGGATCCGGCTCCCGCTCGGGCGCCGCCGGCCCGATCCTCGAGGACGTGCTGGAGCGCATCTACGCCGGTCTCGGAGCCGACGCCGTCGACGTGCACCGCGCCTACGCGGCGTCGTGGTGCCTGTCCAGCGACGTCGGCCACTCGGTGCACCCCAACTACGCGGGCAGGCACGACCCCGTGGTGCAGCCCGTCCTCGGATCCGGTCCGATCCTGAAGCTCAACGCGAACCAGCGCTATGCCACCGACGCCGTGGGCACTGCGGCCTGGCACCGCTGGTGCGACGCGGCCGGCGTCGTGACCCAGGAGTTCGTGTCGAACAACGACGTGCCCTGCGGATCCACGATCGGGCCCATCACGGCGACCCGCCTCGGGATCCGCACGGTCGACGTCGGGATCCCGATCCTGTCCATGCACTCCGCCCGCGAGCTCGCGGGCGTGAGCGACCTGCACGGCCTCACCGCCGTCGCGAAGGCGTTCTTCGCGGGCTGAGTCGCTGCCGCGGCTCGCTCAGCGACCGATAGCGGATCTCAGCGCATCGTGTCGAGGATCGCGACGAGGTCCTCGAAGGTCGTCAGGGGGTTGAGGATCGCGAAGCGCGTGTTGACCCGGCCCGCGTGCGAGCTCGGCACGACGAGCGCGCGCTGCGACTGCAGCAGCTCGTCCGACCAGCGGTCGTAGTCGGCGCGCTCCCAGCCCTCGCGTTCGAATACGACCACCGAGAGCTCGGGGTCGCGCACCAGGCGCAGTTCGGGACGCGAGGAGATCTCGTCCGCGATCCGACGCGTGAGCGCCAGCGTCTCCGAGACCGCGGTGCGGTACGCGTCCACGCCATAGGTCGCCAGCGAGAACCACAGCGGCAGTCCGCGCGGACGTCGGGTGAGCTGGATCGAGTAGTCCGAAGGGCTGAACTCATCGGTATCGGTGAGCGTGTCCAGGTACTCCGCGTGCTGGGTGTGCGCGAGGCGGCCGTCGGTCGGGTCGCGGTACAGCAGCGCGCAGCAGTCGAACGGCGCGTACAGCCACTTGTGCGGATCCACGACGAGCGAATCGCACCGCTCGACCCCCGCGAACCACGCCCGCGCCTCGGGCGCGAGCATCGCCGTGAGCCCGTAGGCGCCGTCGATGTGCAGCCAGAAGTCGAACTCGTCCTTGAGCGCGGCGATGCCGGCGATGTCGTCGAGGATGCCGAAGTTGGTGGATCCGGCGGTCGCGACGACGGCGAACACGGCCTCGCCGTGCTCTTCCAGCGCGGCGCGCACCTCGTCGGCGTGCAGCTTGCCGTCCGCGCCGGCCGGGACGGCGATCACGTCGACGTCCATGATCTTCGCGGCCGACTTGTTCGAGGAGTGCGCCTCCAGGCTGCACACGAGCTTCCATCGCGCGGGGCGCGGCGTGCCTGCGGCGTCGAGGCGTCGACCCGCCTTGTCGCGGGCCGCGGCGAGCGCGGACAGATTGCCGATGGTGCCGCCCTGCACGAACACGCCGCCGGCGGTGGCGGGCAGACCGAACTCGGCGGCCAGGAACGACAGCACCTCGTTCTCGGCGTGCACGGCGCCGGCGCCTTCGAGCCAGCTGCCGCCGTAGAGCCCCGACGCGGAGACCACCAGGTCGAACGCCATGGCCGCGACGGTCGGCGCGTTGGGGATGAAGGAGAGGTAGTTGGGGTGGCTCGTGGTCAGGCAGGCCGGCGCGAGGATGTGCTCGAACACGCTCAGCGCACGCTGCCCGCCGAGCCCCTCGTCCGTGATGGTCGTGCCGACCAGGCGACGCAGCTCGGCCTCGGGCTGCGGTTTGTCCAGCGGCACGTCGGTGGCGAGCATCCGGCGGCGGGAGTAGTCGAGCACGGCGTCGACGATCGCGGCGGATTCGGGTGAGGCGGCATGCATGCGCGAGGCGTCCATGAGGATCCTTCCGACCCGGAAGCCTACGAGCGCCCGGCGGCGAGCAGAATGCCGCGCCGGATCAACGGGTCGGCGATATCGTACCGGCAACGAAGCTCGGAATTCGATGGGCAACCGGCGCGAAGATCCGGTCCCCGATCCAGTCGGAGTTCCCGCGATCCGCCCGGATCCCGCCAGCGCCTGCCAGGATGAAGCCATGTCCGCCGATTCCCAGCCCGGATCCGCCGCCCTCATCGAGCGGCGTGGCATCGAGATCGTCCCCGAGTCCGAGCGCACCGCGCGCCCCCGCGACCTGTTCTGGCCGTGGTTCGCGGCGAACGTGTCGGTGTTCGGCATGTCCTACGGATCCTTCCTGCTCGGGTTCGGGATCTCGTTGTGGCAGGCGACGGTCGTGGCGATCATCGGCATCGTGGTGTCGTTCGCGCTGTGCGGACTCATCGCGATCGCCGGCAAGCGCGGATCCGCACCGACCATGGTCCTGTCCCGGGCGGCGTTCGGCGTGCAGGGGCAGAAGATCCCCGGCATCGTCTCGTGGCTGACCTCGATCGGCTGGGAGACCTCGCTCACGATCACTGCCGTGCTCGCGACCACGACGGTGCTGCACGCGCTCGGCTGGGTCGGCGCGGACGGTGACGTCGCCGTGCACCTCATCGCGACCGTGCTGGTCGCGGCGCTCATCGTGGGCGCCTCGGTGCTCGGCTACCACACGATCATGAAACTGCAGTCGGTGCTCACCTGGCTGACAGGGGCGTTCACGATCCTGTTCCTCATCCTCACGGTGGGCAGCATCGACTGGACCAAGGCGTTCACGCATCCCGACGGCACGCTCGCGCAGACGATCGGCGCATTGGTGATGGTGATGACAGGCTTCGGACTCGGCTGGATCAACATCGCCGCCGACTGGTCGCGCTATCAGAAGCGCACGGCCTCCGACGCGCAGATCGTCACCTGGAACACGATCGGCGGATCCGTCGCGCCCATCGTGCTGGTGTTCTTCGGCCTGCTGCTGGCGGGATCGAACGACAAGCTCAGCGCTGCGGTCGCCGCCGACCCGATCGGCGCCCTCGCGACGCTGCTGCCGGCGTGGGCGCTGTTCCCGTTCCTCGTCGTGGCGATCCTCACCCTGGTCTCCGGCGCGGTGCTCGGCATCTACTCGTCCGGTCTCACTCTGCTGAGCCTGGGCATCCGGATCCCCCGGCCCGCGGCCGCAGCGGTCGACGGCGTGATCCTCACGATCGGGACCATCGTGGTGGTGTTCTTCGCGCAGGACTTCATCGGACCGTTCCAGTCGTTCCTGATCACGCTCGGCGTTCCGATGGCGGCCTGGGCCGGGATCCTCATCGCCGACATCCTGCGCCGCAGGAAGGACTACGACGAGGCGGCGCTGTTCGACGCACGCGGCCGCTACGGCGCGTGGGACGGCGTGTCGATCGCCACCCTGATCGTCGCGTCGGTGATCGGCTGGGGCTTCGTGATCAACACCTTCGCCGAAGCCGCACCGTGGAACAACTGGCAGGGCTATTTCCTCGGCCTCATCGGAGGCAAGGACGGCGAGTGGGCCTACGCCAACCTGGGGGTCTTCTTCGCTCTCGTGCTGGGCTTCGTCGTCGGCTGGTTCGCCCGCGCGGGGAGGATCCGCCGCCAGGAGCAAGCCTGATGGATGCTGTCGACGCGGACCGGTCCCTGAGTGCGCCGACGCGCGCCTGGCTGGTCGTGATCGACCCGCAGAACATCTTCGCCGCACCGGATTCGGCCTGGGGATCTCCGACGTTCCCCGCCGCATTCGCGAACATCCGTCGCCTCGCGGATGCCGCGGTCGGCCGGGTGCTCGTGACCCGCTGGCTGCCGACTGCGGATCGGCGCACGTCGTGGGGCGACTACTTCGCGGCCTGGCCGTTCGCGGACAAGCCTTCCGACGATCCGCTGTACGACCTCGTGCCCGAGGCGCGGGGCCTCTCCCCGCATCCGACGCTGGATCTGCCCACGTTCGGCAAGTGGGGCACCGAGCTCGAGCAGGTGGTCGGATCCGCGCCCGTCGTGCTCGCCGGCGTCTCGACGGACTGCTGCGTCATCTCGACCGCGCTGGCCGCGGCCGATGCCGGCGCTCGCGTCACGATCGCCGCCGACGCCTGCGCCGGGTCGACACCGGAGAACCACGAGGCCGCGATCAGGGTCATGGGGCTGTACCCGCCGCAGCTGACGGTGTCGGACACGACCTCGGTGCTCCGGATCCTCGCCGGCTGACCGACGCTCCAGATCCTGCGTCCCGACCGAGATCCTCGCCCCATTTCCGGCTGCTCACTGGTCGCGAACTGCCGTTCTGAACGAATGATCACGGCCATTCGCGACCACTGAGCACGGCTCTGCCCGCCCGCGGCAGGGCTCTGCCTGCCCGCGGCGCGGCTCAGCCCAGGACGGCCGACACCGTGCGCCGCGCGAGCGCACCCCGATCCTCCGGCGCCCATTTCACGAGCGAGTGCGCGCTCATCCCGTCCACGGTCGCGAGCAGCAGCCACGCCGCGCCCTCGGCCTGGGCCGCCGCGATCTCCCCTGCCGCGACGCCCTCGGCCAGGACGGTCTCGAGATCCCGCTGCCAGTGGTCCATCTCGATCCGCACCCGGTCGGCGAGCACGTCGTTGCGCGCGCCGGCCGCCCAGGCCTGCACCCAGACCAGGGTGACGTCGTCGCGGTCGCCGTCGAGCAGGGTCTCCACGATGCGTGTGATCCGCGCCCGGAGGTCCGCAGCTGCACGGCCGTCGGCGACGACCTCTTCGCGCTCGGCGCGGACGATCGCGCCGAACACCTCGGCCACGAAGGCGTCCATGCTGGGCTGGTAGTGCGTGACCAGCGCCGGCGTCACACCCGCGGCGGCGGCGACCGTGCGCACGGTCAGCGCCGCGATCCCGCCTTGCCGCGCGAGGGCGACGGCGGCGTCGAGGATCGCCTTCTCCCGTTGTTCCGGGGGCATCCTCTTCGGCCGGGGGGTTGACCGGGGGGTTGACGACGTGCTCATGAGGCTATACCGTATCGCTAGTTGGCCGCTTGTTCAATAAGCGGCGCGAATCCGATCCGAGGAGCACCGATGCCCTGGTTGATGCCCAGCGAGACCGCCCGACACGACCGCGTCTGGATGGCCTTCCCCGCCGAGGGCGAGACCCTCGGCGACACCGACGCGCTGCGCGAGGAGGGCTACGCCACGTGGACGTCTGTCGCGCACGCCGTCTCCGAGTTCACGCCGGTGTCGATCCTGGTGGATCCGAGTGAGATGGCCCGTGCGCGTCGCATGCTCTCCTCCGACATCACGATCCTCGAGGCCGGGGTGGACGAGTTCTGGATGCGCGACTCCGGCCCCACGTTCGTGGTCGACCCCGAGCGCCCCGGCGTGCTCGGCGCCCTGGACTGGGTGTTCAACGGCTGGGGCGCGAACTCCTGGGCGTCATGGACGAAGTCCGGCGAGCACGCACGCATCATCGCCGCTGAGGTCGGCGCCGAGCTCGTCAGCTCCGCGCTGGTGAACGAGGGCGGCGGCATCCACGTCGACGGCGAGGGCACGGTCCTCCTGACCGAGACGGTTCAGCTCGACCCGCGCCGCAACCCTTACCTCGACCGCCAGCGCGTGGAGGCCGAGATGCTCCGCACGATCGGCGCGACCAAGGCCGTCTGGCTGCCGCGCGGACTCACCCGCGACTACGACGACTTCGGCACCAACGGCCACGTCGACATCGTCGCCGCGATCACGTCTCCCGGCCGGATCCTCCTGCACGCGCAGCAGGATCCGGGACATCCCGACTTCGAGGTGTCGGCCGCGCTGCGGGAGCACCTGTCGGCGCAGACCGACGCCGCCGGCCGCGCGTTCGAGGTCGTCGACATCCCGGCCCCGGCGACGTTGCGCGACGAAGAGGGCTTCGTGGACTGGAGCTACGTCAACCACCTCGTCACGAACGACGGCGTCATCGCCTGCGGCTTCGGGGACAACATCGCCGATGCCCGCGCCCGCGACATCCTGTCGGAGGCCTACCCCGGCCGTCGCGTCGTGACCGTCGACGCCCGCCCCCTGTTCGATCGCGGCGGCGGCATCCACTGCATCACCCAGCAGCAGCCCACCCTGCCCTCCTGAGCCCCGCTGCCCCTCACCCTCCCCGTCTCTTGCGCCGAACCGTGGCATTGCGCCTCTGGATTCCACGGTTCGGCGCAACGAGACGCACGACCGAAGGATCCGCCCATGTTCGACGTCGTCGAGACCCCCATCGCCCGCCTGCGTGAGGCCCTCGAGGCCGGCGAGACCACGGCTGTCGAACTGGTCGACGCCTACCTCGCCCGCATCGACGCCTACGACGGCCCCGACACCGAAACCGCGCTGAACGCGGTCGTCGTGCGCAATCCGCAGGCGCGCGCCGAGGCTGAGGCATCCGACGCCCGTCGTGCCCGCGGGGAGACCCTCGGCCCGCTCGACGGCATCCCGTACACCGCGAAGGACAGCTACCTGGTGCGCGGGCTGACGGCTGCGGCGGGCTCCCCCGCCTTCGCCGAACTCGTCGCCCAGCGCGACGCGTTCACGATCGAGCGCCTCCGTGCCGGCGGTGCGATCTGCCTCGGTCTCACGAATATGCCGCCCATGGCCAACGGCGGCATGCAGCGCGGAGTTTACGGTCGCGCCGAGAGCCCGTACAACGCGGGCTGGCTGACCAGCGCATTCGGATCCGGTTCGTCCAACGGATCGGGCACGGCGACTGCGGCGTCCTTCGCCGCCTTCGGTCTCGGCGAGGAGACCTGGTCGAGCGGTCGGGCGCCGGCGTCCCACAACGCGCTCGTCGCATACTGCCCCAGCCGCGGCGTCATCTCGGTGCGCGGCAACTGGCCGCTGGTGCCCACGCAGGACATCGTGGTTCCGCACGCCCGCACCGTCTCCGATCTGCTCGAGATCCTCGACGTGGTCGTCGCCGACGACCACACCACGCGCGGAGACTTCTGGCGTGTGCAGCCGTGGGTGCCGCTGCCGGCGGCGTCCGAGGTGCGTCCGGAATCCTACTCGGCGCTGACGCCCGCGGACCTGCGCGGCAAGCGGTTCGGCGTCCCGCGCATGTTCATCAATGCGGATCCCGACGCCGGCACCGGCACCGGGATCGGCGGGCCGACAGGACAGCGCATCGAGACCCGCGAGTCGGTCATGGAGCTGTGGCGCGCCGCCCGCGCCGCTCTGGAGGCGGCCGGCGCCGAGGTGGTCGAGGTCGATTTCCCGGCCGTCTCCAACTACGAGGGCGATCGCGCCGGAGCGCCGACCATCGCGACCCGCGGCATCGTTCCGCCCGAGTTCCTGCGCAGCGAGGTCATCGAGCTGTGTGCGTGGGGATGGGACGACTTCCTCGCTGCGAACGGCGACCCTGCGCTCGACACGCTGGCTGAGGTCGACGGCACGAAGATCTTCCCCGCCCCCGCGGGCGCCCTCCCGGATCGCTACACCGGCTTCGACGACGACATCAACGAGCTGCCCGACCTGTTCCGTGCCAACCCGGTCACCGACATGACGGCGATCCCGCACATGGAAGCCGGCCTCAACGGCCTCGAGGAGACGCGTCGGATCGACTTCGAGCAGTGGATGGACCGTCTCGGCCTGGATGCCGTGATCCACCCGACGATGGCCGACATCGGCCCGGCGGACATGGACGTCAATCCCGAGTCCGCCGACAAGGGCTGGCGCAACGGCGTCTGGGTCGCCAACGGCAACATCGTGCCGCGGCACCTCGGCATCCCCTCCGTGACGGTGCCGATGGGCACGCTGTCGGACATCGCGATGCCGGTCGGACTGACCATCTCGGGTCGCGCCTATGACGACACCAGGCTGCTGCAGCTCGCCGCCGCCTTCGAGGCGACCGGCGACCGCCGTACGTCGCCCCCGCGCACCCCTCGACTCTGACCCCTCACGGGCACACAATCGGCTCCAGCCCCTCGCGGGCACATGATCGGATCCGCGCACACGCGCGGATCCGATTGTGTGTCGGCACATTTCACGGGCGTTACCGTCCGCGACACGCCCGGCCGTAACCTGATCGGACCGATCCTGTGAGGAGACCATCGTGACTACGCCCCGCATCCGCCTTTCGCCCCTTCCGGTGCGTGAAGCTGCTGCGTGCATGTGCGACCACGGCGACGTCTGCTCCTCATACGCACCCGGCCACGCGCTGCATCTGATCCAGGCGCGCCTCGCCGCCGCGACGACCGCCGGCTGGATCGACGCCCTCGTTTCGGGCGTCGATCGTCAGGCCGGCATCGTGCAGGTCACCACGCTCGACGGCGAGACGCTCTCGCTGTGGAACGCCGGCGGCGCCGCCCTCGAGGTCGAGCCCGGTCAGCCCGTCGCCGTGCACACGCGATGGGACGTGCTCGCGATCGGTGCTCTGCGCTACAACGTCGCTCGCGCCTGACCCGCGTCTGAGCGGTGCCCCTCGCCCCGAGGGACGAAGGGCACCGACGGCTACGCTCCGAGTTCGCGGAGGAAGCCCTGCACGTGCTGCCGCAGACGAAGGATCCGCTGTTCGCGCGCCGCCTCGCGGTCATAGCCCTCGTAGGCCAGCGGCGGCAGGCGCCGCACGTTGGCAGAGCAGCCGAAGTTCGCGCAGATCAGCACACCGAGGGTGTTCCCGTTGCGCCCCTCGGAGCCGGCCTTGCGCGCGGCGAAGAACTGCACGTCGTTGCGCAGCGTGACGTCCTCGCACCACGAGCACTGCGCACGGGCACTCGTGCGCTGCTCAGCCTGCTGCAACAGCACCGCGACCGGCGAACCATCATCGCGGTGAGCCGCCACGTACGCACGACGAGGCATCTTCGGATCCGACCACCCGAGGTAGTCGAGCTGGGTGAAGTCGACCGAGCCGAACTCCGGCGGCACGGTCATAGAGGAGGCCTCTTTGCGGGAGGCGTTGCGGAAGGACGCGCGGATGGCGCGTTCGTCGATGGGAAGCATGTCGTGCTTTCTGTGCGAGGTCAGAACGCCTGCCGCTGCGGCAGACGCAAGAGGACGGCTGGCGAACGCAGCCGGAGGATGACCCGCGGATGGCTCACGCGGGCGCGACGAACGAGCCGGCAGCACAGCCGCCGGCGGGGGCGTCAGCCTCTGTCACCGGCGCAGTGCGCGCCAGTGACCTCCTCCAGCACCCGACGGGCGCCTCGAACAACAAGCATGTTCCGATCCTAAATCACCCGGCATGGACCGGGACGCGAGACCCCGCTCAGGCCGCCATCATGGAGTCGCGCATCGCCATGCAGGCGTCCATGCAGGCCTTGCACGCGGCGGCGCACATCCGGCAGACCTCGCTGTGGGCCTCGTGCTTCATGCACATGTCCATGCAGAGCTGGCACATCGCCATGCATGCGTCGAGCATCGACATCATGACCGCCGGGGTCATCCCCTGCATGCGCATCATCGAGCGCATCATGGTGTTGCACATGTCTGCGCAGTTCATACAGGAGGGCGAACAGTCCATCATCTGCGTCGCACACACCGTGCATGCCTGCTCGCAGGCCGAACACGCGTCCATGCACGCCTGCATGAGCGTCATGTCCATCATCTTCATGCCGGGCATCATGTCCATGCTCTTCATCGAGTCCATCATCATCGCATCCATCGAGAGCTCCTTCGTCCACCGGGAGGCGGGCGAACGGCCCGTCTGACGCCCAGGGTAGCCCCGCGCCGCCGTCGCGTCGATGCCCAAACGAGCGCGGGTGAGGCCTTCTACGGGCTACCCATCGCCGACGCGCCGGCCGTGTGCGGACACGCGAATCCCGCCGCGCAGCGGCGGAGGTCGCGGGTCGGCACACGAAAAAAGGCCGCCCGTGAGGGCGGCCTTGAATCAGATCCAGAAATGCAGAAAGGCCACCCTGCGTTGGGTGGCCTTTCTGTTAAAGGAAGTCCGGCGGTGTCCTACTCTCCCACAGGGTCCCCCCTGCAGTACCATCGGCGCTGTGAGGCTTAGCTTCCGGGTTCGGAATGT
>Ga0308157_10001656_pt1 | contig 43182 bp, 33 predicted proteins | sample PhyBR1_FD_201035 | JGI IMG/M metagenome (GOLD analysis project Ga0308157, IMG submission 201035) | Phyllosphere microbial communities from UC Gill Tract Community Farm, Albany, California, United States - DLSLB.R1 | ecosystem: Host-associated > Plants > Phyllosphere > Unclassified | place: USA... | reverse complement strand
CTTCCATCGCCATCGATTCGGTGATCTCCAGTTCCACGTATTCCGGCGGCGCGCCGGTGTCGTCCAGCGCCTTGCGCAGCGTCTCCAGGAAGTGCGGATGGCGGAACTGCACCTGCGAGACGTTAATCGACATCATGAAGTCGCGGTGGCCGGCCTTGCGCAGGTCCACCAGCTCCTGGCAGGCGGTGCGCATGACCCACGCGCCCAGGTCGATGATCAGGCCCGAATACTCGGCGATCGGAATGAAGCGGTCCGGCGAGATGAACTTGCCGTCCGGCGTTTGCCAGCGCAGCAGCGCCTCGGCGCCCATCGGCCGGCGCGTGGCCAGGTCGATCTGTGGCTGGTACACGACGAACAGCTGGTTCTGGCCGAAGGCGGTGCGCAGCGCGTGCATCATGCGCACGCGTTCGCGGATCTCCACGCCCATCGAGCGCGAGAAGTAGAAGTGGCCGGCGCGCTGCTGCGACTTGGCGCGCTTGAGGGCGATGTCGGCGTCCTTGAGGGCGTCGGCGCCGCTGCCTTCATGCTCGCCCAGGCGCACCAGGCCCAGTGTGGCCGACAGCTGCACGTCCTGGCCGTCGATGCTGAACGGATCGGCGAACAGCGCCAGGATCTTGGCCGGGTTGACCTGCGACGAGTCGCCCAGCACGCAGAAGATGTCGCCGCCGATGCGCGCCACCGTCAACTGGTCGCCCAGCTGGGTTTGCAGGCGGCCGGCCACCGCCACCAGCAGCATGTCGCCGAACTGGTGGCCGAGCGCGTCGTTGGTCTCGGCGAAGTGGTCCAGGTCGACCAGCGACAGCGTGGCGTCGTCGCGCGCCGGGCCGGCCAGCGTGGCGTCGAGGATCTCGACCAGGCGGGTGCGGTTGGGCAGCTTGGACAGCTGGTCGTAGAAGGCGGCGTTGTGCAAGTGCGTGACCAGCTCGACGTTGTCCAGGCCGACTGCCACGTTGGAACAGAACACTTCCAGCAGGCGCTCGTCGATCTCGGTCGGCGCGCGGCCGACGTCGAGGTAGGCGACGAAGTCGCGGCTGGCCTTGCCGGCGAAGTACAGCGTGATGAAATCCGGGCCGTAGATGTTGCGGCGCTGGCCCAGCGTCAGCTCCATGGCGTCGTAGATGGGCTTGTGCTCCTGGTTGCACAGCGTGGCGTTGTCCAGGTGGCGGTAGCTGCCGATGGTGGCCATCACCATCAGCTGGTGGCAGCCGTCGTCCGGGCACTCCTGCACGCACAGCAAGCCGTTGCCGTCCTGGCCCAGCAGGTCGGCGATCTGCGCCAGCACGCCGGAGGCGAAGTTCTGCACGCCGTGCAGCGCCATCAGTTGGGTGCTGGCGTGGACGATCTGGTTCAGGCCGCGCCGGCTGTCGTTGATCTTGCGGATTTGTTCGTAGGAGCGGATCGCCGCCGTCACCGTGGTGTACAGCTTGATGCGGGTCAGCTCGGACTTGGTCTTGTAATCGTTGATGTCGAAATCGCGGATGGCGTCGATCTCCGGCGCGTAGCCGGGCTGGCCGGTGCGCAGGATGATGCGCACGTCGGCCAGGTTCAGTGTCTCGCGGATGTAGCGCACCAGGTGCAGGCCGGCGTCGTCCTGCTCCATCACCACGTCCAGCAGGATGACGGCGATTTCGGATTCGTGCTTCAATAGTTCGCGCGCCTGGCCGGCGGAATACGCGTGCACGAATTCAAGCGGGCGCTGCTGCATGTCGAGGTTGCCCAGCGCGAAGGTGGTGGTCGAGTGAACATCTTCGTCGTCGTCGATGATCATGACCCGCCAGACGTTGCGGGCACCGGGCACTGCGGGCGTCGCCGGATGCTCTTCTAAGAATACCAGATCGTCTTGATCGTCCTTGGATTGCTCAAGGGGTGTGATCGGTGGGGGCATGTGTAACATCTCCAGGATTTCTCGGTGTTCTTGAGATCAAGTATATAGCGAATTGTTAAAAAGAACGCGGTTTTCCGGCGCTTTACACAGAACGTTGCATACTGGTGTGCAAGTTTGCCCGGCTTTCATCGAAAGAATGGTATTTTACCAATGGAAACTTGCTTTGTGGAAATTATCGCGCTGGGTGGGCGGCAAACGCCGCTGGCTGGTAGAATTGGGTACTTTCCACCTTTTTCCAAAGATTCTCTTCCTATGTCCGGCAATACATTTGGCAAATTGTTTTCAGTAACTACCTTTGGTGAGTCGCACGGTCCCGCGATTGGTTGTGTGATCGATGGCTGCCCACCAGGTTTGCCCTTGTCGGAAGCGGACATCCAGCCGGAGCTGGACCGCCGCAAGCCGGGCACGTCGCGCCACGTGACGCAGCGCAAGGAACCTGACACGGTGGAAATCCTGTCCGGGGTGTACCAGGGTGTCACCACCGGCACGCCGATCGCGCTGCTGATCCGCAACGAGGACCAGCGCAGCAAGGACTACGGCAATATCGTCGATAGTTTCCGCCCAGGCCATGCAGATTACACCTATTGGCACAAATACGGCGTCCGCGATCCGCGCGGCGGCGGCCGCTCGTCGGCGCGCCTGACGGCGCCGGTGGTCGGCGCGGCCGCCATCGCCAAGAAATGGCTGAACCAGCAGTACGGCACCGAGTTCAAGGGCTGCATGAGCCAGCTCGGCGACATCGCCGTGCCGTTCCAGGACTGGTCGCACGTGCACGACAACCCGTTCTTCGCCGCCAGCGGCGACGCCGCCCTGATCGCCCGCATGGAAGAGGCGATGGACGAGCTGCGCAAGGCCGGCGATTCGATCGGCGCGCGCATCGACGTGATCGCCCGCAACATCCCGGTCGGCCTGGGCCAGCCCATCTACGACAAGCTGGACGCCGACATCGCCTACGCCATGATGGGCATCAACGCCGTCAAGGGCGTGGAGATCGGCGCCGGCTTCAAATCGGTCGAGCAGAAGGGCTCGGTGCACGGCGACTCGCTGACGCCGGAAGGCTTCATCGGCAACAACGCCGGCGGCGTGCTGGGCGGCATCTCGACCGGCCAGGACATCACGGTGTCGATCGCCATCAAGCCGACCTCGTCCATTCGCACGCCGCGCCAGTCGATCGACAAGGACGGCAACCCGGTGATGGTGGAAACCTTCGGTCGCCACGACCCGTGCGTCGGCATCCGCGCCACGCCGATCGCCGAGGCGATGCTGGCCCTGGTGCTGATGGACCACGCGCTGATGCACCGCGCGCAGTGCGGCGACGTCCATGTCGCCACGCCGAACATCGCGCCGCCAGTGCCACCCCTGCCGCCAGCCTCCAACTAAGCGGTGCCGGTACAAGCATTCAGCTTCGCCTTATTCCTGTTCTGCTACTACGCGCACGCGGGAACCTGGTCCACCTACGCCACGCTGTTCTTCGCCGATAAAGGCATGACGGTGGCGCAGATCGGCGTGCTGATGTCGATGATCCAGGTGCTGCGCATCGTCGGCCCCAACGTCTGGGGCTACGTCGCCGACCATTACGACCGCCGCGTGTTCGTGCTGCGCATGGCCGGCTTCGCCGCGCTGGCGGGCTTCAGCGGCTTCTTCTTCGGCAGCACCTTCGTCCACTTCATGCTGGCGATGATCGTGCTGAACCTGTTCACCAGCGGCCAGGCGCCGATCTGCGAGGCGCTGATGCTGTCCGAGATGCGCGGCGACCTGACCTACTACGGCCGCATCCGCATGTGGGGTTCGATCGGCTTCATCGCCTCGGTCACGCTGGCCGCGTACGCGCTGGAGCATTACGGCATCGCCGCGCTGCCGTGGGTGGCCGCGGCGCTGCTGGTGCTGACCATAGTCGCGGCGTTCCGCCTGCGGGATGTGCCGCGACGCGTGCACAAGGTGGCGCCGCCGCCGTTGCTGTCGCTGCTGCGCCGGCGCGAGGTGATCGCCTTCTTCGCCTCGACCGCGCTGATGGTGGCGGCCCACACCTCGCTGTACACCTTCTACTCGCTGTACCTGGAGCGCAACGGCTACAGCAAGACCGTGATCGGCGCCATGTGGTCGCTGGGCGTGACGGCCGAGGTGCTGCTGTTCTACTTCCAGGCGCCGCTGTTCAAGCGCTGGGGCGCGCGCAACATGATGCTGGTGACGCTGGCCGTGGCCGTGGTGCGCTTCCTGATGATAGGCTTCGGCCCGCATGTGCTGTGGCTGCTGATCGTGGCGCAGGTGATGCACGCGGCCACCTTCGCGCTGCATCATTCGTCGTCGGTGATGACCCTGCAGCGCTGGTTCTCCGGGCCGCTGCAGGCGCGCGGGCAGGCGCTGTACATGAGCATCTCGTACGGCATCGGCGGCTCGCTGGGCGGGCTGTTCCTGGCGCAATGGTGGGAGAGGGCGGGGCCACAGTCGGTGTACTACGTGGCGGCCGCGCTGGTGGCGTGCTCGATGCTGGCCGCCGTGCTGTCCTACCGCTGGCAGCAGCGCGACAGTTATTGACGGCGACTAGCTGCGGGAGCCGACCGCTTCCAGCTTGTGGCGGCGCTCGACCGCCCGCACCACCAGCGCCCGCATGTCGTTCAACAGCGCGAACTCGGTCTGGCTCAGCTGGATGGGCGGGAAGGAATCGTCCCAGTCGCCGTACAGGAAACCGGCCGGCTGGCCGTTGGCCGACAGCGGCAGGATGACGAAGCTGCGCGCCTCGGACAGTGAACTCTTCCACCACAGCGGCAGCTTGGCGGCGAACTTCACGTCGCGGGCATTTTCGATGAAGATCACGCGGTCGCTGTTGAGCGCGGCGTGGAACACGTTCGGCTCGTAGGCGTCGTCGAAGGCCAGCGCCGGCAGCAGTTCCTTGGTGCCTTCGCCAAAGCTGATCTTGGCCGCGTACTGGTTGTCCTTGCGGTTGCGCACGAAGGCCACCGCGCGCGAGAAGTCCAGGCCCTTGTACACCGTCTCCAGCGCGATCTGCACCATCTGGCCGGGATTGGCCGTCTCCAGCATGTCGCGCATGTCGGCCAGGCCGCTGAGCAGGATCTTGTTGCCGGCGGCGCGCTGGCGCGTCTTGGCCAGCGCCTTGGCGCGGCGCTCGGCGGGGCGCGACAGCGGCGCGATGGACAGGTCGTTGGCCGCCACCACCTTGGCCTGCTCGATGGCGTGCATCAGGTTGTCCGGCTCCACGCCCAGCATGGCGGCATACGATTGCGTCAATTCCTGGACCACGGCGGCGCCGGCGGCATCGTCATGCCACAGCGACTCCGCGCACAGCGCCGACATCGTCGACAGGCCGGCGATCCAGTCCGAGGGGCTCACTTCCGCCCCCGGTTCCGGCGGCGAGACCTTGCGCATGCCCTTGACCAGCGTGCCCGGCAGGCCCCAGTGCAGTGCGGCGGCATGGCCGATTTCCTCCATCGTCAGGCCCAGCATCTCGGGCGCGACGTCGTCGATGTTGCGGCCGGCCTGGTCGGCCGCGTGCTGCAGCTCCTGCCAGCGCTCCGGCATGTAGAAGGTCATCATCATGCGGCCCAGCGTGTGCAGCATCGAGCACACCACGGCTTCCTCGCCGTGGCGGCTTTCGGCCGTGTAGGCGATCTGCTGCGCCACGATGCCGGCCAGCACGGCCTTTTCCATTTCGATGTGGGCGATGGTGGCGTCGGGCGAGCCGGCCGCCAGTTCCTCGATCAGCTTCAGGCCCAGCGCCAGGTGGCCGATGGCCTCCGTGCCCAGCACCAGCACCGCCTTCGAGACCGTGTTCACATGCTGGCCGAAGGCCGAGTACATGCCGCTGTTGGCCAGCCGCAGCACCTTTTGCGTGAGCACCGGATCGGACAGCACGGTGCGGGTCATGTTGAATTCCTGCTCGTCCTCGCCGCGCATCGCGCCCAGGATGGCGGTGATGGCCTTGGCGAAGCCCGGCATGTCGCCGCGCCGGCGGGTGCAGTCCCACAGCGCGGCCAGCGTGGCGTCGCCCAGCGGGGTGCTGGCGGTGAAGCGCGCCGTCATTGCACCACCTGGCGCAGTTCGGGCGGCACCACCTTGACGTGGATGCTTTCCTTGAGCGCGGCCAGCGCCACATTGGAGGCCATCGGCTTGCCGGTGAGGTAGCCCTGGATGTACTGGCAGCCGCGCTGTTCCAGGTAGTCCATCTGGCCCTCGGTCTCGACGCCCTCGGCCACCACGGACAGGTCCAGGTGCTTGGCCAGGTCGAGCACGGCGTTGCAGATGGCGCCGTCCTTCTGCGAACCGGGCAGGTCGCGGATGAAGGTGCGGTCGATCTTCAGCACGGAGATGGGGAAGCGCTTGAGGTAGGCCAGCGAGGAATACCCGGTGCCGAAATCGTCGATGGCGATGCGGGCCTTGCGCTCGGCCATTTTGGTCAGGATGGACTCGGCATGCACCGGGTCGATCATCAAAGTACCTTCTGTGATTTCCAAAACCAATTGCTCACCAAGTAGGCCGGAGAAGGCGATCGCATCGTCCAGCACATCCAGAAATTTATCGTTGCGGAATTGCCGCGGGCTGATATTAACAGAGATGTACAGGCTGCGCTTCGCCACTTCCTCGAACTGTTTCAGCTGCACGCAGGCCGCCTTCAAGGCCCAGGCGCCCAACAAATTGATGAGGCCGTTGGTCTCGGCGATCGGGATGAAGCGGGCCGGCGGCACCATGCCCAGCGTCGGGTGCTTCCAGCGCATCAGCGTTTCGAAGCCCTGGATCTCGCGCGTGCGGGCGTCGACGATGGGCTGGTAGTAGAGCAGGAACTCGCCCTCGCGCACCGCCTGGAACATCGCCGCCTCCAGCGAGATGTCGTGCTCCGGCGGGCCGGACTGGGTCTGGCTGTACACCACGCAGCGGGCCTTGCCGGTTTCCTTGGCGCGCGACATGGCGGCGTCGGCCAGCGCGACCAGCCGCACCTCGTCCTCGGCGTGTTGCGGGTAGACCGCCACGCCGACCGAGGCGCCGATGTAGATGGTGTGGTTGTCGATTTCAAACGGCGACTGCAGGGTGGCGATCAGGCGGCCGGTGACCAGCTTGATCTGCGCCTCGGTGGCGGTGCCGGGCAGCACGGCGACAAACTCGTCGCCGCCGACGCGGGCCAGGGTGTCGCTGTCGCGCAGGGTCTTGCGCAGGCGGGCGGCGGCGGTGCGCAGCACGGCGTCGCCGACCGGGTGGCCGAGGCCGTCGTTGACTTTCTTGAATCCGTCCAGGCCGATGGTGGCGACCGAGAAGCCCTGGCCGGAGCGGCGCGCGTTGGCGATCACCATGCGCATGCGGTCCGACAGCAGCAGGCGGTTGGGCAGTTCGGTCAGGGCGTCGTGGGTGGCCATGTGGCGCAGCCGCTCCTCGGTGGCGCGCTGCACCGTCATGTCGCGGCCGACCACCAGCAGCTCGCTCAGGCCGTGCTGGTTGGCGTAGCAGGAGACTCTCAGTTCGTGCCAGATCTCGCCGTCCGGCGTCTTGATGCGCACTTCCAGCTGGCGCGACACGCTGGTGCCGCCGACTTCGGCCAGCACGGCGGCCAGCGGCGCCTGGTCGTCCAGCGATACCAGCTTGAGCAGGGTGTCGCCGGCCAGCGGGACATAGCTGGAGATCAGGGCCACCGCGCGTTTGCTGGCATACAGTATCTGCCCCAGTTGATTGAGGCGGAACACAACATCGCCCGCCTCTTCCATGAGGTTATCCAATTCATGTCGCGGGGATGGGGCTGGGATACTGGAAAACATCGCGAGGATCTAATCTTTCATTTTATACATGTAACGTGGCTGCGCGAAACTTGCAAAACCAGAACGCAATGTATCACTGATGAGAGTGGATTTACATGAAAAACGACAACATCGAAGCGACTTTTACAGTTTTCTCTTGAGTTAGACCAATAAATTGAAGTTTACATAGGGAAAACACGGCTGTTCTGGACAGCCGTGCAAGCCCGGTTCAGGCGTGTTGCGCAAAATGAAACGCGCCGCCGGTGTGAGCTGGGAAGCCGAACAGTTGCACGGAAATCAGGTCGGCCTCCGAGCCGCTGACGGTGCCGCTGTCGACATGCTGGCGCGCGGTGGCGCACAGCGCGTGCAGCAGGCGGTCGCGAAGCTCCGCCAGTTGGAGCGTGGATGCTTCGCCCTCGTCGCTGGCGGGGCCGGCGGCGGTATCGGGCAGCGGCGGCAGGCCGGCCGCGAGCGCGGCGTTGCGCAACAGCGCTTCCGGCACGCATCCGGCCCGCAGGGCGCGCACCTCGTCCGTGTAGCATAAACGCAATGCGGCGGCCAGTTCCAGCGCCGCCGGCGACGCCAGGTCGGCGCGGATTTGATTTAAGTGCATCAGATTGTGGGCCACCGGACTGATCGCCGTCTGGCAGAAATAGCGGCTTTCGATCAGCAGCGCGCTGTCGAAATCGACTTGCAGACCCTCGACCATGGCGCACAGGATGGCCTCCGGCGCCGGCAGGTTGCCGCCGGTGCGCTGGCGCAGCACGGCGGGCGCCATTTGCAGCAGGGTCTGCACCGGGGCGGAGGTGAGCGCGCCGCCCGGCAGGCGATAGCCCTTGACGTCCCACGGCTGCACGGCGGGCGTGTCGGCGGCCAGCGTGGTGTGCACCAGCTGGGCCGCCTGTTCCTCGTTGTAGGCCACGGCGTGCAGCAGCCCGGCGTGCAGGGCCCGGTCGGCGGTCAGCGTCGCGCCATCGAGCAGCAGCGGCATGGCGCCCTGCAGGCCGGCCAGGCGCACGGTGCGGACGATCTCGCCCGCCGCCGGCGCCACGCCCAGCTGCACTTGCGGCAGGCTGAAGGTCGCGTCGTCCAGGCTGATGCGGTGATGGCAGGCCAGCGCCAGGCCCAGCGCGTGGCCGCCGACCGCGCCGGCCAGCGTGGCGACCACCGGAATGCCCAGGCATTCCAGGCGGCGCAGCAAGCGGTTGTAGGCGGCCAGCATCAGCATGCAGTCGCCGGCCTGGGCCGTTGTCAGCGCCATCAGGTGCTCCAGTTCGTGGTCCGAATCGGTGGCCTCGGCGTCGAGCCCGATGATGACGCCGTGCAGGCCGCTCCGTCCGGCTTCCAGCTTGTCGAGCAGGGCGCCGAGCTCGCGCTGGAACAGCCGGCTCAGCGGGTTGATGGCGCGCGCGGCCACCATGACGGTGATGGTGCCGCCGATTTGATGGGTGGTGATCATGGTCATTCCGTTCACACGCGTTCGATGATGGTGGCGATGCCCATGCCGCCACCCACGCACAGGGTTATCAGGCCTCGCTTGAGGTCGCGGGCTTCCAGTTCGTCCAGCAGGGTGCCCAGCAGCATGCAGCCGGTCGCGCCCAGCGGGTGGCCGAGCGCGATGGCGCCGCCGTTGACGTTGACCTTTTCCTCCGGCACGCCCAGCTCGGTCATGAAGCGCATCACCACCGAGGCGAAGGCTTCGTTCACTTCGAACAGGTCGATGTCGGCGATGTCCAGGCCGGCTTTCATCAGCGCCTTGCGGGCGGCCGGGGCGGGGCCGGTCAGCATGATGGTCGGATCGGTGCCGGTGACGGCGGTCGCCAGCACACGGGCGCGCGGCTTCAGGCCCAGCTGGTTGCCGGCCGCCTCGCTGCCGATCAGCGCGAGCGCGGCGCCGTCGACGATGCCGGAGGAGTTGCCGGCCGTGTGGATGTGGTCGATCCGGTCCAGCTGCGGATACTTGCGCAGCGCCACGCTGTCGAAGCCCATCCGGCCGGCCGCCTCGAACGAAGGCTTGAGGCCGCTCAAGGTTTCGATGGTGGTGTTGGGCTTGATGAATTCGTCCTCGGCAAGGATCAGCACGCCGTTCTGGTCGTGGACCGGCACCACCGAGCGGAAGCGGCCGGCCGCGCGCGCGGCGGCGGCCTTCTGCTGCGAGCGCATGGCGTAGGCATCGACCTGCTCGCGGGTGTAGCCGTCCAGCATGGCGATCAGGTCGGCGCCTATGCCTTGCGGCAGGAAATCGGTGCGCAGACTGGTCTCGGGATCGAGCGCCCAGGCGCCGCCGTCCGAGCCCATCGGCACGCGCGACATCGATTCGACGCCGCCGGCCACCACCAGGTCTTCCCAGCCGGAGCGCACTTTCTGCGCCGCCAGGTTGACCGCCTCGAGGCCCGAGGCGCAGAAACGGTTCAGCTGCACGCCGGCCACCTTCCAGTCCCAACCGGCGGCCAGCGCGGCGATCTTGGCGATGTCGGCGCCCTGGTCGCCAACCGGCGTGACGCAGCCGAGCACGACGTCGTCGATCAGCGCGGTATCGAGCTTGTGGCGCGTTTGCAGCTCGCGCATCAGGCCGGACAGCAGCGTGATCGGCTTGACGGTGTGCAAACTGCCGTCCTTCTTGCCCTTGCCGCGCGGGGTGCGGATGGCCTCGTACACATAGGCTTCGGTCATGGAATCTCCTTGTCTGGACGGCCATCATAGAGTGCAAACGACAACAAAGCAACTGCTTGCTTCGTGACGCCAATTGCGCTAGTCTGGCCGGATAACCAGGGGACAGGCCATGTTTGACAGTCACGAACATCAGGAATTACAGCGCACACTGAGGCGCTTCATCGAGAGCGAAATCAACCCCTATGTCGATGAGTGGGAGGAGGCGGGCATATTTCCCGCGCACGCCCTGTTCAGGAAAATGGGTGAGCTCGGCTTGCTGGGCCTGACCAAACCGGTGGAATACGGCGGCCTGGGCCTCGATTACTCGTATTCGATGGCGATGGCCGAGACGCTGGGCCATGTCGACTGCGGCGCGATTCCGATGGCGATCGGCGTGCAGACCGATATGTGCACGCCGGCCCTGGCGCGCTTCGGCTCGGACGCCCTGCGCCGCGAGTTCCTGGCGCCGGCCATCAGCGGCGAGATGGTGGGCTGCGTCGGCGTCTCGGAGGCGCACGCCGGCTCGGACGTGGCGGCCATCCGCACCAGCGCGCGCAAGGACGGCGGCGACTACATTATCAACGGCAGCAAGATGTGGATCACCAACAGCCTGCAGGCCGACTGGATGTGCGTGCTGGTCAACACCTCCGACGGCCCGGCCCACAAGAACAAGACGCTGGTGATGGTGCCGATGGATACGCCGGGCGTCTCGGTCGGCAGGAAGATCCGCAAGATCGGCATGAACGCTTCTGACACGGGACTGATTTACTTCGACGAGGTGCGCGTGCCGCAGCGCCACGCCATCGGCGAGGAGGGGCATGGCTTCGTGTACCAGATGCTGCAGTTTCAGGAAGAGCGCTTGTGGGCTGCGGCAAACGCGGTGCAAACGCTGGCCAATTGTATAGACTTGACGGTGGACTGGGCACGCGAGCGCGCCATGTTCGGCGGCCGGCTGCTGGATAATCAGCACGTGCACTTCAAGCTGGCGGAGTTGAAGACGGAAGTGGAGAGCCTGCGCGCGCTGACCTATCGCGCCGGGCAGCTATATATAAGCGGCCAGGATGTGACCGAGCTGGCCTCGATGTGCAAGCTGAAGGCCGGGCGCTTGCTGCGGCTGGTGCCCGACGCCTGCATGCAGTTCTGGGGCGGCATGGGTTACAGCTGGGAGAACCGCGTCGCGCGCATGTTCCGTGACGGGCGCCTGACATCCATCGCCGGTGGCGCCGATGAAGTCATGTTGGGCATCATCGCCAAGCAAATGGGCATCTTGCCGAAGAAGGAGAAGAAATGAATCCATTCGATACGCATGAAGTGAGCAACACAGTTACACCGTTCGAGAACATCAACCTGTACGCGGCCGATCCGGCCTTGCAGGAGGCGCTGCTGCGCGAAGGCGGCGCGGCGGCGGCCGAGTCGCTGCACGCGCTGGGCGCGCAGCTGGGCCGTGCCGAGGTGCTCGACCTGGCGCGGCTGGCCAACCAATATTCACCGAAGCTGCACAACTTCGACCGCGCCGGCAAGCGCGTGGACGAGGTGGAGTTCCATCCGGCCTGGCATAGCCTGATGGCGCTGTTGATCGAAAACGGCGCGCATGCGTCGCCGTGGCTCGGCGGTCCCGGCGCGCAGGTCGCGCGGGCGGCGCGCTACATGCTGTTCGGTCAGGTGGAGAACGGCTCGCAATGCCCGGTGACGATGACCTATGCGTCCGTGCCGGCGCTGAAGCAGGCGCCGAAGATCGCCGCCAAGTGGCTGCCGAAGATCCTGTCGACCGAATACGACCCGCGCTCGCTGCCGGTCGAGCAAAAGCGCGGCGCCATCATCGGCATGGGCATGACGGAGAAGCAGGGCGGCTCCGACGTCCGCTCCAACACCACCCGCGCCGATCCGGTGCCGCCGGCCGAAGCGCGCGCGATGTTCGGCGAGGAGGGCGAGGACGTCTACCGCATCGTCGGCCACAAATGGTTCTTCTCGGCGCCGCAAAGCGATGCGCACCTGATCCTGGCGCAGACCGACGACGCGGGCAGCGCCGGGCTGTCGTGCTTCTTCCTGCCGCGCTATCTGCCGGACGGCAGCCGCAATCAGATCCGCGTGCAGCGCCTGAAGGACAAATTGGGCAACCGCTCCAACGCCTCGTCGGAGGTCGAATTCACCGGTGCCTACGGCTGGTTGATCGGCAAGCCGGGGCGCGGCATCCCGACGATACTGGAGATGGGCAGCCACACGCGTCTCGACTGCGTGTTGGGCAGCGCCGGGACGATGCGCGCCGCGCTGACGCATGCGCTGCATCACGCGCGCAGGCGCTCGGCGTTCGGCCGTCCGCTGTCCGAGCAGCCGCTGATGCGGAACGTGCTGGCCGACCTGGCGCTGGAATCGGAAGCGGCGACGGCCTTCGGCCTGCGGCTGGCGCGCTGCTTCGATGAGGGCGGCGATCCGGCGCAAGCGCAGCTGGCGCGCATCCTGACGCCGGCCGGTAAATACTGGATCTGCAAGCGCGGCCCGGCCTTCGGCGCGGAGGCGATGGAAGTCATCGGCGGCAGCGGCTACGTGGAGGACGGCCCGCTGGCGCGCCTGTACCGCGAGCTGCCGGTCAACTCGATCTGGGAAGGCTCGGGTAACGTGATGTGCCTTGACTTGTTGCGCGCCTTCGGCAAAACTCCAGCCGCGCGCGAGGCGCTGGCGTCCGAACTGGCCCTGGCCGGCGAGTCCGACGCCGACTACGTCCGCTACACGCAGGCCCTGCTGACCGACTTGAGCCAGCCGCAGTCCGACGAATTCGGCGCCCGCGTGCTGGCCGAGCGTGTCGTGCTGGCGGTGCAGGCCGGCCTGCTGTTGCGGCATGCGCCGGCCTGCGTGTCGTCGGCGTTTGTCGCGTCGCGGCTGGCGCGCGAACCCGGCGGCGCGTTCGGGCGCCTGCCGGCGGGCGTCGATTGCGCGGCCATCCTGGCGCGTGCGCTGATTGAATAAACTGGATAAATAGTATGACGAATACCGCCCCTGTCGACAACCGCCGCGCCGATCTGGTGCGCGTGGCCGCGCGCCTGTTCCGCGAGCGTGGCTTCGACGGCACCACCACGCGCGACATCGCCGACGCCGTCGGCATGCGCTCCGGCAGCCCGTTCTATCACTTCAAGAGCAAGCAGGAGATCCTCGCCGCGGTGATGGAGGAGGGCCTGGTGGCGGGGCTGCCGGCCGCCGAGGCCATCGTCGCGGGCGATCTGCCGCCGCGCGCCAAGTTCCAGACGCTGGTGCGCGCCCACCTGGAAATCGTGCTGGGCGAAGGCCACGACTTCATCCCGGTGCTGCTGTACGACTGGCGCCGCCTGACGCCGGAGCTGCGCGAACGCGTGCAAGTGCTGCGCGACCGCTACGATCAATTGTGGCAGGACGTGGTCAATGAATTGTCGTCCGCCGGCCTGCTGCGCAGCGACAGCGCGGTGGCGCGCCTGCTGTTGATGGGCGCGATCAATTACAGCGTGTTGTGGTACAAGCCGGGCCAGGGATCCAACCTGGACCAGATAGCGGAAGAGGCGGTCGCGATGTTTCTGGGTTCCGAGGCCTAGTATAATAAAAAACACATACCGACCAAATAGAGCAAACAATGAAACAAGATCCGCGTTTTCCCAACCTGTTTATCACCAACCACCCGCTGATACAACACAAGCTGAGCCACATGCGCGCGAAGGACACGTCGACCCGTACCTTCCGCGACCTGCTCAAGGAAATCACGCTGCTGATGGGCTATGAGATCACGCGCGACCTGCCGCTGACCACCCGCACCGTCGAAACCCCGCTGATGACCATCGACGCGCCGGTCATCGCCGGCCGCAAGCTGGCCATCGTCCCCATCCTGCGCGCCGGCATCGGCATGAGCGACGGTCTGCTGGACCTCGTGCCGTCGGCCCGCGTCGGCCACATCGGCGTGTTCCGCGATCCTGAAACCCACCAGCCGGTGGAATACCTGGTGCGTCTGCCGGACACGGTCGAACGCACCTTCATCCTGTGCGACCCGATGGTGGCGACCGGTAATTCGGCCGTGCACGCGGTCGACGTGCTGAAAAAGCGCGGCGTGACCGACGACCAGATCATCTTCCTGGCCCTGGTGGCCGCGCCGGAAGGCGTCGAAGTGTTCCAGAAGGCGCATCCGGGCGTGAAGATCTACTGCGCCTCGCTCGATTCGCACCTGAACGACCACGCCTACATCGTGCCTGGCCTGGGCGATGCCGGCGACCGTATCTTCGGCACCAAGTAATCATCATGGCGACGCCGGCCGATCCCGAATACCGCGCCCGCCTGGCGGCGTTGAGCGAACGTTACGCCGCCACCGTGCCGGGCACGATGGCGCAGATCACCAATGCGCTGGCGGCCTGCAAGGCCACCGCCGGCGATCCGCCGCCGGAAACGGAACTGCGCCGGCTTCACGAATTGCTGCATGGCGTGGCCGGCTCCGCCGGTACCTTCGGTTTCGGCATGCTGGGGCAGCAGGCGCGGCGCATCGAACACATGGTGCGCGGCGTGCTGACCGAGCATACCGGCTGGTCCGCGGTCATTCCGGAAGTCGAACAGCTGCTGAATTGGGCAGCCCGTGACGCGCAAGCAACAGATTACGAGTAAGCGTGCGCTTGATCCATGTCAAATGACGTAGGATTAAGTTGTCTATAGTGACAAATACACCCCGAGAGACGGGTTGTTGAGCGATGGAAAGTTGGCGTTTTTGCTGGGTTTCTACCAAAGAAAATGTGGCTTTGCATTTATTTTCGCGAAAACGTGCTTTTCTCTCGTAAATGGGTATAATGCGGGATCGTTTAGATTCAAGAGTAGTGCAGTTTGTCTGTCATTTCTTTCTTGCCTCAAACGATATCACGGGCGCAAGCCCAACTTAACTGAAATAGGAATTGTAATGGCAACTGGTATCGTAAAATGGTTCAATGATTCGAAGGGCTTCGGCTTTATCACCCCGGACGAAGGCGGCGAAGATCTGTTCGCTCACTTCTCGGCGATTCAGTCCGCAGGCTTCAAGTCGCTGCAAGAGAACCAACGCGTTTCTTTTGAAGTGACCGCTGGTCCTAAGGGCAAGCAAGCTTCGAACATTCAGCCACTGTAATACGCTGAATCAAACGAAATAAGAAATCCTCGGTATCCGGGGATTTTTTTTCGCCCGCGTTTTTGTGCGGGCTGTGGTGTGAGCTGTCACATCACCATCATTTCCAGGATTTGCGCCAATAATCCGGCTGCGCATACGTGTGCCGCAGGAAGTCCACAAAGGCGCGTATCCGCAGCGGCAGATGGCGGCGTTGCGCGAACACCGCATAGATATCGTTGCCCGGCGCGGAATGCTCGTTGAGCACCGTCTGTAGCTTGCCCGCCTCGATCTCGTTCCCCACTTCCCACATCGACCGCCATGCCAGGCCCTTGCCGGCCAAGGCCCAGTCGTGCAGCACCTGGCCGTCGTTGCTGCCCATGTTGCCGCTCACCTTGACCACCACGTTCTTGCCGTTGTCGCGGAAGGTCCAGCCACGCTGGCTGCCTTCGCTGCTGATCGCCAGGCAATTGTGCTTGGCCAGGTCGGCCAGCGTCTTCGGCTCGCCGTGGCGCTTGAGGTAGGCGGGCGCGGCCACCACCACGCGCTCGTTGTCGGCCAGCTTGACGCTGACCAGGCTGGAATCGGACAGGCTGGCGATGCGGATCGCCACGTCGATGCCTTCGCCGACAATGTCGACCACGCGGTCGCTCATGTTCAGCGTGACGCTGACGTCGCGGTGCTCGGCCAGGAAAGAGGGGATCAGCGGCGCCACGTGCTGGCGCCCGAAACCGGCCGGGGCCGAGATCATCAGGTGCCCGGTGGCGTGCGCGCTGCGTTCCGCGACGGCGGTTTCGGCCTCCTCCAGCTCGGCCAGGATGCGCTGGCAATCCTCCAGGAAGGCCGCGCCCTCGTTGGTCAGCGCCAGTTTGCGCGTGGTGCGTTGCAAAAGTTTGACACCCAGGCGGGTTTCCAGCGCGTCCAGCCGGCGGCCGATCATGGCCGGAGCGATGCCCTCGGCGCGCGCGGCGGCCGACAGGCTGCCCTTGGAAACCACTTCGACGAAGGTGGAAATCTGTCTGAATTGACCCATGGAGTGCCTAGCCCGTCACTTGTGATAAAAACGCATAGATGATGTGATTTTTAGTCTCGTTTGCATAACTTATTAGTGAATATACTGTAAAACATATCAAGGCGTAACTGAGTCCGCACACTAAAACTTTGGGCGTGCAACAAGAAGGCCAGTGCTTATAATTAGTTTGGTTGCTAATATTTTTACTATCGGAGAGACCTCATGACGCAGTCCACCATCAATCTGCCGGCAGGCATGGAAATCACGGGCGAGATCAAGCCTGGCTACGAAAACATCCTGACCACCGAGGCACTGTCGCTGGTGGTGAAGCTGACCCGCGAGTTCGAAGCGCGCCGTCAACAACTGCTGGCCGTGCGCGTCGAGCGCGCCAAGCGCTTGGACGCCGGCGAGCGTCCCGATTTCCTGCCTGAGACCGCGCACATCCGCGCCGGCGACTGGAAGATCGCACCGATTCCGAAGGCGCTGGAATGCCGCCGCGTGGAAATAACCGGCCCGGTCGAGCGCAAGATGGTCATCAACGCCTTCAACTCGGGCGCCGACAGCTACATGACCGACTTCGAAGACTCGAACACGCCGAACTGGGACAACCAGATCACTGGCCAGATCAATATGTTCGACGCCGTGCGCCGCACCATTTCGCTGGAGCAGAACGGCAAGTCCTACAAGCTCAACGACAAGATCGCCACCCTGGTGGTGCGTCCACGCGGCTGGCACCTGGACGAGAAGCACGTGCTGGTCGACGGCAAGCGCATCTCCGGCGGCATCTTCGACTTCGCGTTGTTCATGTTCCACAACGCCAAAGAGCAGCTGGCGCGCGGCGCCGGCCCATATTTCTATCTGCCGAAGATGGAATCGCACCTGGAAGCGCGCCTGTGGAACGACATCTTTGTGATGACGCAAAACGAACTGGGCCTGCCACAAGGCACGATCAAGGCCACCGTGCTGATCGAGACCATCCTGGCCGCTTTCGAGATGGACGAAATCCTGTACGAACTGCGCGAACACAGCTCGGGCCTGAACGCCGGCCGCTGGGACTACATCTTCTCGTGCATCAAGAAGTTCAAGCTGGACAAGGACTTCTGCCTGGCCGACCGCGCCAAGGTGACGATGACCGCGCCGTTCATGCGCGCCTACGCCTTGCTGCTGCTGAAGACCTGCCACAAGCGCAACGCGCCGGCGATCGGCGGCATGGCCGCGCTGATCCCGATCAAGAACGATCCGGAAAAGAATGAAGTCGCCATGGGCGGCGTGCGCAACGACAAGGCGCGCGATGCCACCGACGGCTACGACGGCGGCTGGGTCGCCCACCCGGGCCTGGTGGAACTGGCGATGACCGAGTTCACCAAGGTGTTGGGCGACAAGCCCAACCAGATCGACAAACAGCGTCCCGACATCGACGTGACCGCCGCGCAGCTGCTGGACTTCAAGCCGGAAGCGCCGATCACCGAAGCCGGCCTGCGCTACAACATCAACGTCGGCATCCACTACCTGGGCAGCTGGCTGGCCGGTAACGGCTGCGTGCCGATCCACAACCTGATGGAAGATGCGGCCACGGCGGAAATCAGCCGTTCGCAAGTGTGGCAGTGGATCCGTTCGGACAAGGGCGTGCTGGAAGACGGCCGCAAAGTCACCGCCGACATGGTGCGCGCGATGATCAAGGAAGAGCTGGTCAAGGTGCAGCGCGACGCGCCGGGCGGCGACGGTCCGACCTACGTGCGCGCCGGCCAGATCTTCGAGCAGATGTCGACCTCGACCGAGTTCGCGGAGTTCCTGACCTTGCCGCTGTACGAAGAGATCTAACCGGCGTGTCGTCCCCGCGCACGCGGGGACCCATGCTGAGCTGGCGCATTCCGCTCAGCATGGATTCCCGCGTTCGCGGGAATGACTGCATCTAATCAGAAGTCATTTTTCCACAAGCGCAGCGCGGTGAACGTGGCCAGCGGCGTATCGATGCGGTCCAGCCTGCCTGCGCGCAGCAATTGTTCGGCGATGGCCGGCTCGCGGTAGCGCAGGAAGGGATTGGTCGCCTTTTCCACGCCTATCGTGCTCGGCACCGTCGGCACGTTGTGCTCGCGCTTGTCGGTCTCCACCTTCACCCGTTCCTGCAGCGCCAGGTTGTCCGGCTCCACCACGCGCGCGAAGCGCAGGTTGGACAGCGTATATTCGTGGGCACAGAAGACCTTGGTATCATCCGGAAGCGCGGCCAGTTTGCCGAGTGAGCTGATCATCTGCGCCGGCGTGCCCTCGAACAGGCGGCCGCAGCCGCCTGCGAACAGCGTGTCGCCGCAGAACAGCCAGGTCGGCTCGCCGTCGGCGGGCTCGCGCACGTAGGCGATGTGGCCCATGGTGTGGCCGGGCACGTCCAGCACCGACAGCCGCAGCGCCAGGCCGGGCACGTCGATCGTCTTGCCTTCGCCGACCGGCAAAGTGACCGCGGCGATGCTCTCGTTGCGCGGACCAAAAACGGGAACCTGATAATGCTGTAATAATTCAGGAACGCCCCCAATATGGTCAGCGTGGTGATGGGTGAGTAGAATGGCGGTGAGCTTGAGCCCGTTGGCCTTGAGGGCCGCCAGTATCGGCTTGGCGTCACCGGGGTCGACAGCGGCGGCGTGGACGCCATCGTGGATCAGCCACAGGTAGTTGTCGTGGAACGCTGGAACCGTCAGAACACTGAGTGCTTGAATAGATGAATTGGTCATTGGATCGCAAAAAGGCTAGGCATGGACAAGGCAGGATCTGAGAAATCCATTATAGCGCTGGAAGGCTGGCTGCAAACGCCCGCCGGTGTGTACTTGCGTGAGTGGGAACAAACCTGTCTCGATAATTTAACAGCCGATATCTTCGGATACAACGCGGTGCAGATCGGCATGCCGCAAATCGATGCGCTGGCCGCCAACCGCATGCCATACAAACTGCTGGCCGACCGCAAGGTGCGGCCCGTGACCAACCCGGCGCAACGGCCGGTGTCGTTGACGCTGGACTACACCGAGCTACCGTTCGCTTCGCAATCGATCGACCTGGTGGTGCTGCCGCACGTGCTGGAGTTCTCCACCGATCCGCACCAGGTGCTGCGCGAAGTCGAACGGGTGCTGATCCCGGAAGGGCAGGTCATCATCTGCGGCTTCAACCCGGCCAGCCTGTGGGGCGCGCGCCACGTGCTGCGGCGCGTCGGCGGCACCTCCTTCCTGCCGCGCACGGAGGAGCTGATCTCTATGCCGCGCATGAAAGACTGGTTAAAATTATTGAACATGGGCGCCAGCCAAAGCCACTTCGGCTGCTACGCGCCGGCCTGCCGCACAGAAAAGTGGCTGCATCGCTACGCATTCATGGATAATGCCGGGCCGCGCTGGTGGCCGTACTTCGGCGGCGTGTACATCGTGCAGGCGATCAAGCGCGTGAAAGGCATGCATTTGATCGGTCCGGCTTGGACCAAGAAAACAGCGACGGCCCCCGCGGTCGTCCCGGCAACAAACAAAAGGCGGAAACAGCAGGATGGATAAGGTAGAGATTTTTACGGACGGCGCATGCAAGGGTAATCCCGGCCTCGGCGGCTGGGGCGCGTTCCTGGTGGCCGAAAGCGCCGAGAAGGAAATTTGCGGCGGCGCCCGCGACACCACCAACAACCGCATGGAACTGCAGGCGGTGATCGAAGCGCTCAACGCGCTCAAGCGGCCGTGCATGGTCACGCTGCACACCGACAGCCAGTATGTTCAAAAAGGCATCAGCGAATGGATCCACGGCTGGAAGGCGCGCGGCTGGAAGACCGCCGCCAGGGAACCGGTCAAGAACGAAGACCTGTGGCGCGCGCTGGATGCCGCGCAGGCCATGCACACCGTCGAATGGCGCTGGGTGCGCGGCCACAATGGCCATCCGGGCAACGAGCGGGCCGACATGCTGGCCAACCGCGGCGTCGAACTGGCACGCGGCCGATAAGCGGCCACGGCCTGTTATACTCCTGCGTCCGGATGTAGCCACCACAGAACACTATGCGCCAAATCGTACTCGATACCGAAACCACCGGCATCAACCCCAAGCTGGGCAACCGCATCATCGAGATCGGTTGCGTGGAACTGAACAACCGTATGCTGACGGGGAATAACTTCCACGTCTACATCAACCCGGAACGGGATTCGGAAGAGGGCGCGCTGAACGTCCACGGCCTGACCACCGAGTTCCTGAGCGATAAGCCGAAATTCCATCAGATCGTCGACGACCTGCGCGCCTACATCCAGGGCGCGGAAGTCATCATCCACAATGCGCCGTTCGACCTGGGCTTCCTGAACCACGAATTCAAGCTGCTGAACCTGCCGGACTTTTCCAGCCACATCGGCGGCGTGATCGACACGCTGGTGCATGCCAAGGAACTCCATCCGGGCAAGCGCAACTCGTTGGATGCGCTGTGCGACCGGTATGGCGTGTCGAACTCGCACCGCAAGCTGCACGGCGCGCTGCTCGATGCCGAATTGCTGGCCGACGTCTACCTGTCGATGACGCGCGGGCAGAACAGCCTGGGCATGGACGCGGAAGAGGAAGTGGTGAGCGGCGCGGAACTGCTGGAGCCGGTGCCGCTGGCCGACATCATCTTCCTACCGGCGACGGAGGACGAGTTGGCGGCCCACGCGGCCACGCTAGCCGGGCTGGACAAGGCCGTCAAAGGCCAGTGCATCTGGACCGCGACCACCACGCCGCAGGTCGCCGCGTAAGAAAAAGCGAGAATTTTTGCTTTCGGCCTTCCCCTGTGGGCAGGTTGTATGCGATAATTCGCCCCGCTTCGGGAGGTTAGCTCAGGGGTAGAGCACTGCATTCACACTGCAGGGGTCGCAAGTTCGAAACTTGCACTTCCCACCAAGAATACGTTTGAAATCAAAGGCTTGTGAGATTCGCTCACAGGCCTTTTTTGTTTGTTTGGTGCGGAAAAAGTACGGAAAACAGCCAATGAAAAAAGTTATTGCATTTTCTCTCTTGATCTTCCCTGCCGCGAGCGCCTTGGCTGAGGCCGCGTCGCAGGCAACGACGGAAGCAAGGTCTGTCCCGCTCAACACTTTAGTGACAGCGCTTTGGACCCTATTTGGGATTTTTATTGGTGCTGCTGGTAGTCACTGGCTTAGCCTTTCGCGGGATCGCAGAAAAGAGTTCAATGAGATTGCCGATCCATTGCGCCTTGCGCTTAAAGCCGAGAAGAAAAAAATCAACCCGCACTATTCAAGTCTCGACGTCGCAGCGGCAAGCATTGTTGCGGATATGATTGGCGGGAAGAATGCTGCCAAGCTAAACAAGGCTGTCGAACGCTACAGTCAGGCACGCCAAGAGTGGGTTGTTCAGGATGCAGCGGGACAGCCTAGCTACAGCCAGACGATTCATATTGAAGAAGCTATCGACGAAATTTTAAAGTACCTGGCGCGGCGCTAGGGCGTCCAGCCGCTAGATACGCCGCCGCAGCACTATCCAATCAAATTAGCGAGGATGGCGAGTTCTCCGGCGGCGCATCGCTGTTGCCGAAGCCGGGATAGTTCGGCGCGATCAGGTGGTAGAGGTCGCCAAGTTTGCGCATCAGTCCGTCGTACATGCGCGACAAGCTGGTGAGTGGTGGAGGGGCGTATCGTTCGATACGACAGCCCCAGTGTTACCGATACGGAAAGTGAAGAGCATCGTCGAGCGATGCCGAGTAAAGCCATGTCGATTACTCCGATCTCCTGCCGAAAAATTCTGGCTGCAAGACCAACCTGCGCCGCAGACGCTTCAGGCGGTGCTGAACGTGCCGATTGTGGACTGGAGAACGGCGCCGCAGCTTGTTTTATGGCCATCATATGCGACCGGAATCCCGCCTATCGAATGTACGGCGCTTCCCTCCACAATCACGCATATGCTATGACCAGGTATTGGACAAACACACTGATCGCCAACACGTGCAACTGGTACGCCGTCGACAGTGAACCAGGCGGCACTCACGCTGACCACCGTGCCCCCATGCGAAGTAGGGTCGTTGAGGCGAATGACGTTAGGCATGCTTAGGTCTCACTCGATGGGCTAGCACGATCATCCAACAGCGATGGCGGTACCGGGGTGATGGGGACTTCTGGGTATTTAACCAAGCGCCAGACGGTATGGGTACTGATTTCAGCGGTGGTTCCCTTTATGCGTTCGATGAACGATAAGTCCCGCTTGACGACTGCGGCTGGCATAGTTTCGCCTAGCTGGAAGAGACGAGGGCCACCGTGCACATCCCGATCAGGGCATTGCCAATACCCACTCTGCGGACAAGGCGCTCCAGTGCGCGCAAGCTCTCCAAGAGGAATCGCGTCGCCAGTGTTTGCTTGCGGTGGCACCTTCTTGGGCGATGCGCCTTCGCCACCATCGGTTGGCCGTAAGCGCAACGATCCCAAGATCTGCTCCCAAAGTTGCAGCATTTGCTGGTCGGTCAGGCTAATCGGCTTGGGATCCAGTCCTCCATCGGAATTACCAGATTGAAGGTCGATGCGAATTTGGGGATGAAGCTCATTGCCCTGCAGCCCAGGCGTTTCCCAAGTGAAGAGATGGGCCTTTTTGCCGTGGTCATTTGGGGCTTTCAACAGCCATTCCTGTCCCGGATAGCCATGTATCGTACGATCGCCTTCGCGAATATTACTGACTCCTCCAACTGTCGCGCCGAGCAGCCCCAGTGCGCTGAGTACGCTGGGTTTGCGCGATAGGAGCGCCTCAGGTGGCGCTCCTGCGTTGAGATTGGTTGCAATATCCAGGACGATGTCTGGGGATGACTTCAGCCGAAAGCGAATATTGAGGCTTTCGTTACTGCTGCTGTCCGCGTCTGCGAACAAGGCTTGTTCGACGCAAAACCCAGGGACGGATGGCGCATCACTTTCTCTTCCTCGAAGCTTTGACATGATCGTGGCCATACGGGTGACTGCGGAATCGACTTTGCTGGGAGATGCGCCTTTGTGGAGCAAATACCGTTGGCCGTTGATCCAACCGTAACCAGAGATATCGACGCCGACCCGTTGGTCTTTATTTTCCCAGTAGCCGAAAACCTTGATATTTTCGTTTGGAGCGGCCGTTTTCAATAGCAGCGATGTTCCTGAATTATGCTTGATGTCCTTGAGGCGCTTCTCGATCCCATTTACCTCTTGCAAAAATGCGTCTCTATCCATCGGTTTCCGTTCCACGGTCGCAAAGGCGTAGTCGTAACTACCGCCTACGTACTCGGCATCTGCCGGAAGGTCAATCAAGAAGCGGCCAACGCAGTGAGTCTTCCATTGTTCATTAGCACTCGTACTCATCTTCAAATCCTTAAGAACTATATTCTCGGCTGCGGCCGCACTACCGAGGCATGAAACTACTGCCACCGCAGCAAGTGCTGCTCGCATACCGCGTGTTAGTTTATTCACTATCAACCTCGTTTAGGATTCCGGAACCCAATGTCAATTTGACGATCGAGTACAGTGCCAAGCCAGCTGTAAAGTCATTGCTATAACTTCCCTGGTGGTCATAACTGTAATGCCCCTTTTGTTTACCTTCATGCCGGAAAATCTGTTTTACGAATGGCTTTGGTGCTTGTCCCGATAGTTCCGGAACGGTGCCATCGCCTGGCAAATCTCCCTTTGCGATTTCCAACTTACATGCTTGCTCTCCAAATCTTACTTTGACAGCACCGTTAAGATCATCGTCCACCAGATCGCCTCGGGAGAAGTTCGGCATAGCGGATTTTGCGTCCCATCGAACCTCGCCCCATGCCTTTTGGGCGGGGTCGGCAGCGTAGTATGCATGACAGTTCGCATGGTACTGTCCTTTGAGCTGGATATGAAACTGCCTTGCTACGTCCAGGGCCCGCGCATAGATCTCGAAGTCCGGGTCTTCGTAGTCGGTATCGGTGTTTTTTTGCGCTGGGATGGGCTTCTTATCTTCGCCCTCTTCAAGAGGGTTAATAAGTTCCGTTTTGACCAGACGCCACCAATCCGTTTTATTCAGATAGACGTTATCATATGGATCGCCCGCACCAAGGAATGAGGTCACTTCGGATTCGGGGTGCTCTTCCTTGCTGTAGTGCGCCCGCAGCCAGTGTTGTGCGCCAGCGGGCAGCTTAGCCTGGTATTCCGCAGTCGGTAGCAGCTCCATCGGTCCCGGCGCCTGGGTCAGCACCGCGGTGGCTTCGGCTGCATTTCGGCCGAGTAGGACTTGTTCGACACCCTCAAATCCAGCGCGCATGCGTTTGTAGGTGGCAGGAGCACCAATGGCCGGCATGACCCCATGCAGGACTCCCAGCACCTTGTCGCTCTTACCTTGTAACTGTGTGCACGCGCGGGCAACCAGTCCCCCCATGGAGTGGGTAACCAGAATGACCTTGTCACACTCCTTTTTCAATGTGTTCGCATAGAAGTCGGTGATGGCGTCGATCTTCTCAACCAATCGCTGAACCGAGACGTTATTGGATTGCAGCCAGTTATAGCCCACGGCGTGAACAGGATACGCGGCATTGGCGAATTTCTTTAAGTCGTCGGGTGTGATTTCTTCGAACTTGTTTTCTGCACCGAACTGGTGGATCTTTTGCTGCTCCAGCACCATTTGAACCCAGGCATCGTCGGGAGTGCCGTCGGTCTTCAAAATGTCATGCAACCGCTCCTGTAGTGCATTCAAGATCCGACTATAGCTGTCCTTGTGGAGTTCTCCCCAACCGAACAGACGTGCCAGTTTCTCCGGATCGAGGTCGGGTGCGCCCTTCAATTGCTTTTCCACTTTGCTGGACAATCCAACCGGACCTTCCCCATCCACCTCGACGCGGTCTGGATGCAGAATTTTCTTCCTCGCGGCGGCGTCCTTGCCCAGGTATTGGATGATCTGGACTATGCCTGCCAATTTGCCATTTGGTGGGCGCCAGGCATAGCCCTTTCCATCTTTCACGCGTAGGTTAGTGCCCATGATTCCGGGAATGAAGATGATCGGAATTATGCGTTTCGGATAAAGCTTTACCAACGCGCGCACAGGAAAACCTTCCGGTGACAGCACGGATTTGGCACGGACGGTATCACCGTCATATTGGGCCCGAACTTCCCTCGTTAATGTATTGTCGGTCATAGCTGGTTCAATTTCAGGCGTCGTCACGGATCTCAATGTCGGCAATGAGCAGCTCTTGTTCTTTGCTAAGTTCTGTCTCACCTTTGGTATTGGTCGTACCGCTGATGACATTGCCATTATTTAGTTTGATGATGTAAGAGGCCCCCTTAACTGGGGCGTTGCTGCCGATATAGCGGACGATGAATTTCTCGTCGGTTTGGATCTTGCTCTTCGGCAGATCGAATGCTTGCGGGGCGGCATCGCCAGGACCGCTATGGGAGAACGTCGCCGATTTGATTGCGTAGGTACCGGTGAGTTGGTGGGTGAGGGCGCCATCGCCATATGCTGACTGGGCTCCCTGGCTGACGATGCGAACCTTCGGCGCCTGGATAACAATTTCCTCCGAAGCCGACAGTACAATCTTCTTTGCCGAAGTGAGTTCGATATCGTCCTGATGCGTCTGCATCTCTATTTTGCCGGCGGCGGCAATGAGCTTCATACCCATCTTGTGCGCGAACAGGCTCACACTTTGGGCTGCGCGCAGGAGCAAATTGCGTCCGGCCGAGACCTGCGTATGCCCAACGCTCACGACGTCCACGTGAGTTTGGGCGCCGATGGCGATGTTGTCTGAGCTGCCCAGGATCGCCCCGGCGGGTGCGTTCACGGCGACGATGGGCTGCCCGCCTGTCGGGTCGCCTTTATCGCCGTCGGTATTGCTGCCTTTCTCCCATTGCTTCAGGTGGCCAATCAACTTTGACAATGGCTCGACATCGCCCTGATCGGCGTGATGCGTGCCGGCCAGTTCGGCCAATTGTTGCTGAACGCTCTGCAAGGCATTGGCTAGGCCGGTTAGTCCATCGCGCTCCAGTTGGCGTCCTGCGGCCCTCAGGTGTGCGTCGGCACTGATGTAGACGCCTCGCGCGCCTTTGATCGCGACGGCATGGTCGCTCCGCAGCTCCGCGCCTTCACCGCGCGGGCTGCCCTCGCCGTTGTAGCGGGGGGCGGTTAGGTATCCAAGGTTCAATTCGCTATGCCCGTGTTCGCTCGCCAACTGGGCGCTGATCTGGCCAGGCGTATCATCGACCCGCAACTGGTTGTATCGTTCGCCCTGCACCTCCTTGCTCTTGATCCCGGAAACATACCGGTTGCCAGGTAGGCCACCGGCGTGGCTGAAGGTCGGGGGCGGCGTTGTGCCGCCATGCACGCGACCGGTGATGATGGGCTTATCCGGATCGCCGCCCAGGAACGTCACGATGCACTCGTCTCCTGCGCGCGGCAATGAGATGGCGCCCCACTGGCGGCTGGACCAGGTGCTGGCAACGCGCACCCATGCGGAGTCACGCTCGCTCCCGGAAGCGCCAGCGCCGCTGGCGTGGTCTTCCTGTCGACATGCCGGGAAGCGGATCTTTACCCGTCCCAGTTCATCGCAGTGCACTTCTTCACCAGGCGGGCCGACCACGATCACGCTCTGCGCCTCTGTTCGCGGCAGATCGATGCGCGGATCGTAGGCGGGAACGATTGGGGTACCGCGCCGAACGCAGGTGAAATGATTTGTATAGCGTACGCCGCGCTCTTCGCTGGCTTGTTCCAGCAGACCGTGCCACCGGTTGGCGGTGAACAGGCGGAGTGCTTTGTCGTTCAGGGACTTGGGCAGGTTATTTTCAGCATCGATGTGAAGCTCAGTAATGACAAATTCGCGTTCTTCGGCGGGATGCGCGTCGATCACCGAATGCCCGGCGACGGCGACCCACTGTCCCACACACAGGTCGCGCACGCCGCTTTCTCCCCGAAAGCATTTGGACTCATACTCGTGGCGCAGCATCCTCAATGTGCCGAGCGTTCTGTAGTCCGCATGACTATCGCCCGCATGCGGCACGTCAACCAGGTAGTCATCCAGGGTTGCCGCTAGCTGGTTCCCCCATTCGCCTTGGTTGTTGCGGCCAGATTCCTCGCTTGTCGACATTTGGCCACTCGCGTAGTCCCAGCTCTGGCGACTGGCCTTGCCTGGGCGCAGTACGCGTACGGCATGCCAGGCAGTGATGCTGTCGCGAGACTCGGTTCCATCGTCGCGATGATAACGTACTGTTCCGGCAGTGTTCCGCTCCAGCGACGTTGCGTCGTCGAACAATACCAACGTATGCGCGGGTATGGCGTCTTCGTTCTCTTGACTTGGCTTGCCGGGCCGGATGAACCATGCGATACCGCGCCGCTTCCAAAGGCGACGCAGGAAACTGGCGTCCGATTCGTTGTACTGCATCGTGAATTCGCGCACCGGACAGTCTCCCAACTGCCCGAGGTCAAATTCAAATGCGCGGGCCATCATTGACGTGCACTGGCACCATTCGCTCAAGATCGTCTGCGTAATGTCGATCTCGCTGGCATTTCGGAATACGCGGGTATTGTTACGCAGTTCCATGACTGCCAGCGCATCGCGGATGACGAGTTGGTAGGTCGCCAGGCCGCCATCGCTTTGACCTTCGACCGCCTCGGCGACAATCCCGCACACCGACCGTAAGTCGCCGCTATCGGTGACAAATTGCACTTCTGCGGGCAGGGCGATGAATTGCTTGGTCGGCAGCCCTGCGTTCATGGATACACAGAGCAGCCGGTATTCGATACCGCCACAAACCGTTTCTGAGCCACTCACATGTTTGACCAGCATGAGGTCGTCTTGCATGTTGGACAAGCGCAAGCGGATTGGCCGATTGGTACCGACTAACGTTCCGATTGATAGTAGTCCTGCAAGCGAACTAGGCAAGTTGTTCAGGTTCATGGTCAGTAGTCCCGGCGAAAGCGCTAAATTCAGGGCGAAGCATAAAATGCTAGTCACCCAAGCATACAAAATAAACAATACATTATAAATAGATTAATGGTTTTCTGATTCCCAACAATTCAATCGTGCTGCCCCCATAAAACAAAAAAAGGCCTGTGTGGGAAACTCACAGGCCTTTGATTGCTGCGGATTCACTCCGCTATGCGCACATTTACTTCAGAAACTGCACCAGCTTCGGCACCACTTCCGCCGTCGCTTCCTCCATCAGCCAATGCCCGCTGTTCTTGATGACGACGCCTTCGACATGGGTGTCGACCAGGCGGGCCTGTTGGATCAGGAATTCGCCCGAGGCTTTTTCGCCGGTGAGCACCAGCATCGGCATCGTCAGCGGCGTTTTCATGTAGCCTTCGAAATCGACGGCATCCTGGGGAAAGGCGCGGAACACTTCGAAGCCCGCGCGCATGTGGCCGGGTTGCGCGTATTCGGCGGTGTAGAACTTGCGGTCGGCTTCGCTCAGGGACTTCGTTTTATCGGCGGCGAAGTCGTTCCAGAAATGCTCGAAGTAGGTGCGCTCCCGGCCTTTGACCAGCGCCAGCGGCGTCTCGCCATAGAAATGGAAGTGCCACAAATCGCGCAGCAGCCACACGTCCTTCCAGTTGCCGACGCCCGGCAGGAAGGCATCCATCAGCACGATCTTGCTGACTTCCTTCGGATACTGGGCCGCATAGGCATAAGCCACCATCAAGCCGATATCGTGCCCGACGATCTTGGCCGACTTGATGCCCAAGCTGGTCGCCAGGGCGTGCACATCCTGGGCCATCACGGACTTGGTGTAGGGCCCGGCGGGCAGTCCGGACTGGCCGAAACCGCGCAGGTCCGGCGCGATCACCAGGTGGTCTTTCGACAGCTGGGCGATCAGCGGCAGCCACATGTGGCTCGATTCCGTATAGCCGTGCATGAGGATGATGGGATCACCTTTCCCCGCGCTCAGGTAGTGCAGGCGCACGCCGTTCGCTTCGACGAAATTACTCTTGGGGGCCTCGGCGCGCGCCGGCCCGACGGCCGCGCAAAACAGCAGCAAGCCAATCTGCAGCAACTTGGTGATATTCCCTGACATGGTGTTCTCCTGTGGTTGAATCGATGGAATCTGTTTGGCCTTCATCAGAAGGCGCTCTTGATGACGCCGCCGTCGACGCGCAGCGCCGCGCCGGTGGTGGCCGACGCAAGCGGGCTGGCCACGTAGGCCACCAGCGAGGCCACCTCCTGCGGCGTGCCGAAGCGCTTGATCAGCGAGGTCGGGCGCACGTGATCGAAGAACTCCGCCTCGATCTGTTCGAAGCTCTTGTCGCTGGCGCGCGCCATGTCCGCGACGAAGTCGCCGACGCCGCGCGATTTGGTCGGACCCGGCAGCACGCTGTTGACCGTGATACCCGTGCCGGCGACCGCTTCCGCCAAGCCGCGCGATACGGCGAGCTGCGCGGTCTTGGTCATGCCGTAGTGGATCATCTCGGTGGGAATCTGCACCGCGCTCTCGCTGGAGATGAAGATGATGCGGCCCCAGTTCACCCGCTTCATTGCGGGCAGCACCAGCCGCGCCAGGCGGACGCCGCTCAGGACATTGACGTCGAAGAAGCGCAGCCAGTCCTCGTCGGGAATATCCTCGAACACCTTGGGCTCGAAGATGCCGAGGTTGTTGACCAGGATGCCGATGCCCGGATGCCGCCGGACCACTTCCTTGGCCGCCTCGGCCTGGCTAAGATCGCCGGCAAATCCGATGACCGTGCCGTGCGTCTCCGCGCGCATGCGCTCCACCGCCTCGTCGACGCTGGCCTGGGTCCTGCCGTTGACGATCACGCTGGCGCCTTCCCGGGCCAGCGTGGAGGCGATCGCGTAGCCGATGCCGGCCGTGCTCCCGCTGACCAGCGCCAGCTTGCCGTTGAGTTGTAAGTCCATGTCGAATCTCCTTGCGAATGGGGGATGGGGTGATGAAAAGAGGATATCCGCGGAAGGGGGGCAAACATACACCCTATCGGGTAGATATCTTCTATACAATCCTCAACATTGAAAGTTGCGAAACAATAACTAGTAATCTATCGGCATGATCATCACGCAATTACCTGGCTATTGCCGCGCAGTCCTGGCTTGCTGCGTGCTGCTTTGCGGCGGCGGCTGGCCGGCGATGTGTCGCGCGAACGGCGCTTCGCCGCCCGCCATCAATCTGCATCACACCAGCTGGAGCGCGCGCGACGGTGCGCCGGAATTGATACTGTCGATGACGCAGACCAACGACGGCTGGCTGTGGCTGGGCGGGCCGGGCGGACTGTATCGCTACGATGGCGTGCAGTTCGAGCAGTTCGCGCCGCTCAACGCGGCCTTGCCGACCAAAAACGTCAGCCTGGTGAACGCGGTGCCGGGCGGCGGACTGTGGGTAGGTTATCGCACCGGCGGCGCCAGTTTTATACAGCAGGGGCGGACACGCAATTACGGTGTGCGGGACGGCTTGCCCGACCGCGCCGTCTGGGGCTTGGAGCAGGATGGCGGTGGCCGCATGTGGGCGGCCACCTCGCAGGGCATGTTCTACCTGGAGCGCGACCATTGGCGGAAGCCGGCCGGCTCATGGGGCGTGGCTGATGGCCGCTACAAAACGCTGATGCGCGACCGGCACGGCGTGCTGTGGGCGCAGGGCGATGCGGGCGTGTTTTCCCTCAAGCCGGGCGAATCGCGCTTTGCCAAGGCCGCCGTGGACAGCGGGACCGGCGTGCTGTTCGAGCTCCCCGACGGCAACGTGGTGAGCTGGGATGCGTTGCATGGCCGGCTCCATCTGCTGACCGGCGCCCGCCCGAATACGGTGTACCGGCAATGGGGCGATCTGGGCGATCCTGGCAGCCTGCTGATCGACCGCCACGGCGATCTCTGGGTGGGACAATTGGAAAGGCTCGAATACCGCACCGCGCGCGGAACCGCGCTGGCGGCGCCGCGTCAGGGCTTGAGCGGGCGCGCCGTGGCCGCCATCTTCGAGGACCAGGAGGGCGATATCTGGACCTCGACCTCAAGCGGCATCGACCGGTTTCGCCACCGGCGCGCGACCAGGCTGGATATCCCGGAAGCGGCCGTCGGTGGCGCGCTGCTCGCGGCCGATGACGGCGGCGTGTGGGTCGGCAGCTACCATGTCGCCGCCAGCGCGTCCGGCCAGGTCACCGCCACGCCGCTCTGGACGCAGACCGGCGGCGTCTGGGACAACATCCTGACCAGCCTTGCCCGCACCGGCGATGGCGCCATCTGGGGAGCCGGGTACGGGAACTTGCGGCGGATCCAGGGCAAGGACAGCCGGCTGGTCGACCTGCCCGCCGCGACCGCCGGAGTGAGGGTGCAGGCGCTGCTGGCGGAGCAGGACAACAGCGTGCTGGTGGCGTTGTTCCAGCACGGCTTGTATCGGCGCGCGCCGCAGGGACAGTGGCAAAAAATCGGCGACGAGGGCGAAGTCAATGTGATGGCCCGCTCGGATGCCGCCGGACTCTGGATCGGCTACCACCCCGGCCTGCTGGTCCACGCGCAAGGCGCCGCGTGGCGCCGCTACGGCCCGGCCGACGGCCTGATGCTGGGAACAGTGATGGCGCTGCATCTGCATGGCGGGCATGTCTGGGCGGGCGGCGAGAAAGGCTTGGCCTTGTTCGGCGCGGACCAGTTCAACCGCCTCACCGGCATCGACGGCGAGACCTTCGACGGCATCTCCGGCATCGTCGAACTGCCCAACGGCGATCTGTGGCTGAACGCCTTTTCCGGCCTGTTCCGCGTTCCGGGCGCCGAGGTGGCCAGGTTCGAGCGGCAGCGCGATTACCGTGTGCGCTACGAACGGCTGGACCAGCTGGACGGCCTGGAGGGCAGCGCTCCCTACCTCAATCCCACGCCGTCGCTGGTGCTGGCGTCCGACGCGCGCCTGTGGGTCGCGCGCTCCACCGGCGTGTTCCTGCTGAATCCCGCCGAGCCGCTGCCGCCCACGCCCAGGCTGCCAGTCGTGATCAAGACACTGGGGCCGCCCGGCCAAGGCCAGGCGCTGCGCCAGCCTGTGCGCTTCGAGCCGGGCCGTTCCGCGCTGCAGGTGGACTACACCGTTCCCGCGCTGGCGATCCCGGAACGCCTGCGCTTTCGCTACCGCCTGCAGGAGGTCGATACGGCGTGGCAGGAGGCGGGCGCGCGCCGTAGCGCCTTTTACAGCAACCTCGCGCCGGGCGACTACCACTTCAGCGTCGCCGCCACCGACTACAACGGCCAGTGGTCCGACGCCGCCACCACCGTGGAATTTTCGATCGCGCCGCTTGCCACGCAGACCTGGTGGTTCAAGGCGCTGTGTGCGCTTGGACTGCTCTCGGCCGCCTACCTCGTGTATCGCTGGCGCATCGCGCGCCTGGGCCGGCAGATGGCCGTCCGCCTGCAGGAGCGCATCAACGAGCGTGAGCGGATAGCCAGGGAGTTGCACGACACGCTGCTGCAATCGGTGCAGGCGCTGGTGCTGCATGTGCACGCGGCGCTGATGAAATTGCCGGCGCGGGACGCGGCACGCTTGCAGATCGAAACCGCGCTGCGGCAGGCCGACGAGGTGCTCGACGAGGGACGCGAGCGGATCCGCGACCTGCGCGGCGAAGACGCCGGCAAGCTCAGTTTCGCCGACGCGGTGCTGGCAGCGGCGGCGCGCCTGCGGCATGGCGATGCCGAGCCGGTTCGGCTGGTCGTCTCCGGCACCGTCCGCCAGCTCGACGCCACGATCTACGACGAGGCGCTGGCGATCCTCACCGAGGCGCTGGCGAACGCCTGCAAGCACGCCGGGGCGTGCCGGATAGAAGTTCAACTGCACTACGGCAGGCGGGCATTCCGCTGTATCCTGAGCGACAACGGCGCCGGCATCCCCGCCGACGTGCTCAACGACGGCGGCCGCCGCAACCATTGGGGCATGCGCGGGATGTACGAGCGCGCGGCCGGGATCGGCGCCAGCCTGGCGGTGCGCAGCCGCGAAGGCAGCGGCACCGCGTGGCAGCTGGACGTTCCGGCGGCGCTCGCATATACCCGATAGTGTGATGCGCGGCGGCGCCGCAGGTGGTAAGTTCGCGCGACAATTACAGGAGCATAGTCATGGAGAATGGCCAGATCAGCGTCTTGATCGCCGACGATCATCCCTTGATGCGCAGCGGGGTCGCGGCGGTGCTGTCGTCCAATCCGCGCTTCGCGGTGGTGGCCGAGGCGGAGGACGGCGACAGCGCCGTCGAACAGTATCAACGTTGGCGCCCGGACGTCACGCTGATGGATCTGCAGATGCCTGGACTGAACGGCATCGAGGCGACCAGCGCGATTCGCCGCATCGACCCCGAAGCCCGCATCATCATCCTCACCACATACGGCGGCGACGTCCAGGTGGCGCGCGGTTTGAAAGCCGGCGCGACCGGCTACGTACTGAAGAACCTGGCCCGCACCGCGCTCAGCGACTACATCGTTTCCGTGCATGCCGGCCGTAGGCTGTTGCCGCCGCCGGTCGCGGCCAGCTTGGCGAACAGCTTCCAGCTCGACGCGTTGAGCAAGCGCGAGATCGAAGTGCTGCGCCTGGTGGGAGAGGGCAATTCGAACCAGCGCGTGGCCGACCAGCTGGGCCTGAGCGAGGACACCATCAAGGCCCACATGAAAGCCATCCTGCAGAAGCTCGACGCGCGTGACCGTACCCACGCGGTGACGATCGCCGTGCGGCGCGGCTACTGGGAAAACTGAGGAAGGTTCAATACACGATAGGGCGAACTGCACACCAACTTATGGCGGAGCGACCGGCACGATATCCCATGCCTATACTGCATTTTTGCCATCAAGTGAAAGGAAGGTATCGCCATGAACATCCAATGCCGCTTGTTGTTAAGCCTGCTCTTCGCGGCCGGCGCCGCCATCCATCCAGTCTGCCGGCAAGCTCAGTTTCGGCGACGCGCGGACGCTGTTTGTCGCCGACTGGAAGGGCGCCCGCATCTTTGCGCTGCAAGTGCCGGCGCCCGCAGCGCCGGCCGGCAAGCCGTTCAATCTGATGGATGTGCAGGCGCCGATCGCCAAGGCGCTGGGCGTGGCGCCGGCGGCGTTGCGCTTCGAGGACCTGGCCGTGCAGCCGGACAGCGAGCTGGCCTACGTGGCGCTGACGGTGCGCGGCGCCCACGGCCAGGGCAAGCCGGCCATCGTCAGCATCGACGCGGCGGGCAAAGTCCGGCGGCTGGACCTGGCCAAGGCTTCGGACTCGGCCGCGATCACCGATGCGCCGACCGCCGACGTGACGTTCTGGCGCGACCTGCCGCAACAGACGCTGACCGTGACCGACATGCGCTACTACCAGAACAAGCTGTACGTGGCCGGGCTGTCGAACCGCAGCTTCGCCTCGACCTTGCGGGTGTACGACTATCCGTTCAGCGGCAAGGCCAGCGCCACCACGGTCGAGATGTACCACCCGGTGCACAACCAGATCGAAACCCGCGCGCCCATCCGCAGCATGACGGTGATGACCCTGGGCGGAGAGCCGACACTGGTTGCGGCCTACACCTGCACGCCGCTGGTGACCATTCCGCTCAAGGATTTGAAGGACGGCGCGCACATCGCCGCCCGGACGGTGGGGGAACTGGGCTGGGGCAGCGCGCCCAACGGCCTGGTGAGCTTCAAGGTGGGCGATGTGGAGTATGCCTTGCTGGTCAATTCCAGCCGGTCGGCCGACCTCCTGAGCGCCGCCGATCTTGCCGGCGCGGCCGCCGCGCCGGGCTTGAACACGCCGATCGAATGGCCGGCCAAGCCATATCTCGGCGTCAAGGCGGTCATGGCCCCCTTGTCGGCCGTGATGCGGATCGATAACCTGAATCCGCAATTGCTGCTGGCGTTGCGCCGTTCGGAAGCCGGCGGCGAGATGCAGCTGGTGTCGATACCCAAGGGCGGCTACCTGCGCCTGAGCGACTTCGTCAACGAGTACGATTTCCCGGATTACCGTTATCCGGACGGTGATAAATTTCGCGACTTCCATAAATATGCGCGCACCATCGAGGGCTATCCTGAACTGGCCCGCTAGCGCGGCTTGGCTGGCGCTGGTGCCGGGGCTGGCTCTGGCCGGCGCCGGCGTGACGCCGTCGGGACCGGAGGTGGCCGAGAACCTGCTGCGCATCGAGCTGCACTTCGACCGGCCGTTGACGGCGCCGCTGGACATGGCCCATGTCGTGTTGCTCGACAGCGCGGGCGCACCCATCCGCGACGCCTTCCTCGACCTGCCGCTGGCCGACCGCAGCGGCACCGAGGCCACGCTGCTCCTGCATCCGGGCCGCATCAAGCGCGGGGTCGGGCCCAATGTGGCGCTGGGGCCGGCTTTGCGCAGCGGCGAGTCGGTGACGTTGCGCATCGACGATCCGCAACTCGGGCGGCCGCTGGAACAGCGCTGGCAGGTGACGGCACCGCTGCGCCAGCGCATCGATCCGCAGCAGTGGACGGTGCAAACGGCCAGGCGTGGCGGGCGGCAGCCGCTGCGCGTCGTCATGCCCGCCGCGCTGGATGGCGCCGCCAGGGATCAGATCGCCGTGCAGGGGCCGGACGGGCTGCGGGTGGCCGGCACCGCCACGCTGGCGGCGGGCGAGCGGGAATGGCGTTTCACACCGGTGCGGAACTGGCGTCCCGGCGCCTATCTGCTGCGCATCCATCCACAACTGGAAGACCCGCAGGGGAATCGCCTGTGCTCGGCGTTTGAGGAGGGCGCGCAAAGCGCCCAGCGGTGCGACGCCGAAGGCAAGCTGGCTTTTGCGATCGATTGAGCGCGCTTAAACCGGACAGTTCAACATCCACTGAACGCCGAACTGGTCGGTCAGCTTGCCGTAGTAGTCGCCCCAGACCTGCATCGCCAGCGGCGTGGTGACCGTGCCGCCCTCCGCCAGGCGAGCGAAGAGCTGCTCGGTCTGGACGGGGTCATCCATCTGCAAGATGTGCGCGGAGCCGCGCATCGGCTCCGCGTCATCGTTGTCGGACGCATAGAACAACACGCCAGGCCCTTCGAACTGCGCGTGCATGATCTTGTTGCGCATGGCCTCATTGGGCACCGGCATGCCGTCGACGCCGAAGCGCAAGACCTCGGTCACCTGGCCAAGGCCGCAGCGGGCGTAGAACTCCAGCGCCTGCTCGCAGGTCGTGGTGAAGAAGAGGTAGTTGGCAAGTCTCATCATGCCGCCGCAGGCAGGGCTTGCCCGCGACGCTCTTCGGAAGGGAAACCATGGGCCTCGCGCACGCGCGCCTGCGCCGCCAGCAAGCGTTCGAAATATTCCGACCGTTCAGGCGCGCCACCCACCACGTGGTTGATTTCGCGTATGCCGATGGTCTGCCCGCTGGCACCCCAGCTGCCGTTCGGCACCTCATGCACAAACACCCAGTCGCCGGCGCGATGCGGGAAGCTGCCATCCACATCCAGCGTGTTCGCTATAATCCGATTGATGGTTTCATGCAATGCGGTCTTCTCGGCCTGCGTGCAGGCACCCACCGGGAACACCACGTCGAACAGGAAGCGGCCGCCTTTGGGCGGATTCGTGTCCGGCTTGCCGCCGACGTACCAGGAGGTCGTGGGATCGACCTCGTCAAACACCACGTAAGCCAGCGACCGGCCGGCGGGCGTATCGGCTCCCGCCTCGGCGATCAGGATGGCGGCGGTCAGTTGTTCGGCCAATTGGGCTTTTTGCGCTTCGGTGAAGGCGCCGCGCTGGTGGGTGATTCTGAGTAAGGGCATGATTTCTCCTGGAGTTAGTTGAAAAGCAACTGTACATTACATTACGATCGTAACACTGTCAATTATTATGTTGCGGTCGTCATATAAAGGATTTGAAATGGTTCGATATACGCAGGGACACAAGGAAGAGAGCCGCGCGCGGATCGTGGACGCAGCCGGGCGGGGCTTCAGGAGCCACGGCTACGGCGGCATCGGCGTCGACGGCCTGGCGCGCGAGGCCGGCGTCACCCACGGCGGGTTTTACGGGCACTTCAGTTCCAAGGCCGAAGCGTTCAAGGCGGCGGTGGTGTCCGGCCTGCAGGGGTTGCGGGACGGCGTCGAGGCGGTGCGCGCGGAGCAGGGCAAGAACTGGATAGGCGCGTTTGTGGCGTTCTACATGGGCCCCAAGCGCACCTGCACCCTGGCCGATGCCTGTACCTTGCCCAGCTTGTCGGCCGAGATCGAACGGTCGGACCCGGCCATTCGCGAAGCCTATCAAGCCGAGTTGCAACGGGTGATGGAGTCCATCGCCGCCGGGCTGCCGGCGGGCAGCGACAGCGAGCGCGCCGCGCAGGCCTGGGTTCTGCTGTCGCTGCTGGCCGGCGGCGTGACCTTGGCCCGCGCCGTGCCGGACCCGGCGGTTGCGGAACAGATCGCCACGGCGGTCCAGCGCGCAGCGACGCTGTTCGCCGAAGCGAAATAGCCAAGCCGCCAGAGTGAGCGAGTACGAATTCCCATGATCCACATCATTCTTTAATCCACGGTGTTACCCCGACAATATGCACTGTTGATCAATGACAACTGCATAGATTGGAGAACTGATGGATAGCAGCAAGGATAACGGCGTCGATAACGGTGCCGAGCAGAGTGGACGCAGGGGATTCCTGAGCAAGAGCGCGGCGCTGGGCCTGGCGGGCGTGACGCTCGGCCTGGTGGCCTGCAAGGAAGAGGCCGGCGCGGCCAAGGACGGCGCGGCCGCTCCGCAGAAGGAAGGCGCGAGCAAGGAAATCGCCCCCGGCCAGCTGGACGAGTACTACGCATTCATCAGCGCCGGCCATGGCGGCGAGGCGCGCGTGCTGGGCCTGCCATCGGGCCGCACGCTCAAGCGCATTCCTGTTTTTAACACCGATTGCATGGTCGGTTGGGGCGTGACCAATGAATCGAAAGCGATCATGGGCACCAAGGCCGACGGCTCGCTCAAATACACCACCGGCGACACCCACCACGTGCACGGCAGCTACAAGGACGGCACCTACGACGGACGCTGGCTGTTCGTCAACGACAAGATCAACTCGCGCCTGGCGCGCATCCGCATGGACACGATGGAGTGCGACAAGATCGTCGAACTGCCGAACGTGATGGGCTTCCACGGCCTGTTCACCGACAAGTGCGATCCGGTCGACACCAAGATCAACTACACCACGCGCGTGTTCTGCGGCGGCGAATTCCACGTCCCGCTGCCCAACGACGGCCGCGACCTCGACGATCCGACCAAATGGGGCACGCTGTTCAGCTGCGTCAACGCCGAGACCATGGAACTGAAGTGGCAGTGCCGCATCGATGGCAACAACGACCTGGTCGCCACCAGCTACGACGGTAAGCTGGCCGCCTCCAACCAGTACAACACCGAGAACGCCGCCGACCTGAACGGCATGATGTCGGCCGAGCGCGACGCCTGCGTGTTTTTCAACGTCGAGCGTATTGAAGCCCTGGTCAAGGCCGGCAAGTTCACCACCATCGGCGGCTCGAAAGTGCCGGTCGTTGACGGCCGCAAAGCCGCCAACAGCGATCCGAAAACCGCCGTGACCTGCTACGTCCCGGTCGGCAAGAACCCGCACGGCGTCAATGCCAGCCCGGACGGCAAGTACTTCGTTTGCTCGGGTAAATTGTCGCCGACCGCCACCGTGATCGAATTGAAGCGCGTGCTGGCCTGGTTCAACGGCGAGCTCAAGGAACCACGCGACGCCGTCGTGGCGGAACCGGAAATCGGCCTGGGCCCATTGCACACCGCCTTCGACGGCAAGGGCAACGCCTACACCTCGCTGTTCCTGGACAGCCAGTGCGTCAAGTGGAACGTCGACGCCGCCATCGCGCAGTTCAAGGGCGACAAGACGGCCAAGGTCATCATCGAGAAGATGGACGTGCACTACCAGCCCGGCCACAACTACTCGTCGATGGGCGAGACCAAGGAAGCCGACGGCAAATACCTCAACTCGGGCAACAAGTTCTCCAAGGACCGCTTCCTGCCGGTCGGCCCGCTGCATCCTGAAACGGAACAGCTGATCGACATCAGCGGCGCCAAGATGCACCTGGTGGCCGATCACACGGCTTACTCGGAACCGCACGACGGCATCATCGTGCGCCGCGACATCGTCAAGACCCGCCAGATCTACAACATGGACGACTTCCCGAACGCGGTCAAGCCGGAGAACGCCGGTATCGAACGCCATGGCAACAAGGTGCACGTGCGCCTGATGTCGCAGGCGCCCGCGTACAGCATGCCGATCATCAAGGTGAAGAAGGGCGACGAAGTCACGCTGACCCTGACCAACCACGACAAGGTGGAAGACTTGACGCACGGTTGCGCGCTGCCGACCTATAACATCAACTTCATCGTCAATCCGCAGGAGACGAAGTCGGTGACGTTCAAGGCCGACCACGCCGGCGCCTTCTGGCTGTACTGCACGCACTTCTGCCACGCGCTGCACCTGGAAATGCGCAGCCGCTTCCTGGTGGAAGCCTGACGGCGGTGAGTGTTGCCGCGCCGCGCGCTCCCGCGCGTGGCGCGGCCTCCTGAGATTATGATACCCAATACATCCTATATCCGTATTTTGCTGGCGTTGCTGTTCACCTTGCTGTGCGGCGCGCCCGCCGGCGCGGCGGTCTACGACGCCGAACTGTCGCAAGGCCTGATGCACGGCCCCGACCTGTGCGCCAACGTGGCCTGCGCCGACGTGATGCCCGAGGCCACGCGCTTCTCGCAACGCATGGGCTCGCCCCAGTATGTCCAAGCCTTCCGTACCAAGCCCGGCAGCGCTGAACAGCTGATCGGCTATGTCTTCCTGTCGACCGACGTGGTCGATATTCCCGCATACTCCGGCAAGCCCGTGGTCACGCTGATCGGCATGGACGTGCACGGCATCATCACCGGCGTGCGCGTGCTCAAGCATTCCGAGCCTATCCTGCTGGCCGGCATCCCCGAATCCGCGCTGCTCGATTTCATTCATCAATATGTCGGCCGCCGTGGCGACGCCAAGCTGGAAATCGGCCGTGGCGGCGACGGCAGCGCGGGCCTGGACGCCATCAGCGGCGCCACCGTCACCGCGATCGCCGAGAACCAGGTGATCTCGCGCAGCGCCTACGAGATCGGCCGCCAGGTCGGCATCTTCACCACCGCCGCGCGGCCGCCGGCGCGCTTCACGCCCATCGACGAGCGCCTGAACTGGCGCAAGCTGGCCGACGAAGGCGCCGTCACGCACCTGCTGATTCCGGCTGCCGAGGTGGGTGTCGATCCCGCCGCCGGCCCGTACCTGGACCTGTATTTCGGCTACCTGAACACCCCCAGCATCGGCAACAGCCTGCTGGGCGAGGGCGCCTACAAGCGCCTGATGCAGAGCCTGGGGCCGGACGAGCACGCCATCTTCATCATCGGCGAAGGCCAGACCTCTTTCAAGGGTTCCGGCTTCGTGCGCGGCGGCATCTACGACCGCATCCAGGTGCGCCAGGAAGCGCAGACCTTCACCTTCCGCGACACCGACTACCTGAACCTGTACCACCTGCAACCGGCCGACGTGCCGGCGTTCACGGAGTCGGCCATCTTCATCGTGCGCTCGTCCGGCTTCAACCCGGCCTGGCCTTGGACGCTCGGCGTGCTGGCCAACAAGCGCGACGCGGCCGGCGTCAAGACCTTCGCCCGCTTCGACCAGCAGTACTGGCTGCCCGCGCGCTATCTGGAAGGCGGCCATCCCGAAGTGGTGGTCGCGCGTCCCGCCTGGCAGGCGATCTGGCTCGGCCGCGTGCCTCAGATCGTGCTGTTCGTCGCGCTGCTGGCCGTCACCGCCGTGCTGTACGCGATGCGCGACCGCCTGGTGCGCGCCTCCACCCGCCGCCACAAGCCGTGGATCAGCCGGCCGCGGCTGGTGCTGTGGATGTTCAGCGTCGGCTTCGTCGGCTTCTACCTGAAGGCGCAACCCAGCGTGACGCAGGTGATGACCTGGGTGCATTCGCTGCTGCACCAGTGGAAGTGGGAGCTCTTCCTGTCCGACCCGTTCATCTTCCTGTTCTGGTGGTTCATGATCATCACCGTGCTGGTGTGGGGACGCGGCCTGTTCTGCGGCTGGCTGTGCCCGTTCGGTTCGCTGCAGCACCTGGCGCTCAAGCTGGGCAGCGTCATCGGGCTCAAGCGCTGGCAAGGGCTGCTGCCCAAGCGCCTGCACGACCGCCTCAAGTGGGTCAAGTACGTGATCTTCTTTGTCTTGCTGGGTGTATCGCTGTGGTCGATGGAAACGGCCGAGCGCCTGGCCGAGATCGAACCGTTCAAGACCACCTTCCTGGTCGGCGTGTGGAACCGCACGTGGCCGTTCTGGATCTTCATTGGCGGCATCGTCGGCGTGTCGATGTTCAGCGAACGGCCGTATTGCAAGTACCTGTGCCCGCTGGGCGCAGGCCTTGCATTGCCAAGCCGCCTGCGGATGTTCGGCCTGAAGCGCAAGTCCGAATGCGAGACCTGCCACGCCTGCGCCGCCGGCTGCGGTTCGCACGCGATCGACGCCAAGGGACGCATCGACCAGACCGAATGCATGTTGTGCCTGGACTGCATGGTGATGTACTACGACGACCACGCCTGCCCGCCGCTGGTCAAGGAACGCAAGCAGCGCACGGCCAAGGGCCAGGCGCTGACCCGGATCGGCGCGGACGGCCATTTCGTCTCGCTGGAAAGCCTGCGCGGCAGCTTGCGCGATGTCTCGGCCTCCGCCAAGGAGCAGCCGTGAACGGCGGAGGCAGGCCCAGGCCCAAGCCCGCGTTTGCGCTGGCGGCGCTGTTGCTGGCGGCCGGCCTGGCGCTGTGCGCCGGCGCGGACGCGGCGGTGCTGCGGGTGCGCGCCGGCGAGTCGATCGCCGCGGCCATCGCCCAGGCCAAGCCGGGCGACACGGTGCGCGTCGAAGCGGGCCGCTACGTCGAGCACCTGCGCATCGACAAGCCATTGACGCTGCAGGGCGAGGGCCACCCCGTCATCAGCGGCGCCGGCAGCGCGGACGTGATCCGCGTCAGCGCGCCCGGCGTCACGCTGGCCGGGTTGGTGGTGCGCGACAGCGGCATCGACCTGACCGCGCAGAACGCCGGCATCTACGTGCTGCCGGGCAGCCACCACGTGACCATCGCCGACTGCCAGCTGACCGCCAACCTGTTCGGCATCTGGCTGGAACGCTCGGACGACGCGCAACTGCTGCGCAACGTGGTGACCGGCCGCGCCGACCTGCAATCGGCCGCGCGCGGCAACGGCATCCAGGTGTACGACACGCGCGGCGCGCAGGTGATCGGCAACGAAATCAGCGTCACGCGCGACGGCATCTACGTCGACGTCTCGCGCGACGCGCTGTTTCGCGGCAACCGCATCCACCACGTGCGCTACGGCACGCACTACATGAACACCAACCACAGCACCTGGGAAGGCAACGAGGTCTACCAGAACCGCGCCGGCCTGGCGCTGATGGAGGTGCGCGACCTGATCGTGCGCCACAACGTCGCCTGGGGCAACGCCGACCACGGCATCATGCTGCGCACCATCCAGGACTCGGTCATCGAGGACAACGTGGTGGCCGGCAACGACCGCGGCTTCTTCATCTACGACGCCGAGTACAACATCGTGCGCCGCAACCTGGTGATCAACAACCGCACCGGCGTGCACCTGTCGGCCGGCTCGTCCAACAACCAGGTCGACGACAACGACTTCATCGGCAACGAGGAGCAGGTGCGCTTCGTGGCCGCGCAGGACGTGCAATGGGGCCGCACGGCCGGCAACTACTGGAGCAACTACGGCGGCTGGGACCAGAACGCCGACGGCATCGGCGACCTGCCGTACGAGGCCAACGACGTGGTCGACCGCCTCGGCTGGCAGTACCCGCTGATGAAACTGCTCAGCGCCAGCCCCGCGCTGCAGACGCTGCGTTTCGTCGCGCGCCAGTTCCCGCTGCTGCGGGCGCCGAGCGTGGTCGACAAGCATCCGCGCATGCGGC
>Ga0308157_10001655_pt1 | contig 43281 bp, 54 predicted proteins | sample PhyBR1_FD_201035 | JGI IMG/M metagenome (GOLD analysis project Ga0308157, IMG submission 201035) | Phyllosphere microbial communities from UC Gill Tract Community Farm, Albany, California, United States - DLSLB.R1 | ecosystem: Host-associated > Plants > Phyllosphere > Unclassified | place: USA... | reverse complement strand
CCATTTCCGAAGTGCGCGAAGCCGTGGATTTTCTGCGCTACTACGCCGTGCAGACCGATGGGCATCTCGACAACGCCACGCACCGGCCGCTCGGTCCGGTGGTGTGCATCAGCCCGTGGAATTTTCCGCTCGCCATCTTTCTGGGCCAGGTGGCTGCGGCGCTCGCGGCCGGCAACACCGTGCTCGCCAAGCCCGCCGAACAAACCCCGTTGATCGCCGCTGAAGCCGTGCGCCTGCTGCACGAGGCCGGCGTTCCGCGCGGGGCGGTGCAGTTGCTGCCAGGGCGCGGCGAGACGGTCGGTGCACGGCTGGTGGGCGATGCGCGCGTGATGGGTGTGATGTTCACCGGTTCCACCGACGTGGCCCGCATTCTTCAGCGCACCGTGGCTGGCCGGCTCGATGCCCAGGGCCGCCCCATTCCGCTGATCGCCGAAACCGGCGGGCAGAACGCGATGATCGTGGACTCCTCCGCGCTGGTGGAGCAGGTCGTTGGCGACGTGGTGGCCTCGGCGTTCGACAGCGCGGGCCAGCGCTGCTCCGCCCTGCGCGTGCTGTGCGTGCAGGCCGATGCGGCCGACCGCGTGATCGAGATGCTCAAGGGCGCCATGGCCGAACTGGCCGTGGGCAACCCTGCCCTGCTGGCGGTGGATGTGGGGCCGGTGATCGACGAAGAAGCGCGCTCCGGCATCGAGCAGCACGTCGCCACGCTGCGTGCCAACGGGCGCGCCGTGTTCCAACCCCCGGTCGATGCCGAGGTGTTCGCACGCGGCACCTTCGTCGCGCCGACGCTGATCGAGCTGGCCAGCATCGGCGAGCTCCAGCGCGAGGTGTTCGGCCCCGTGCTGCACGTGGTGCGCTATGCCAGCAACGGGCTGGACACGCTGCTCGACCAGATCAACGCCACCGGCTACGGCCTCACGCAAGGCCTGCACACGCGCATCGATGAAACGGTGGAACGGGTCGTTCGGCGCGCGCATGCCGGCAACGTCTATGTGAACCGCAACATGGTCGGCGCGGTCGTGGGCGTGCAGCCCTTCGGTGGCGAGGGCCTGTCGGGCACGGGCCCCAAGGCGGGCGGGCCGCTGTATCTGCTGCGCCTGCTCTCGCAGCACCCGGCGCAAGCGGCCCGTGGGGCCATCGACTGCACCGCCGCGGCCGCGCCGGACCTGGCCGCACGTGCCGTGCTGCAGGGCCCGCTGCAGGCGCTGGCCGGCTGGGCGTCGGGCGCTGGCCATGCATCGCTGGCCAACACCTGCACCGCACTGGCCGATGCTGCCGTGGCAGGCTTGGTCTGCACACTGCCCGGGCCGACCGGCGAGCGCAACCAGTACACGCTGGCGCCCCGCGCCCGCACCCTGTGCCTGGCGACCCAGGAGGCCGACCGCCTGACGCAGTTGGCCGCCGTGCTGGCCGTGGGTGGAACGGCGGTGTGGCCCCTGGCTGAAACGCAGGCGCTGCACGCCCGGCTGCCGGCCAGCGTGCAGACGCGCATCGCGCTGGTGAACGATTGGCGCAGCCCCAGCGTGGCGCTGGACGCCGTGCTGCACCAAGGCAGCAAGGAGACGCTGGCGGCACTGTGCCAGCAGATGGCGCAACGGCCGGGGCCCATTGTGGGCATCACCGCGCTGCCGGAAGGCGCGACCTCGGTGCCGCTGGAAAGGCTGGTGATCGAGCGCGCGCTGAGCGTGAACACCGCAGCCGCCGGCGGCAATGCGAGCCTGATGACGATGGCCTGAGGCAGGGTACGAGTCAAAAACGGCTCCGGCGCATGATTCACTAGGGTGGTCTGCTATTGATTCAATAGCACTCCACCATGACCTCAAGGGTAAGCGGCGGCGGGTCCTTGATCGGCGACGGCAGCGTTTCAAGGGTAAGGCATCGCCTGCAGAGCGACTCGGTGCGCCCGACTCCACCACTGGCAAGCGCAAGTCTTGGCAGCGTTGGCAAGAGCAAGCTTTGAGCCAAAAGTGGCTCCAGCGCATATTCCTCTAGGGTGTATAGCTATGTTTTTAATAGCAAACGCGATCTGGCGTCGCAGTGCCGTTTTTGACTGAAGCACTCCTGTACCGCATTGCATTGAGCTGCCTGCTGGCTACGTCGCCCGATGCCGGCTTCAACGCTCCGGCACCAGCCAATCCTGCGGGTGGGCCAATCCCCGCATGATCTGAACCACCTGGGGCTGATCGACCAGCACGCATGGCTTGCCCGTGCGCTTGCAATGGTCCTGCACACGCCAGTAATCGTCGTGGCCGACGCAGCCTGTCTGGCAGATCACGAAATCGGCAGCCACCAAGCTGGCTTCCAGCGCGGCATCACCGGCGGCCCACGCCGTGGCGTTCTCGGGGTCCAAACAGTTGGATTGGGGGTTACCGACGACCGGCCGCGCAACGAGGCTGCCGGCAGCGTTCTGGGCAATGCACACCACGGAACGCACCAGCGACTGCCCCTCTCGGTTCGCGGGCGGCCACTGCGTCTCGGCATCGGCCCCAGAACCCGTGCTGGGCCCTTGCGCCAGCGGTGGGTGCGCACCAGGCCGCGTCGCGCGCCATTGCCAATGCAGCACCTCGCGCATCAGGTCCTGAATGCGCTGCCCCAACGCCTCGATTTGCCGGCCCATGGCGCGGCGCCGCATCGACCCGGACGCTGGCAGCGCAGCCGCGTTTTCGGCAAGCGCCTCGCGCGCGAAGGCCAGCGCCGTCTCCGCCACGATGGCCCGGCCTCGCAGGCGAATGGCCTCGGCCTGCAGGCGCTCGATTTCGGCGGCCTGCAGCGTCAGCAGGTGGCTGCAGCGGATTTGCGCTCGCCCATATCCGTCCAGCAGCACGCGGTGTTCCTCGATCAGATCTTCCAGCGGAGTGGCGATCATCTGCGCTCCCATTTGTTCGGTACCGAAGCCCGTCCAACCCCAAGACGGGTGCTGCCGGTAATGGCCAGCTCTTCTCGCCAGCCATTTGATTGATAACCATTCTCATTTAATGATACACTGGCGTCAATCGCTGACCGGGCTTCAGAAGGTTCGTTTCACGAACCGATCGATGCCCCGCTCAGCCACCGAATGAGGGGAGTTGAGATAAACCCAGCCCTCTCCTTGTGATAAATCGGGACTTAGCGAAACCAGATGGGATTTAGGAGAACGGCTCTGTGAAAAGGAGTTGCAGTGATTGCAACGGCGCGAGGCCCCTCCAATTCAAGCAGGAATCCAGTTCGCCGCCTGCTTCCGCCTCTGCAACACGTTATGGGACAAATGGCGATGTTGGCCTTGATGCGCGGTAGATGGCCAACCTTGCTTGAAGGTCCTGCAACTCATGCAATCTCTTTGCTAGCTGGTCTTTGACCTCTGCAGCGCCAGGCAGTTTGGAGGTGTGTCCCGTCTCTTTGAACAGGCGAATACCTAATTCAATCGCTTCGATGCCGAGCTTTGCATAGTCCTGCTGGCGCTCCGCATAAAAGTCCGCATAGTAAGGCGGGTCGTCGTAGGGGTCCACTGCCAGCTTGGCTTCTATGGCCTTTTGCTTGTCCCCAAAAGTGAACAAATCGACCATTAGCTCGATGGGAAGAGACCTCCAAGCCACGTCGGAGATTTCGCCAAGTTTCAATTCACCGGCCGAGGCAGTCGCATAGCACTCTCCGTTTTCGCCGGAAGGTTGACCCAGAGAGCGTCCGTTATCGAAGGCGACACTTAGACAGTCATCTGCGAATCTCTTTAATTCCGGTCCGACTTGCACCGCAAGAAATTGAGCATTTTGCTTTTCAGCCTTGAGCAACGTTGCAGACGCGCCTTTTGCCGTCAAGGTGGACGTCACCCCTGCAGCAATCACTCCGCAGAGTCCCCCGATCAGGGCCGCCGAAATTTCAGGGGTCATAGTCAATTGCCTTTCGTTAGGGTGAGATCACACGACCCGATACTACACAGCAGTTTTTCCCCGCCAGATGCGAGATCGGCCGAATCGCGGGGCCGATCTACTCGAACAGGTCCGACTGGGGGCCGCTCGCCAGCTTGGCCTTGATGCGCTTGATGAGCTTGCGGATGCCGCTCATGGTCATGTCGTACTCACGGGCCAGCGCGTCGTAGTTGTCGCCCTGGAAACGCTCGTAGATTTCGATCTCCAGGCGCGTGAGTTCGCGGCGATGGTCTTTCGGGAAATTGATGACCTGCCCGCCCCAGTGCAACGCGAAGTGGTCGGCCAAGCCGTTGGCCACCACCGAGGAAAAATTGGCCGGGATGCCGTTGTCCGTCAGGAACCGCTCGGTCGTTGTGACCATATCGGCCAACAGCTCATGTCGCCGAATCGAGCTCCGGGTTTCGCGAGTCACCTCCCACTCCCCGCGACTTCGCCAGCCACCGGGCGCTGCAAAGCGTCCATCAGGGCCTCCCAAGCGTCCCGATGCATGTCGAACCCTTCACCCCGCAAAAGGCACTGCTGCGCCGCGTTTGCGCGTTCCAGCTGGGCCTCGGTCAGCGGCTGGGCCTTGTGCGCGGCCACCAGGTCAACGCGCAACGCTTCGAGTGCGGCGGGGAGATAGCGCATGGCCCACATCTTGAGCGTCTCGATCAGCAACGTGCTGTCCTCGCCATGGGCCCAGCGCAGATCATCGACCTTGACCGTGCGGCGCACGTAGGCGGCCAGGGCCTGCTCGGACGGATCGCGGACCGCACCAATGGCATGCAGGAAAAGCCACAGCGCGCGAACCTTGGATGCGTCCGGATTGACCGTCATCGAACGCGAGCCGGCCGGCTTGCGCACTTTGAACCCGGCGCGCTTGAGTCGCTCCAGTGCGGCCTTGAGGTCCGCGTAGCTCATCGCGGCCGCCGAATCGTGACCCCCGCCCGAAGCTGCGCGCAGGATGTCACGGTAGCCCGGCTCGTCCAGCGTTCCCGCGCGCTCCAGGTCACGCCGTGCCACGTGAACCAATTTGATGAGGCGGGCGCGGCCGGCATCGGCGGAAGGTTTTTGCTTTGTCGTCATGGCTTGGGTCCAGGTGGCTCACCGCAGCCCCCAGCGGGGACTGCAGAAAGACGGCTGGTCAGTTTTATGGCCTCTGCAACAGCGCTTGAGCGCTGGGCGCTCCAACACCGCGATCCAGGCGCGCGCCTCGACCAGCCCGCAACCCGGCGCTCCAGTCGTTGTGCTTCACGTTGCGCCCTTCGGTCCGGTCCTTGGGCTTCGTCGTGCCCATCTCCGGATGGCGTTGCTCCAGGTACTGTGCGATCAAGGCGGCATTGCGCTCGCCGCCTGCAAACGCTTCGATCTTGGACCGCACGCCCGTGCACCATGCCTCTGCATAGAGGTCGCCCCGAGCCGTCTTCGTGCTGGACTTGCAGCTTTTGGGTTGGCGGGCAATGTGCGCGCGCCGGTCTTTGGCGCACTGGCGGCTCAGCACTTCGTAGGCATAGGCCGCCACGTCTGGCGCCGGGCCAATGCCCACGAAAACGAACATGCTCAGGCGGCGATACGTCAGAGCTGGACCGAGTTTTCTGCGCTGTGAGCGGTAGAAGTCACAGCCGAAAGCCTCTGCCACCATCGAGCTCAGAAGCGCCTCCCACTCCACGAAGTCAGCGGTCCGGGCCTCGGTCGCCGTCTCAGACACATCGGCTAGGCTGACGTCGATCTCGCCAAGGCCGAACTGCTCCATCAGCTTTTGCGCCTGGCGCATGGCGGCACCGGCTTCGTGTTCGTTGCTGCTCTGCGCCAGTGCCAGGCACTTACGGATTTTCTGCAGGGCTTCGTCGCGGGTCATGCGGCACCGCCTTTGCGCTCGATGCGGACCAATGGGTAGCGGATGCTGTCGGTCGAACTGGCATCACCAGGGCTCTTGTAGCGCAGCGTTTCGCCCACCACCAGCTTCCCGTGATCGGTTACCACGTTGCCGCACCATATCGACGCCTGGAAAGGCTCGCACCCGATCACCGTGCCCTTTGCATCCAGTTCCCAGCGCAGAAAGTCCTGGCCGTGGTCCTCAAAGGTCAGCACCGTAGCCACCCTGTTCAGATGGCGGATGCGGCGATGCACGGCGCCCGCCACTGTCTTCTGCAGGCCCTGCACGAGCAGCGCCGCATCGCACTGAGGCCGGTCAAACGAGCCCACAACGCGAAGACGGTCATCCGCAGTGACGTGATACGTCTGCACCCCGCCATAAACGCCGGCCTTGAACGGGTTGTCGGTCATGCCGCACCGCCTTTCTGCGTCGCGTTGGCTGCACTGTCGGCCGGGACGATCTGCACTCGCTCCAGCGTCAGCGGATCGGTGCCATAGGCTTCTCGGAAGTCGAATCCGATCCTCGGCACGCCAAAGCCGTCGCTGCCAGTGCCGATGCCTGTATGCGTCCAGCGGGCATCCGCAGCATTGGTGAAGATGACGCCTTGACCGCATGGCGCGAAGACAGCCCAATATTGCCGGGCTGCAGGCTCGCCGCTGCCATGGATCGCGGGGACAGCCTGATAAGTCAGGTTCTCAGCGAATTTGCTGCTGTACCACTCTTCGTCAAAGCCGCCCGCAGCGGCTGCCGCCGCAGTGGCCAGATCGAAGAGCTCCGATCCGGGTCCCGCGAGAAAAGCCATGCGCGGGTCGCTCCTGATTCGCTGCAGGAGGTGCGCCACCGCTCGCTCGAATAGGCGCAGGTGATCTTCGGTCATGCTCATGCGGCCGCTCCCTTGCGCTCTGGCGCCTGGTGTTTTTTGCAAACGGCCTGTGCCGTCACTCCGAACCCACCCAGCGTGCAGCGCCACGGATAGACGTCGTTGTAGGCGCCGCTGCGAGCGGCCTGCTCGCCGTGTGCGCAGTTGCGGCAGCAGGGGCGCTGGTTGGCGTTCAGGTAGCCCATGGCCGCTTTTTGCCTATCGATTGGGGTTGTGCGCCAGACCATTACGACAACTCCGCGTTGGCTTCTTTGATCGCCGCGTTGATGACCGAGGTCACCGCCTTTTCGATAGTGCTATCTACGCTCTTGATGAGCGGCTGGTCGCCTGCGCCCTCCACCGAGACGCCAAGGCGTCTCAACACCTTGGGCTCCAGCTGTGACAGCGCGCTGGCCACCGGCTTTTCCGTGGTCTTGATGAGCAGGTCGGCCTGCTCCGCCGTGATCTCGCCGGCATCAACCAGGCGGCGGATGCGGTCGCACACCTTTTCGTCGTCGTCCCATTGCAGAGAGCCATTGGAAAGCAACATGCCGAACTTGATGCCGTCCACCACGTAGGTGCGCGGCTTCTCGAACAGTTCGGGATGGGCCTTGATATGGTCCACCAGTTCGTTGTGCTCCTTGGCGACTTGGCGCGCTACGCGCTTGATATCGGCGAGCGAGCCATTCTTCACGGTGTCGAGATTGCTCTGCAGCGTGAGGAACAGGGCGGAAAGGCGGTCGCGGTGTTCGCTGAGAGCAGAGGCGCGCTTCTGGGCTTCTTGAAGGGACATGGGATACCTCTGGATCAATGGATGGCGTTGCAGCCGGGGACTTGTGTGGCGGTTGAGGCTTTGAGCAACTCGCCCGCAAGCTCTGCCAAGGTCAGGGAGCACAAGCCAATGGCGTGGGGAGACAGGGTTTGCGCGTGGAATCGGTAAAGCATCACCAGCGCCTCCAGGACCACCACGGTGCGCAGTGGCGGGTGCGGGCGTAGCACGTTGTCGATGATTTGGGCTGCGAGCGCTGCCCCATCGGCTTGCAGATCGGCCTGGGTGAATTCGGTAATTTCGGGCATGGCAGGCTCCTAGCAGCGGTAGCCGCGGCTATCGATGCGCTTGTGGTCGTCCGCCCCGGCGCGGGTGGCCGGGGCGGGGCTGGTCGTCCAGACGGGCGCGCGCATCAGGTCGTACTGCGCGGCCCGCACCGGGTTGGCAGGTCGCAGGGAAGGCCGCTCGCTGTCGCGGGGCCGCCCCCGGCCGGGAAGGATTCGTTCCGTGGTCATCAGAGCAGCCCTCCACCGATGCGGCGTGCTGGGAGCCGGTCCAGTTCGGGCCGGATGCCCAGGCACATTTGCTGGCCCACGGCCATGCCCTGCAGATGCACGCGGTCCATGCGGGTGTCCAGCTTGTAGATTTCAGCCGCGGCGATCAAAAGCATGGACGTGAGCACCATGACCAACGCGCTCAGCACCACCACCAGGGGAATGCGGGGCGTGTTCATGCGACCCTCCTTGGTACGACCGACACGGCATCGCCGAACGCCATCAGCACAGTGTCGATGGCCTCCCAGTCAGAAACGAACGCGCCGCGCAGTTGGCCTTTGGAGCCGTCATCCATGCGGATCAAGATCAGGTAGGAGCGCATCATTCCTCCCGCCCGACCTGGGCCACCAGCTTGGCTGTCACCAAGTCCTCGCCGCCCTGGTGCGCAAGGTTCATGGCGCCGGACACGAGGTTGTTGATGGCGAGCGGATAGCACAGAGAGCGCGGGCCCAGGCTGCGCTGGCCGCGCACACGGGTTTCGGTGGTGACGCGCAGCCGAGCCACGATGGCCTCGGCCGCATCGCTGGCAAACACCTTGTCGTAATCGCCCCCGATCCGGGCGAACTTGTGGCGCAGGTAGGCTTCCACATCGTTGTCCAGCGGTTCGATGAACCGCTTTTCGCAGCGCTGCACCACCTCGCGCACATCGAAGGATTTCTCGTCCATGCGCCAGTCGAGCTCGGTCTGGCCGATCAGCATCACGGCCAGCAGCGGCGTGAATGCGCCGTCGTCCATCTCGTAGAAATTCTTCAAGTGCTTGATGGTCTGCACGGCCAGGCGGTGGGCTTCCTCGATGACCAGGACATGCCGGTTGCCCGCGTTGGTGCTGGCGCGCAGCGCATCGCGCATCTGGCGCAGGCGGGCCTGGTAGGACTGCTTGATGGGCTCGCCAGGCGTGATGTCACGGATGATGATTTCCACGAGGTCACTGGCGCGCAGCGGGCGGCTCTTGCGGTCCCCGTTGTCCAGCCCTTCGATGCCGGGCTCGATGACCACGATTTGCTTCTGGCTGGTCTGAATCCACTTGATCAGGTCCTTGCGAACCGTGGACTTGCCGGCGCCCGATTCGGCGATCACAGCCAGCATGCCGCCATGCTCGGCCACGTTGCGCACGGCCGCGCGCACCTTGCGCGTGTTCTCGTTGAGAAACACATCGGCCACGCTGCGCATTTCGTTGGTGAAAGGGTCCCGCTCCAGCGCGAAGTAGTCCCTCGCGTCGGGGGTGATCGTGTGCTTGCGTAGTAGCATGTCCTCGTCCTTGAGTTGATTGAGGTTGGTTCGGGGGCTTGGAGTCGAGGCATTTGCCTCAGTGGGCTGGGCAGCGTTGGCGCGCTGCCCGGCACACTCTTCAAAAGCGGTTGCCACCCTCTCAGGGGCAATCCCGCGTTGAATCAGAAGTTGGGTGATATCGCGCTTGAGCCTGAATTCCAGGCCCTGGCCACGGGGCCAGCGGTCGTGCTTCAGGGCAAGGCTCACCGTGGCAGCGCTCACCTTGAGCCGCCGTGCTAGTTCGGACTGGTTGATGTTCAGTTCCGTCAAGATGGATTGCAGGTTCAGCATGGGCGTTACATCCCCACGGCGCGCAGGCCACCGAATGCTTCGGACTGTTCGGCCAAGCCGCGCTGGAATTGCGCGACCAGGGCGTCCACTTGGTCATCCGGCATGACCTCGGGCCACCGGGACTTGATAAATCGGTTCTCGTCCCGCGTGACCGGGCGGCCGATCTGCTTGGCGATGCGCTGGATCGCCAGCGCCGTATCCACCTGGTCCAGCACCCCAGCGTTCGCCACCGGGTTAGCCACCTCCAGGGCGGTGCCCTTGCGTGGCAGGTAGGACGGCAGCACGGCATCGTTCATGCGCCGCATCGGATCGACCAGGCCGCGCAGCCCGGCCGCTGGCTGGGCCTCCTTGCCCTTGGCCTGGGCCTTGCGCGCCGCCTCGGCCGCGGTCACGGTGGTGGTGCCCGTGGCGAGCTGCTCGATCTCCTTCATGTGCCGCTGTGCGGGCGTCTCGGCATGTGCCTTGAACTGCTCGCCGATCACGGCAGAACCATCCAGGAAGCCGAACTCCGAACGCTCCTTGCGCTCCAGCACGTGATAGACCTCGCGCCCTGCGTCGTCCACGCCGATGGCCTGGGCCGAGTCGGGGCGCCAGGCATTGCGCACGATCTGCAGCTTCTGCCGCACCATCACGCCCGGCACGTGGGAGACGTCCCAGGTCTGGCCCAGGAACTCGACTTCCAGGAAGTCGTTCACCGTGCGCTCCTGCGGCGCCGACACCGCCAGTTCACGACACAACTCGATGCCGGGCGAGATCACCAGCTGCTCGACCTGGATGCGCATGAACGCCTCGAAACGGGTCATCCCGTGGCGGCTGTGGACCTGCGTGGCGTTGAACCAGCGCGCCCATTTCAGGGCCGCTGCGTTGATCTCATCCAGCGTCTCCAGCCGCATCAACTTGAAGGTGGACTCGAAGCTGCGCTCCACCATGTCCTGGGCCTTCTCGACCTGGCCTTTGGCGCGCGGGTTCTTGGGCTTGTTGATCACCACGCGCACGCGCAGCGCCTTGCACAGGTTGAGGAACGGCGGGCTCGTGTTGGCGCCCCCTGGGTCCAGCGTCACCAGCACCGGCACCCCGTGAAAAGGATTGCCCTCGCGCTGGTGCATCGCCTGGATGAATGTCTCGGCCAGGTTCCCCCCGGTTTCGCCGCCCGTCACGTACCAGACGAAGATCGCGCCGCTCGTGTGATCGGTCACCACGTAGCGCCAGAGGCTGGCCTGGATGACCCGCACCAGGTTGTCGGGCTTATTGGAATAGTCCTCGTCGTGCCGCGTCATGCGCAACCCCGTGTCTTTGCCCTTGGAGGGCAGGTAGAACAACACGCTGCGGCTGGCGTCGATCTGCCAGACGTGGTTCGGGTGCCGGCTGGCCTGGTGCACGGCAGGCGCGGGCGCCAGCAACTGGTCGGGGTGCAGGCGATAGGTGCGCAGCGCCGCGATGATGGCGCTGGTGGACAGGCGCAGGATTTCGCCGTCGCCGTCCACGCGCTCGGCGCGGATCAACGCATTCGCGCGCAGGTCTTCGACGGCATCCGCGATCGATTTCAGCCGCTTGTTGTTCTTACGCATGTGCTCCAGCAGCATGAAGCTGATGCGAGTGGCTTCGTCGCGCGTGAGGGCCGTTTGGCCGGCATCGCAGCGGCGTTTACGGGGTTTGGCAGACACGATGGAGACCTCCTTGATTTTGCGGATGACAGTGGCAACGGATAGCTGGAGCTCGGCGCTCGCCGCTTCGTAGATCGGCGTCTTTGCGCCCCAGGGGGCCGCTTGCAGCGCCTGGCTGTAATGCACCAGGCGCTGCGTAATGGCGGGGTTGGTTGCGCGGGCCATGGGATTTCAGTTCGCCAGGGGCGTGCCGCCTGCGGGCGCTGTCATGTCCTCCATCCAGGCGGGGCGTTCGCTGTCCACCAGGTCAACGCCGAGGCGGCCGGCGATGGAGCGCAGCGCGGAGGCCAGCTGCTGCAGTTGCCCGGCCATCCACGCGTCTTGCGCAATGCCGCTGGTCTCCGCGTGGTCGCGCAGGTTTTCCAGGCCCTCGCGCAGCGGGCCGTTCACGATGCCGGCCACTTCCAGCGCGAGCTTCTCAACTCCAGCCCGGTGGTGCGTTGCCACCTCGTCGGGCGTGGCCTGCGCCAGGCGGCGGGCCTGCTTGCGCAGCGCCTCTTTCTCGTTGATTAGGCCGCGCTTGTCTTCCGCCAAGCTTTCCACTTGGTCGTTGGCGTCCTGCAGTTCTTCCTGCAGGGCGGCTTTTTCCTGGGCGGTCCGAACCGCCAGCTCGTGCAGCACGTCCAGCACCTGTTCGCGGGTGGTGGCCTCTTCTACCGCGCGGCGCACCAGTTCCTGATCGGGCGCAGGCAGGGCCTTGATGGCGTTGTAGTCGCGCTGGTGCAGGCCCAGGCGCTCGGCTTGCTCGAAGGCTTCTTGACCTAGCGCACGACTGTTACTAGCGAGTTCCCGCAGGCGGGCGTAGCTCTTTCCGAGCTTGACCGTGCAAAATTGCTCAAGGGATTCGAATTGCTGACCGTCAGCATTTTTCGGATTCCGCAAGTGACGCCAAGCCTTTGATTTCTTTACGTTTTCGTATATTGAAAGAATGGCGGTAGTGCTGACCGTCAGCACAAAATCCAACGCTTCCAGCCGTCCCAGGTCAATGCCTGCGGCGAGAACTTCGTCCATGGCTTCGTGCGCGGCGGCAAGCTGCACTGGGGCAGCATTCAGCGTGGCCAGGGCCGTTTCGTTGAACTTAGGCGCCTCTGCGGGCGCCGTGGTGGTCTTGGGGGTGCGTGCCATGTAGTGCTGCTCAGTTGGTCAGGGTGTAGTTGCGCTGGACCTGTTCCAGGTCGTTCTTCGCGCGCTCAAAATCGGCCGAGACGCGGAACGTCAGGCGGCTGAAACGGGTGGTGATGCGAAACCGCTCGGTGGCCTCGTCCTTCTCGACCCAGCCTTTGCCGATCAGCACGGCAGCGGTGCGGGTCACATAGGACGGCGGGCAGCGCATGGCGGCGGCCAGGTCCTTGTTGGACATGCCATCCACCACGCGGCCGGCCAGGCACTCCAGCATTTCCAGGGCGCGCAGCACCTGGGCGCCGGTCTTGGTGTCGTCCTGGCTCATGCGGGCACCTTGCGGCGAGCTCGCAGCAACTCCACGGCCTGGGCCGCGGCACGCTCTGCAGGGGTCGGGCCATACCAGTGCTGAAACACCACCGTGCAGCCATTGGCGTCCTGTGCCGTCTTGCACAGGACAGGCTTGTCAGCGGAACCTGTGCTGCCTACCGGAAGGCCGATCCGGTCGAAGTCTTCGCGCTTGGCGATGCCGACATAGATGTAGTTGGGCGTCATCACGCTCACCCAGTTGGAATCGATGGTCATGGTCAGATCTCCAGTTCCGGCGCCGCATAGCGCGCCACGTTGTGGTGATGGAAAGCCACCTGCTCCAGGTGCGTGCGCAGCGCGTCCAGGGTGGCGGCGGGGTCGGCAGAAGACGGGTCGGCATAGAACGCGGTCAGCAGCTGCAGCGCGGCGGCGCAACTGCTGTTGACGGCCAGCAGATCGGCTTGACCCACGTTGCGACCCGTGGGCATAGGGATGGACAGGCGGCCCGCTGCGGCGGCATACCAGTCGGTGACGTAGTGGCAACCGCAGGCGAGCTCGTAGACCGGCACCAGGATGGCGGGCATGCGGCCGGTGCCCAGCCACTTGTAGAGGCTGTCGTGGGTCACCCCCATGCGGTCGGCGATGCGCTCGACGCTCAGGTTGTGGCGGTCCTGCGCGAACTCCTTGCATAGGCGCAGCGCGTGCACCAGGCTGTTGGCGCGCAGGTGTTTCCAGGCGCGGCGGCTCATTGGACGTCTCCTGGGCACGACGCTTCCAAAACCACTTTCCCTTGGAAGGCGGACCACGAGCAAAGTCCATCCATCGCAAACACAGAGGGGGACGCAATGGACACACGCAATTTCGATGAACTGGCAGGCCGGGTGGAAGGTGTGGGGCAGGCACTGCTGTACCTCACGGCCGATCTGGAGATGGCCGGCATCATTGACGGGCCTCGCTTGTCCCAGGCGTGGCGCACGGCGCAGCGCCCGAATGTGCTTCCCGTGCTGGAGACGGCTCGCCGCACGCTGCTTGAACTGGCGCATGCGCTGGACGAGGCACGAACGAACCGCCAAGCACTGGCGATCCGCTGATGAAACCGAAGGCATTGGCGGCGCAATTCATGCCAACGCTCCCGCCTGGCTGGCCTTGGGCGAAACACGCGCAGGGGCCACCCGGGCCGGGCGGGTGGTGATCACCCCGTTCTTCATGCCCAGCAAGACGGCGATGTTGTGGCTCATGCCGCGCATGCACTTCTTGCGGCCGGCCAGGATTTCGCGCACGAGGGCATCGCTCACCTTGTTTTCGCGGGACCACTGGGCGATCGAGATGCCCTGGTAATCAAGCCAGGCGCGGGCTTCGGCGGCGGTTCTTAGCTTCTTCATGGCGTGCCAGAATGGTGTGATTTGGTGTGGTCAAAACAGGAGGGAACAGAAGATCGGGTTCGGAATTTGGAGCGGACTGCGGTTCATTTTTTTGGCCCTTGCCGGTGGTGCTTGGTGGTGCTTAGCTGGCTTGGGTGTGATTATGGTAGAAAAAACTCTACCTCGCAACATGTTGTGAGGTTGATATTTATGGACCTATGTGATCGTCTAAAGGAAGAGCGAGAGCGCTTGGGTCATAGCCAGACCGCCTTTGCTGCGCTGGCAGGCGCATCCAAGCATTCGCAGATCAACTGGGAAAAAGGCGTGGCTTCGCCGAATGCCGCGGCGCTGGCGGCATGGGCTGAAGCGGGGCTGGATGTTCTGTATGTAGTCACTGGACACAGAGCCCAACCGATTGCAGCTACCGACAAACTCACGTCTCGGCAACGCGCGTTACTTAGTAACTACGAACACACAAGCGAAGAGGGAAAAAGGATCATTGAAGGCACAGCCGATCTGGCAGCTAAATCAGCCGCCGCCACGCGAGGCAGCAAGGCCGCGTGATGCGGCCAATGACGAATAAATGAAATAGGGGGGAAGCTTTGCCAAATACAACATCAAATGACGATGGCAGTCACATACCTGACGAGCAAGCAGTAATTAGGCTGATTGTTCGATCTGAAGAAGAGGCCTTCGAGTTACTCCGCAGAGCGCTGACCAGCGAGCTTGCAGAACAGCCGTATGTACTTGAATTCGATAACTGGCCGATACTCACCCTGCGCTTTGTAGGTGAGGGGTATCACAGTACGATCACTCCTCATATCGCCGAGGCACTGGTGGAACTGCAGCATGCGATGAATCGCAGCTATGCACGCTTGGTACGTCACGCTGGGAGTGCAAATGTCCTCACCAAAGAGGAGCGACAATCCATCGAATTCAAGGCCAAGGTCGATGAGGGCAGTTCCCTCATCACGGTGGATATGGGGGATTTTGCGGGAACGCTCACCACAGCACTGGCGGGGAAAATGACTGGAACCGAACTAGTGGTCACCATCCTTGGCATCGCCATCTCCGGCGGCGCCTTGCTTGCTTACAAGTCCTTCTTGGCTGCACGCTCCGAAGATAAGAAAGTTGACCAGGCAACGGCACAGACGGTCAGACTTTCTGAGCAGGAAACCCAGCGCCTGGAGATATTTTCCAGAGCGCTGAACCAAAGCCGTGAGTTGCGAGCCTCTCATGAGGACTTTGACAACGTTCGGCATGACATCTTGAAAAGTGTTGGTGACGCCAGTCAGCTTGATGTTCAAGGCATTGCTCTCAGCCAAGAACAGGCGCGAAAAATAGCCAGCACATCCCGATCAAAAGCGGAGGAGGTGCAGCTCAACGGTACTTATCGAATCGTGAAACTCGACTGGTCGAAAGAAGACGAGGTACGCATCTCCCTCTTTGGCCTAGGATCGACACGGCAGGAGTTCATCGCTTCAATGCGTGATCACAACCTCACACCTCAGAACATCGACAAATTGAAGGCCTGCGAATGGGAGCGCAGACCAGTCCACCTCTCGGTTAATGCCACAGTGCTGCGCGGCGAAGTCACAACCGCAACAATTGTTGGCGTGGAGTGGCCAGAAGGTGTTGAGCCCCCAAATTCCGTCTAGCCACCTACGCCAATTCAAATAGCGTCTAACTCCAAAAGCGCACTACTCCGGACTCGGAATGGGGTATGTGTTGGCACTCGACAAATTAGTGGCCGCGTCCACAAGACGAGCCCCGCCCCTCTGCAGACACTGACGGCTTACCCCTCACGGGGCCGTCACTGTCCGCCCAGGAGGGGCCATGCAACTCAGAGATTCCATTCCCGTTTGGCTGCGCGCGCCACGCAATTCGCTGTGGCTGGCGCTCGCCGTCGTGCTGATCGTGCTGATCGCGGCCATTGCTCCGCACAAGCTCAGCCTCACGATCTACAAGGCCTCGCTCGTCGCGCTCGCCGCCGTCATGGGCTACTGGCTGGACCGGGCTCTGTTCCCCTATGCCCGGCCCGACAGCTACTTGCACAAGGACTGGCGCCTGGGCACCACTGAGCCCGAGCATGACGCTGATTTCCCCATCGTGCAGCCCTATCTGCGCGCGTTCTGCGCGGCGCAACTGCGCCGGGCCATCGTGGTCGCCGCAGTCGTCATCGGCGTGGCCCAGGGCATTTAGCCATGCGCCGCCGTGTGCTTTGCTTGGCGCTGGCTGCTGCGCTCGCACAGTGGCCCGTCGCCCGCGCCCAGGTGCCGGATGACGCTCTGCGCTACCGCTCCTTACTGATCCGTGTGGCGCAGGCCGAATGGGGCCTGCAGGCGCCCGTGGCGGCCTTCGCTGCCCAGGTGCACCAGGAGTCCGCGTGGAACCCCGACGCCGTTTCCCGCGTGGGCGCTGCAGGCCTGGCCCAGTTCATGCCGGCGACGGCCCGGTGGATGCCGTCGATCCGCCCCAATCTTGCCAACCCGCAGCCCTACAACCCCGCCTGGGCTTTGCAGGCGATGGTGGCCTATGACCGCTGGCTGTACGACCGCACGCCGGACCGCTACAGCCCCCGTGATCGCATGCACGTCGCGCTGCGCAGCTACAACGGCGGTCTGGGCCACTGGCAGCGAGAAGCCAGCGCGACCGGCCTGCGCTTGCCCGATCGCCTGCAGGTCGATGCAGCGTGCGGGAAGGCCCGCCGGGCGGCTGTGCACTGCGCGGAAAACCTGGGCTACCCCCACCGCATCCTGGTGGTCTTGCAGCCGCGCTACGCCGCGTGGGGGCCCGGGCTATGAGCATGGCATTCCTGGTTTTGGCTGTGGGCTGCCTACTGGCTATGGCGGCCAATGACGGAGTCTTTTTGGAAGCCGTGCTCGTGTTCAGCGTCATCGCTGTGGTGGTGTCTTGTGCGAAGGAGCACGCCGCATGACCAATCCACCCTATCGCCTCATCGGCGTTGCCCTGCTGATCTGCGCGGTCATCTACGGCGTCAAGCGCTGGGAGGCCCGCCTCATCGTCCGCGGCGATGCCCAGGGCGCAGCCCGCGTGCAAAACGACTGGGATGCCCAGGAAAACGCCCGCAATGCCGCCACAGCCCGCGACAACGCCACCAAGTTCCGCAACGCCGAAAGAGTCGCCCATGAAGATGCCCAACGCGAGGCCAAGCGCCTGGCCCGTGATGCTGCTGCCGCTGATGCTGTGCGCGGGTTGCGCGGCGAGATTGCCCGCCTCAACAAGCGCACCGATCCCTACCCAGCAGGAGATGCCGGCCTTGTCGCCTGCACTCGCGAAGCCGCCACCGCCCGAGAGCTTCTCGGAGATAGCAGCGCTGCGTATCAAGGGCTGGCTGCAGAGGCTGACGGACTCCGAGACCAGGTGACCGGCTTGCAGGACTTCGCCCTCAACGTGTGCCGCGCTGGCCGGCCAGCCGGGCTGCAGGGAGACGCTCTTGGCCGATGACATCGACCGCGCCAGCGAGCGCGAGGAAGAGGCACTCGCCCAGGCATTGCGCGAACAGGCGCGCCGCGCGGGGCTGGCTGGCAAGACGCTGGCCGACTCGGCCGAGGTCTGCCAGCAGGCCGGGTGCGATGAGCCGATACCGCTGGTGCGCCGCCAGGCGCTGCCGGGGTGCCAGCTGTGCGTGGATTGCCAGGCACGGCGCGAAAGAACCAAGGGACGGCGATGAACATACAAGTGGATTTTTGGCAGTTGGTGGGCCTGCTGGTGAGCTTCCTGGGCGCTTGCGGTGCTGGCGGTGGGCTGCTGCTCAATCAGGTGCAAAAGCACTTGGACGAGCGCTTCGCGATGCAGGAAAAACTGCGCGAGGAACGCTCCGTGAGCCAGGACAAGGCACGCGAAGACCAGCACAAACAATTGACCGTGCGGCTCGATGGCCTGGAACAGGTCAACCGCGACGAAACCTTGCAGTGGCAGCGCGTGGAACGCGAATTCCTCAAGCACATGGCGGAGCTGCCCGTGAAGTACGTCATGCGTGACGATTACATCCGGGGGCAATCGATCATCGAAGCCAAGCTCGATGGGCTGGCCGGCAAGCTGGAAAACGCCCAGCTGCGCGCCGTACTCAATCACAACCAGGGAGCTCCGCACCTATGAACCCCGCCATCGATCAGGCACGCATCCGGCGCGAAGCGCTGCGCTGGCTCGTCCTGCTCACGCTGAACAACGCCCGCCCGATCGGTGCGTTCGAGGGTCCGATCTTGTCCGTCGCGCAGAGTGAATACCCGGACGCCACGCCCATCGAATTGCGCCGCGAGCTGGATTACCTCGCAGACCGCGAACTGGTCCGCATCGACAAGCAGCCGTCTGGCCGCTGGCATGCCGAACTCACTCGCTTTGGCACCGACGTGGCCGAATACACGATCACCTGCGAGCCGGGCATCGCACGCCCCGCCAAGTACTGGTAGGTCCAGGCATGGGACGAAAGAGCACCGTGAGCCGCCTGCCGGCCGAGATCAAGACGTACATAGAGGCCATGCTCGCTACTGGCGCGCAGACCCTGGACGAGATGATCGGCGACCTGCAGGAGCGTTTCCCGGGTGAAGCCCGTGCAGGCCAGTTGCCCAGCCGCGCGGCACTGCACCGCTACGGCTCCAAGCTGGACCGGCGCCTCGCAGCGATTCGCGCCAGTACGGAAGCCGCCAAGATCATCCAGGCGCACGCTGGCGACGACCAGGACGCCCGCAGCGGAGCGCTGACCGCCCTTATCCAGACGGAGTTATTCGAGGCCATCCTGGACATTCAGGAGGCCGCGGACGATCCCGAAAACCCCATCGATCCCGCCGAGCGCGTTGGCATGCTGTCGGCTGCGGCGAAGAACATCGCAACGCTCACCCGATCCAGCATCAACCTGAAGGAATTCCAGGCCAAGGTAGAGGAAACCACCCGGCGCAAACTGCTGGCCGAACAGCAGGCCAACCTGCAGGAGATCGCCAAGGCCCAGGGGCTGGACGATGCCCAGGTCAATTTCTGGGCCGAGAAATTCCTGGGCATCAAGAAACCCGGGGCCAGGGGATGAGCGCTATCAAGCCGCTGGCATCCACCTTGCGCACGCTGGAATGGGATGACCTCCCGGCCAGCGTGCGCAGTATCAAGGAAGGCTTCGATCCGCTCGCCGACGGGGTGCTGATGAAGCACCAACGCGACGTAGCGGCCACCCAGGCCGCAATCGTTGCGATCCCAAAAGGACGCCGTACCGGCATCACGTTCGGCACCATGCTTCGAAAGACGCTGGTGGCCGCTGCACGCAAGAGCGCGGGCGGCGATAACGTGTACTACATCGGCGACACCAAGGAAAAGGGCCTGGAGGCCATCGGCTATTGCGCCAAGTTCTCCCGGTTGATCGCGCAGGCCCAGGGCCAGGGCGTCTCGGGCATCGAGGAATTCCTTTTCGAGGACCAGGACGAGCAAGGCAAGACGCGCCACATCAACGCCTACCGCATTCGCTTTGCCAGCGGCTACCAGGTCTGCGCGCTATCGAGCCGACCGGCCAACATCCGGGGCCTGCAGGGCCACGTGGTCATCGATGAGGCCGCGTTTCACCCGGACGTGCAGGGCGTGCTCGATGCGGCCACCGCGCTGCTGATCTGGGGCGGCCAGATCACCGTCATCAGCTCGCACAACGGCAAGGCCAACCCGTTCGCGCAGTTCTGCCGCGACATCGAGGCCGGCCGGTACGGCGCCGATGCCGTGGTGATGACCGTCACGTTTGACGATGCCGTGGCCAACGGGCTGTATGAGCGCGTCTGCCTGATGAAGGGCACTATCCCCACCGCCGAGGCCAAGGCCCAGTGGTACGCCAAGATTCGCAATGGGTATGGCGTGCGCAAGGCCGCGATGCGCGAAGAACTGGACGCGATCCCGCGCGATGGCAATGGGGTATGCCTGCCCGGCGTCTGGATCGAGCAGGCCATGGTCCTGCCGCCCGAGCGCGTCCTGCGCCTGGCGCTGGATGATGACTTCGTGCTCCGGAGCCCTGCAGAGCGCGAGTCCTGGATGAATGACTGGATTGAACGCTACCTCGACCCCGAACTGCGCCGGCTCGATCCGCACGTGCGCCACGTCTTTAGCCACGACTACGCGCGCCACCGCGACTTTTCCAGTTGGGGAGCCATCTCGCTGACGGCCGGCATGCGCCGCCAGTTGCCTCTGTCCGTCGAAATGCACAAGGTGCCCTATGCCCAACAACGGCAGATCACCTGGCACGCCATCGAACGCCTGCCGCGTCGCTGTGGCGGCGCCATGGACGCCACGGGTTCCGGTGAGGCGCTGGCAGAGGAAACCGCCGACAAGTTCGGGCACAGCCACGTGCACCAGGTCAAGCTGAACCGCGCCTGGTACGGCACATGGATGCCCAAGCTCGTGCAGGCCTTCGAGGATGGAATGATCGACATTCCGGCCGACCCCGACATTGCGGGCGATCTGCGCGCCATCGAAGAGGTGGACGGCATCGCCATGGTCGCCAAGGCCCGCCGCAAGGACGTCAAGGATCCAGACCTGTACCGCCACGGCGACGCCGCCGTGATGCTGTGCCTGGGCTGGTTCGCCACGCTGAACCTGTCCGCCCCCATGGACTTCACCGCCGCGCCGTCCTTGCCGCGCGGCTTCGACAACCTCACCGCCGACAGCGACCAGGACCAGGACGACGACTTCCTGCGTCTGATGGAGCGCGGCGCTTCCTGGTAGCTCCCATGGCCACTTCCCGCATCCTCGGCCCCGACGGCCAGCCCATGACCATGCCCGACCTGCAGGAGCCGCAAACATCGCGGCTCTTGCACCTGCAGAACGAGATGCAGTCCCACCCCACGCGCGGGCTCACCCCCTCGCGTTTGGCGCGCATCCTCGATGCGGCCGAGCAGGGCGACCTGATCGCCCAGTTCGAATTATTCGAGGACATGGAAGAAAAGGACGGCCACATCGCCGCCGAGATGGGCAAGCGCCGCCGCGCCTGCGTACTGGAGTGGGACGTGGTGCCCGCCGATGGCGCCAACGCGGCCGAGAAGAAGACGGCCGAGCAGCTCGGCGAGCTGATGTGCGAGATCCCGGATTTCGAAGACGTGGTGTTCGACCTGACCGACGCCATCGGCAAGGGTTACGTCTGCCTGGAGATCGAATGGCACCGGCTGGAAGGCTACTGGGTGCCCAAGACCATCACGCACCGGCCGCAGACGTGGTTCACGCTGCACCGCGGCTACCGGCAGGAGTTGCGGCTGCGCACCATGGAGAACGTCGATGGCGCGCCCGGTGCGCAGCTGCAGCCCTTTGGCTGGATCACCCACGTGCACAAGGCCAAGAGCGGCTACCTGGAGCGCTCGGCCTTGTTCCGTCAATTGGTCTGGACGTACCTGTTCAAGAACTACAGCGTGGGCGACCTGGCCGAGTTCCTGGAACTGGTGGGGGTGCTGCGCCTGGGCAAGTACCCGCCCAACGCCAGCGAGAAAGAAAAGGCCACGCTGCTGCGTGCGCTGTCCGCCATCGGCCACAACGCCAGCGGCATCATCCCCGAGGGCATGCTGATCGACTTCCACGACGTGGCGCCCGGCGATCCCAAGGCCTTCGCGCTCATGATCGATTGGTGCGAGAAGAATCAGAGCAAGGTCATCCTGGGTGGAACGCTCACGAGCGGCGCGGACGGTGCGAGCAGCACCAATGCCCTGGGCAACGTCCATAACGAAGTGCGCAAGGACCTGCGCGACGGCGACGTGCGCCAGGCCAATGCCACCCTCACGCGCGATCTGGTCTATGCCATCGCCGCCATCAACGGCCTGGCACCGGGCGGCATGCGCCGCGCTCCGCGCATGCGGCTCAACGCCGAAGAGCGCGAAGACCTCGCGGCTTTCGCAACGTCGTTGCCCCCGTTGGTGCAAATGGGCCTCCGCCCGCCGCAAGCCTGGGTGCACGAGAAACTGGGCATTCCTGTGGCCCAGGGCAATGAGCCTGTTCTGATGGCCCAGGGCCACCCCGCCACGCCTGGCGTCAGACCCCAGGGCACCGCTGCTGCAACATCGCGCGCTCTGGCCACGGCCTTGCCCTTGCCGCCCTACGTGCAAATGGAGCCGCAACTGGCGATCAGCGCGGCTCCGTCCGTGGCCGGATGGATCGACCAGGTGCGCGAACTCGTGCAGCGCGCGCAGTCCCTCACGGAAATCCGTGATGGCCTTGGCGCGTTGTTGCCCGGCATGAGCCTGGACCAGTACGCCGCTGCCATGGCCGAGGCCCTGCGCGCTGCGGAACTTGCAGGGCGCGCCGACGTGCTCGATGAAGCAGGCGCATTGCGCGGCTGATACAGCCGCCAATGCGCCCCTACGAGCCTTCACCGCCCCCGTCGCACGGCCGTGCACCTCGCGCGGCCCTGTAAACGCCTATAAACGATTTACAGAGGGCTTCCCATGTCACAGGCCGCCTACGGCTCCCTGCCTTTCGCCGAGCAGGCTGAATTTTTCCGCCGCAAGCTCAACCTGCCCATTGATGGCTGGACCGACCTCTACACCCGCGACCACGACTGGGCCTTCATCGTCGCGGGTGCGAACCGCGATGCCATCGTCACCGACTTTCGGGCCGCAGTGGAGCGCGCGATCGCGGGCCAATCCACCTTGGAGGACTTCCGCAAAGACTTCGACCGCATCGTGGCCACGCATGGCTGGGACTACAACGGCGGGCGCAACTGGCGCAGCCGCGTGATCTACGACACCAACCTGTCCACCAGCTACGCGGCGGGTCGCTGGCAGCAGCTGCAAGCGGCGCCGTACTGGCAGTATGAGCACCAGGACTGGGTGGAGCATCCCCGGCCCCTGCATGTGAGCTGGGATGGCCTGGTGCTGGAGGCCGGCAATCCGTTCTGGCAGACGCATTTCCCGCCCAACGGCTGGGGGTGCCACTGCAAGGTGCGCGGGCTGTGGCCGCGGGACCTGCAGCGCCTGGGCAAGACCGGGCCCGACCAGGCGCCCGCCGTCAACCTGACGGAGCGCGTGATCGGTCAACGCAGCCTGCTCGGCCCGCGCACGGTGCGCGTGCCGGAAGGCATCGACCCGGGGTTCGAGTACGCGCCAGGCAGCGCGCGGTTGCGCAGCGCCATACCGCCCGAGCGGCCTGGCCCACCCGCATCAGGCAGTGCGGCCGGGCCGGGCGTGCCTAACCGCCGCCCGGTCGATCCCCTGCCACCGCCGCGGCTGCTGCCGGCCTCTGAGCTGCTGCCCGCGGGCCTGGACGCGGCCGCGTCCGTGGATGCCTTCCTGGGCGCACTGGGCGTGGAGCCCAGCGCCCCGGCCATCGTGCGCGACGTGATCGGCGAGCGCGTCGTGGTGGGCCGCGAAATGTTCCTGGAAGGCCAGGGCGCCCTGGAGGCCAACGGGCGCGGCTTGCCGCTGCTGGCCCGCGCGCTGCTGGACCCCGACGAGATCTGGACGCGGGTGGAATGGCTGCCGGCGCAGGAGCGCGCCGTGGTGCGGCGCCGGTACGTTGCGCGCTTCCTGGTCGAGGGCGAGTCCGCACCATCCCTGGCCGTGGTCGAGTTCGGCGCGGACGGCTGGAGCGGGATCACCGTTTTGCAGGACGCCGCCCAGGCCGCGGACGATTGGCGCATCGGCGCGCTGCTGTACCGGCGCGATGCGCTGTGACGAAAGGCGGGAGAAACATGGCAGGCACCCAGATCACGATGACGGTGGAAGACCGGCTGGCCCGCGCAATGCTCGCGCGCCAGGCGCTGCCCTCCACCGGCCCGCTCGCCCCGCGGCTGGGCGAATACCTGCAATCGTCCACACAGGCCCGCTTCACCACGCAGACGGCGCCGGACGGCACGCCCTGGGCGCCGCTCAAACCGCGTTACGCGCGGCGCAAGAAGTACCACCAGGACAAGGTGCTGACCCTGCGCGGCTACCTGCGCAGCGGCATCCACTACCAGGTGGTGGATGACAACACCGTGGCGGTCGGCACCAATGCCAAGTACGGCGCGATCCACCAGTTCGGCGGCGAGATCGACCAGCCCGAGCGCGCCGCCACCGTGCGATATCGCAGCGTGGCGGGCAAAGTGCTATTCGCAGGCAAGAAGCACAAGACCGCGACCGAGCGGGCCGTGACCATACCGACGCACAAGGTCAAGATGCCGGCGAGGCCCTATCTGGGCATCAGTGCGGCGGACGACGCGGAGATTCGGGAGATTATTTGGGAGTGGGTGGTGGAACGATCTGGGGGAGGCAGTCAGATTTAAATCGCTCGCTGCCTATGCGCAGGCATTTGTGAGCTCCCCTCCAGATCAATTCTGTTTGGGCGAAATCTGGGCCGACCACAAGGTTTCCTTGAGGCGATACACGATTACGAAACGTGCCAGTGCTCCCCCAGGTTGCATGGGCTCCATGACTGGACAGCCCTCGGTAAGCTGTCTGGTAAAGACCCAGGAGATCCGCTGCCTCAGCGGCGTCATGCGCTGATAGCTCGCCCTTTGACTTTGGCTCAGCGACTATGGCGTTCATCCTGTCAACTGTCTCGGGATCGAGATTGTGTTCGGCACTTATAGGCAGAACTTTGCTGGCCATCTTTTGGAGTTCACCAACGTAGTCCTGAAAAAGCCTCGTATTAAGGGCAGGTTTGCGCCAGAGCGCGCATGCGTAGAAAAGGCACTCGAACGCAGTCCGCAACGAACTGTTGGCTGTCCCCGGCATGCCCAGATCAGCTAGGTGAATCGCACCCTGTGAGGCTTCAATCGATCTGATCCACAGAAGAAGACCATTCTGTACCCCACCAACGTCTAGACACGCACCCTTGACCTGATCAAGGTCGTTGAGGCAGGTTCTCACCCGTTCAAATACGGTCTGGGCCGAATCTGAATAATCAGTCTTCAAACTGGCTCTGTTTGCATAAGCGGCGTCAGAGAGAAAACCGAAGTCGCGGAAGCGGCTTTGCTCGCTCATATCTACCTCCCAATGTTGAGAGGGCAATTTCAACACGGCCAGATAGTGGCCGCGTCAACAAGACGCTACGCCCGCCGCCCGACCATGGCGGCATGCCTTCCCCGACACCCACCGTAGCGCCGTAGCCATCGTCGCTTGCACCTTTGCCATTCAGGCGGGGGGCGATGGAGTGCTGCTTCGGGTCCAGAACCTCATTGCACAACTGGCGCAGGCTGCAACTGCTGGCGCGCACTGGTGGCCCCCGAAGAGATATGGACGCGCGTGGAATGGCTGCCCACGTATGAGCGGCCCGTGCTACGGCGCCGCCACATTGCGAGCTTCCTGGTAAAGGGCTCCGGACAGTTCCCTCAGGAATAATGGTGATTCCTTATAGAGGGGGACACGTATGAACGATTTAGAGCCAACCCAGCCTTCTGCAACTACGGAGTATGAGCTCCCTGGTTGGGCGCAAATTCCGATAACTGTCTTGGCGAAGATACCCGGCGTCAACTGGGCAAAATCCGTCTCAGCGCTATGCACAGCCGCAACAGACATAGGGGTTGCCTACTTGGAAGGGTTTGCTAGACAAGCAAGAGCCAACACTGAAGGTCGAATTCAAGTGACAAGTGCCCTAGCAGAGCAGATTTCCCAGCGGCTGGACGTGTCACCGGAGTACGTGAATGCAGCGATGCACAAGTTTTCGACAAAGGTGGTCGGGCAGCGCAAAAATGTTGAACAAGCAGTGCGAAACGCGGCCAAAGAGTTGATGGATGTGCCTAGCCGACTGGGTGCGCCGCAGGATTCAGTGGGGGAAATCAGCGACGACTGGCTCAACGCATTTGAATCAGAGGCAGTAAATATGAGTTCCCAGCAGATGCAAATGCTGTTCGGAAAGATATTGGCGGGTGAGATCCGCGCGCCAGGTTCCTACTCAATTCGTACCGTCAAATTGATGGCGCAGCTAGACAACAAAACGGCAACCCTTTTTAAGAAGTTCTGCTCACTTTGCGTGCTTGTGGAAGGACCCCATTTCGTCAAAGATGCGCGAGTCAATTCACTCGGCAAAGAAGCGAATGCAAATTCACTACATCCTTACGGGCTCTCGTATAGCGAGTTGAACTTACTTCAAGAATACGGCCTACTTTCTCCCGAATACAGGTCTCAAATGCCATATAGCTGGTGTGTTTGGAATGGGGAGAGCGTCCTTGCCGAGGCGATCTACCTCGGCAAGCCCTACGCACTCATTCCGAAAAACGGCGAGCTCCCCTCCGACTCTCCTTACGTACGGGGGCCTGTCTTGACACAGGGCGGAGCGGAGTTGTATTCCATTGTTGATTTTGAAGAAGACCCAACCTATACAAGCGCTCTTCACGACTACTGGGCTGGCCTTGGCTACGAGTTTGCCCCGATCACTTCCTGAATAGTGGCCGCGTCCACAAGACGCCACGCCCGCCGCCGCCGACCATGGCGGCATGCCTTCCCCCAACACCCACCGTAGCGCCGTAGCCGTCGCCGCCTGCACCTTCGCAGTGCAGGCGGCGGGGGGCAATGGGCTCATGCGCCGGGTCCAGTTTTTCCCAGCAGGCGAGTTTCGTTCGGGCGACGTGCGCCCCGAGGAAGTGCCTGCATGGCGCATCGACGCGGCCAGCGCCGCCGCCGTCATCCAGCGGTTCAACGCCCGCCAAAAGCCGCTCGTCGTCGATTACGAGCACCAGACCCTCCACAAGGAAACGAACGGCCAGCCCGCTCCTGCTGCTGGCTGGCCGCGCTCGCTGGAATGGGTCGAGGGCGAAGGCTTGTTCGGCATGGTCGAGATGACGGCGCGCGCTGCTGCTGCCATCGACGGCAAGGAGTACCTCTACTTCAGCCCGGTCTTCACCTACTCGCAGACCGACGGCACCGTGCTCGAAGTCCGGATGGGTGCGCTCACCAACGACCCCGGCATCGCCGGCATGTCCCCGCTTTCCCTCGTCGCGGCCGCCACGGCTGCATTCCTGCCCTCTGACCCGGAGACCCCCGTGAACCCATTGCTCAAGGCCTTGTTGGCCGCCCTCGGCCTGCCCGAGAACACCACCGAGACGGCCGCTACGGCCGCGCTGACGGCCCTCGGCCCGCTGCAGCCACTGCAGGCTCGCGCCAGCGTTGCCACCGCTGCGTGCACGGCCCTGAGCCTTCCTGCAGATGCCACGGCCGATGCGGTCACGGCTGCATGCACCGGCCTGCGCACGGCCAGCACGGCAGCAGTGCCAGATCCGGCCAAATACGTGCCCATCTCTGTCGTGACTGACCTGCAGACCAACCTGGCCGCGCTCACGGCCCGTCAGGCGCGAGCCGATATCGACGCCGCCATTGCGCCCGCGCTGGCCGATGGCCGCCTGCTGCCCGCGCAAGAAGCGTGGGCGCGCGACCTGGGCAAATCCAACCTGGCCGCACTCACGAGCTACCTGGGCACCGCGCAGCCCATTGCGGCCTTGACCTCGACCCAGACCCGTGGCCTGCCGCCCGCAGGCACCGCCAAAGGCGACGCGCAGCTGTCCAAGGACGAGCTGGCCATCTGCACCGCGATGAACCTGACGCCCGAGCAGTACAAGGCCGGCGCCGCTGCTGCCGCCTGATCCGGCCCACCCCTCACCAATTCGGGAATCACCATGGCAGCACTCACTCAAGACCGCAACACCCTGCGCCGCGACGGGACCCTCATCGAGCCGCCCGTCGCAGCCAACACGCGCATCTTCACCGGCGCTCTTGTCGCCATCAACGCGGCCGGCCTGGCCGTGCCGGGTAACACCTCCGCCGCGCTCAAGGGTGCGGGCTCGGCGCTCACCTTCGCCGACAACACCCTGGGGTTTGCCGGCGCGATCCGCGTCCGTGTGGACAAGCGTCCTGCACGTTTTGCCAACAGCGTCGCCGCCGATGCCATCACGCTGGCCGACCTGGGCAGCGACTGTTTCATCGTGGACGACCAGACCGTCGCCAAGTCCAACGGCGGAAATACCCGCAGCCGTGCCGGCAAGGTGTTCGACGTGGACGCCGATGGCGTCTGGATCGACTTCCGCTGATCGCAACCCTGTTTCAACCGGAGCCATCCAGACCATGCAGATCAATCACAGCAACCTCGCCATCCTCAACCAGGCGTTCAGCGGCGCCTTCCGCGGCGCACTGACCTCGGCCACGCCCATGTGGAACCAGGTCGCCACGATGGTGCCCAGCACCACCGCAGAAAACAAATACGCCTGGCTGGGCCAGATCACGCGCTTTCGTGAGTGGATCGGCGAGCGCCAAATCCAGAACCTGGCTCAGCACGACTACGCCATCAAGAACAAGACGTTCGAAAACACCGTGGGCGTGAAGCGCGAAGAAATCGAAGACGACCAGTACGGCATATACACGCCCGTGATCCAGCAGCTCGGCCAGGATGCCGCGCAGCACCCCGACGATATGGTTTTCAGCCTGCTCAATGCCGGCTTCTCGACCCAGTGCTACGACGGGCAGTACTTCTTCGACACCGACCACCCGGTGGGCGCGCCAGGCGCGCAGGTCAGCGTCAGCAACTTCCAGGGCGGCACGGGCACACCGTGGTACTTGCTGGACACCTCCAAGGTGATCAAGCCCCTCCTGTACCAAAAGCGCCGCGACTACGCCTTCACCTCCAAGACCAACCTGACGGACGAAAACGTCTTCAACCGCAGCGAATTCATCTGGGGCGCTGATGGCCGCGGCAACGCTGGCCTGGGCCTCTGGCAACTGGCTTATGCCAGCCGCGAACCGCTGGACATGCAGTCCTATGCCGATGCGCGCGCCTCGCACCAATCGCAAAAGGGTGACAACGGCAAGCCGCTGGTCATCCAGAGCAAGGTGCTGCTCGTGCCCCCCAACCTCGAACAAGCGGCCCTGCAGGTCGTCCAGGCCGAGCGCATGGCGAACGGCGCCACCAACGTCATGCGCAACCTCTCCACCGTGGTCGTCTGTGCCTGGCTGACCGCCTGATCGACGCGATCTCACCCCCTTATTCGGAGCATCCATGGCTACCAAGCAAAACCAACAACCACGCCGGGCGCAGCAGCGCGCTGCCGCGCCCACCGTCTCCAAGCCCGAAGGCACGGCCGGCAAGGGCCTGGCTGTCACGCCCAAGGTCGCCGGTTTCCGGCGAGCCGGCTACGCCTTCCCGGACGGCAAAACAGTTGTCCCCCTGGATGACCTGAACGAGCAGCAGTACGAGCAGCTCACCACCGAGCCGATGTTGGTCACCTATCTGGTGGACCTCCCGGCCGGTGAAGGGCAAGAGACCGAGCCAGCCGCGACCTGACAACTGCAGCGAAGAGCGCCACGGGCTTCGGGCCCACCGCCAACCTCTTGGCCGGGGGCTGGATACGCGGGCGGCACCGGGCATAGCTCCCGGCACATCGAACCTTTTACATCTCCACCATGAGCTACATCACCCTTGCGGAACTCGCCCAGCGCCCCGGCGCGCGCGAGCTCGCCCAGGTCGCCAGCAACGCGCTCCAGGCCGGGCGTGACGACGCGCTCATGGAGGCCACCTTGACCGGCGCCGACCGCAGCGCTTGGACGCCCGAGCAGTGCGCCGTGGCCGATGCAGCGAAGGCCCGCATCCTGAATGCGGTGGCCGAAGCCGACGCGCTGATCGACGGCTATCTGGTGCAACGCGGCTACGACTTGCCCCTGCAGCTGCCAACCACCAGCAGCGGCAAACGCGTGGTGACGGGCTGGTCCCGCGCCATCACGCGCTACCTGCTCAACCAGAGCCGCATAACCGACGAGTCCAAGGACCCGGTGGCGCGCGACTACCGGGACGCGCTCAAGCTGCTCGGACTGCTCGCGCAGGGCAAGTTCAGCCTCGGCGCGGACGACCCGGCCGCCAATACCGCCACGCAAAGCACCGACGTGCGCTTCGACGGCGCGCCGACCGTATTCGGTCGAGATCAGCTGCGCGCTTTCCGCTGATCGCTTGCCATGGACGTCTCCCCCATCGTCGCCCGTTTGCGCGCGCAACTGGTCGGACTGCCGCTGCGCGAGATCGATGCGGCGGGCGGCCTGGATGCCGCCATGCGCGGCAATCGCGCAGCACCCGCGGCCTATGTCGTGCCGCTGTCCGAGCGGGCCGAGCAGCTGGACCACACGGGCCCGACCGACCAGTGGGAGCACCGCCTGGTGGGCGTGCTTCTGGTGGTTGAGACGCTGGCCGCCTCGGGCGCGCCTGGTGTCGTTGACCTGGCCGGTCTGCGCGATCGGGTCAAGAGCGCGCTGATCGGCTGGGTGCCCGATGACGAGACCAGCGAGCCAATGCTCTTCATGGGCGGCGAGCTCGTGCAGCTGGAGGGCAACGGCCAGCTGTGGTGGAGCGATGAGTTTTCTTTCAAAGGCTATTTCAGGAGCAACCCGTGAGCAAACCGAATGCAAAAGACCCAACCCCTTCGGGCCCCGCCGCGGAAAGCGGCACGCCATCGACCACGACGGCCCCGGCCGCCAGCGGAGATGCCGGTACCGGCGTGGCCGTGGTTCAGTCCGCGCCGGCCGGCGCCGACGCGCAAACCCCGACGCTTGCGCCGGGCCCCGATGAATTCCATGGCCATGGCGGCCTTTACACCGTGATCGAGGGCCAGCGCGTGCGGGTCGCTCGGACCGAGCCTGCTACCTCCGAGGACCCGAAATGAGCAATCCAAAATACATGCGCAAGATGGCGATCCTGGTCGCCATCGAAACCATCGTCGGCAACATCGTCGTGCCAGTGGCCGCCAACGCCATCGAGGTGAGCGACGTCACCCTGACGCCCATCGAAGGCGATGAGGTCGACCAGGGCGTCATCAAGCCGTTCTTCGGGGCCTCGGAAACCACCTTGGTGACCGAGTACCGCAAGGTCGCATTCAGCGTGGGGTTTGCGGGCGTCGCCGCCGTGGGCGACCTTCCGGGCTGGGCCACACTCATGCGGGCTTGCGGTGCCAGCGTCACCAACACCCCGGCTCCCAGCGCCCAGGCCGGCACGGTCTTTGCGCCAGTGACCGATGGCATCGAGAGCGTGACCGTCTACGCCGTGATCGACCGCTCGCTGTACAAGATGGCCGGAGCGCGCGGCAACTGCAAGGCAGACGCCCAGGCCAAGCAAATCCCCAAGTGGCAATACGAATTCACGGGTTCTTTCCTGCCCGTCGAAGACCTCGCGAGCATGCCTGCGGTCATCTACACCGCGTTCCAGCGGCCACTGGGCGTCAACAAGGCCAACACCACGCTGCAGTTCGCGGGCATCTCCGTCGCGGCGAGCGCGTTCCAGTTCGACTTCGGTAGCCAGGTGGTCAAGCAGGACTTGATGAACGTCGATACCACCGAAATCACGGGCCGCACTTCCACCGGATCGGTGACCTTCCGCAACACGACCGTGGCTGAAAAGAACTGGATCGAACTCGCGCGCAAGAGCGAAAAGGTCCCGCTGCTGCTCAAGCACGGGCAGGCGGAAACGAACACGGTGTCGATCGCTGTACCCCGCGCCCAGGTCGGCAAGCCCACGTTTGCCGACCAGGACGGTATCCAGATGATCACCGTCCCCTTCCGCTGCATCCCTTCGAGCGTCGGCAACGACGAGTGGTCGATCACCACCTGAGCCGACGCTCCTTTCGTTTCCGTCCCTGCAACCTCGTTTCAAGAAAGTCCTGTTCCATGACCGTCGTTCTCGCATCCGCCGCCTACTGGGCACCTGCCCGCTACACCCTGGTCGGCGATGACGCCAAGCCCGTCAACGTCGATTTCCGGGTGCGCTTCAAGCGCCTCAAGCGCTCCGAGCGGCAGGACCTCGAAACCCAGCTGGCCCAAAAAGAAATTGATGACAAGGCCTTCCTCGACCGGGTGCTGGTGGACTGGGAACTCAAGGACGTGCGGGGGCAGGTGGTTCCCTACACCGAGGCCATGCGCGCCGAGCTCGTAGAGGACTGGGACGGCTTCGAGGTCGCCATGGTGCATGCGTTCTTCGACGCCGGGCGCAAGTCGCGGGAGGCGTCCGAAATCGAAAAAAACTCCGCCGCGCCGTCCGCAACCACTGCCTGAGCGACGGCGCACAAGCGCCTGCAGATGAAGCGGAGGACGCCGATCTGCGGGCCCAGTGGGCGCGACTCGGCGTGGACCCCGACCGGGCCAGGCAGGCCAACGCAGAGGGCGGCGTGGCCTCCGAGTCGGACGAGGTGGTCGAACTCTCGCCGCGGGAGTGGCGGGCCTGGGAAGTGTTCAGCGCCGTGCGGACCAACTGGCGGATCGTCGCCACCTGGGGCGCTGTGCACTACGAGGGCATCGACTACGGCTCGCTGGAGGCCGCCATGGGAATGCTGGGCACCTTGCCGGAGCACCGCAGAGAGGTGTTTTGGATGGTGCGGGTCATCGAAGACGAAGCCCGTAAGTGGCTCAACAAGCGGTAAACAGGAAAGACGACGGCATGGCACAGCACGAATTCGCGGTATCGGTTGAACTGCGCGCCAATGCGCAGCAGTACACCGCCGAATTCAAGGGCGCCGGGCAGACCGCACAGGAATTCGCGGCGCAGGTCGCATCGAGCTCGGCCACCGCCGCCACCGCGGTGCAGTCGGCGGCCAAGGAAGCCGGCACCCTCGGCCAAGTCACCTCCGCCGCGGCCGGCCAGGCGGCGCAATCGCTGCAGGCCACAGTGCCCTCTGCCCAGGCCGTGGGCACCGCCCTGCAGGACGTGGGCGACAAAGCTACCTCTGCCCTGGGCCAGGCCGCGCAGGCCTGCAAGGTGGCACAGGCTTCCGTGGCCCAGGTGGGGGCCGCGTCCACCAGCACGGGCGCCGCGGTGCAAGCTGCCGCCGCCCAGGTCGGGACCCTGGGCCAGGCGTCCCAGGCGGCATCCTCTCAGACCGCCGCCGCGCTGCAGGCCACCGTGCCTGCAGTGCAGGCCGTTGGCACCTCCCTGCAGGGCGTGGGCGACAAGGCCACCACCACCATGGGCCAAGTGGCCCAGTCCGGCCAAGTGGCGCAGGCCTCCGTCGCCCAGGTTGCCGCAGCATCCACCAGCGTGGGCGCCGCCGTCCAGGCGGCAGCCGCACAGGTCGGCACCCTGGGCCAGTCCGCACAGGCCGCGTCCACGCAAACCGCGGCGGCTTTGAAGTCCACCATCCCCGCCGCCCAGGCCCTGGGTTCGGCCATGCAGGGGGCGGGCGCGGCCACGGGCATGGCCGAGGCCAAGACCCAGCAGCTGGGCATGTCCGCGCGCGCCACCGCGGCGGCCCTGCGCGGCGTGCCGGCGCAGATCACCGACATCGTGGTCTCCCTGCAGGGCGGCATGTCGCCGATCACCGTCTTGATGCAACAGGGCGGGCAACTGCGCGACATGTTCGGCGGCATCGTGCCGGCCGCCCGGGCTCTGGGCTCGGTGGTGATGAGCATGGTCAACCCGTTCACCCTCACTGCGGGCGCAGTGGCGGTGCTGACCTTCGCGTACCTGAGCGGCAAGGGCGAGGCCGACGGGTACACGCGCTCGATCGCGTTGTCCGGCAACGCCGCCGGCACCACCGCCGCGCAGATGCAGCAGGCCGCCAAGGCCGTTTCCGATTCGGTGGGCACCCAGCGTGAAGCCTCCCGCGTGGTCGCCGAACTGGGCGAGTCGGGCAAGGTGGCCGGCTCGGACCTGCAGCGCTTTGCGGAAACCACGATCCGCATGGAGCGCGACGTGGGCGTGGCCGTCAAGGACACGGTCAAGGCGTTCGTCGAGCTTGGCGAAAAGCCCGTGGAGGCATCCCTCAAGCTCAACGAGCGCCATAACTACCTCACCAAGGCGGTCTACGACCAAGTCAAGGCCCTGCAGGAGCAAGGCCGGGTGACCGAGGCGGCGGCCGTTGCGCAGCAGGCCTACGACCAGGCCATGGCCCGCGTGGCCGACACCATGCAGGGCCGGCTGGGCTACCTGGAGCGCGCTTGGCGCGGCCTCGGCGACTCGGCCAAGTGGGCGTGGGACAAGATGCTGGGTGTCGGCCGTGACGACACGATGCTGTCCCAACTAGAGAGCAAGCGCGCGGACCTGGCTGACCGCACGCAGCGCGGCCCGTTGAACGAGGGCGTGCGCGCCAACTGGGAAAAGGGCAACGCGCGGCTGCGCGAAGAGATCGGCCTCCTGCAGGAGCAGGAACGCATGCAAAAGCGCGGGGCCGAGGCTGAGGCTCAGCGCGCCGCGAACGAGCGGCTTTACTTCGACTGGGACAAGCAGGGCGATGCCTTCCGCTCCAAGGCCGCCAAGCGGGATGAAGAGATTCGCAAGGCCGAGGCGGAGGGGCAGCAGCTGCTTACCGCGGGCCTCATCAGCGAGGCCGGCCTGCGCGAGCGGCTGGCGGCCATCCGCGATAAGTACAAGGACCCCAAGGCCGCTGGCGGCATCTCGGCGACCGATGGCCAGGTGGCTGCGCTCAATGCGCAGTTGGACGCGGCTCGGGCCTACTACCAGCAGCTGGTAACCAATGGCGCCCAGGCCGATGAACTCAACGCGGGGGAGCGCGAATCGCTGCGCCTGGCCGAGCAGATCAAGCTGGCCACCGATGCAAAGACCGTCGCCAAGCTCAGGGAGATGCAGGCGACGGCGGATGCACTGGGTGTGCAGTTGCGCACCAACGATGGTCTCAAAACGTCGATCACCACGCACGAGAAGCAGATCGATGCCAACTACAGGGATGCGCAGTCCTTGAAGGACCGCGCGCTGCAGCAGGAGGCCGCGAATGCAGTCTTCGGCAAGGGTCGCACCGCAGTGGAGGCGATGACACTCGCCACGTTGCAGCACCAGCTCGCCGAAGCGGAATCCTCGGACAGCTTCAATCCCAAGTACATCGCCGGCTTGCGCGAGAAGATCACCTGGCAAAGGCGCTGGACGGACTCGCTGGCAGAGTCGGACGGCAAGGCCGGCATGCAGCGCGTGCAGGAAATGGTGCGTTCGGCCGAAGAGCTCGCCAAAGCCTACGCCGAGGAACTGGCCCTGTCCGGCATGTCGGCGCTGGAGCGCGAGAAGATCGTCGCCCTGCGCCAGCTCGAAATCAAGTACGCCAAGGAACTGGCAAGGATCGACAATTCCGATGCCACGGCGGACAGCAAGGCTGCACAGAAAGCCGAACTGGAGCGGGCCAAGCGCATCGAGAGCGAAGCCACCGTCGCCAAGGTCGTCCAGGCCGACTGGGCCAAGAGTTCGGACGAGATCAACCGCAGCCTGACGGATGCACTGCTGCGCGGCGCGGAGGCGGGCAAAGGGTTCTTCCAGAACCTGCGCGACACCATCAAAAACATGTTCGATTCGCTGGTGCTGCGCCCGGTCATCAGCGCGATCATGCAGCCGGTCTCCCTGGTCATCAACGGCATTGTGGGCAGCGCGCTGAACAGCGTCGGCATGGGTGGCGGCTCTGGCGGCGGAGCCATGGGCCTGCTGAGCAACGCAGGTTCGCTCCTGTCCATGGGCTCGGGCGCCACTCAGTTGATGGCCGGCTACCAGGGCGCGTCCCTCGCCGCAGGCCTGGCAGGTCCGACCACGGCCGGCGCTGGCGGGCTGATGGGTGTCGGCAACATGCTGGCCGCTGTGCCTGGCTGGGGTTGGGCGATCGCAGGCATTGCGGCTCTGGCGGGCCTGGCGAAGTCGTTCAAAGGCGAAACGCGGACAGGGGGCCAGTTCGGGGTGGCCTTCGACGGCTCGGTCACCAACAACCGCCGCGGCCAGTCGTACACGTATGTCGGGCAGCAATACGACCGCGATTTTTCTGGCGGACAGCGCATCGGTTTGACGGACGGTGAGGCCTACCGCCTCGAAGGCGACAAGGTCGACAACGAGGACACGATCCGCCAGGCCGTGGCCGGTACCGCCAAGGGCATAAATGAGATGCTCAAAGGGCTGGGCAGCGCAGTGCGGCTCACTGACTTCTTCGGCGGCTTCGAGACCAGCAGCAAAGACCGAGGCGGCGTGTTCTCAGGGGGCAAGCTCAGCAACGGGGCCACGTTCGGCGAGAGCGGCGAAGGCGACAACTACGCGGGCACCCTGTACGAGGTGTTTTCTACCCGCAGCCCGGACTACAAAACAGCGGTCGAAAACTTTTCCCTCGACCTGAAGCAATCTGCGGTGCAAGCCATGCAGAAGGTCACTGACATTCCCCAGACCATTAAGAAGATGGTCGAGAACGTGGATGCAGAGGGCCTTACAGCCGAGGCCGCCGACCAGCTGCTGACGGCGATCAGTACCCAGATCGCTGGCGTGACGGCGTTCAAGGAAGCCATCAACGTCATGGGCCTCACCTCGCTGGCCGACATGAGCTTCGATGCGGCCTCGGGCATTGCGGAACTGAGCGGCGGCTTCGAGCAGCTGCAGGGTCGCCTGTCGAGCTACTACGCCAACTACTTCTCCGAGGAAGAACGCCGGGCCAACGCCCAGCGGATGATGGCCGAGCAGCTGGCGACGGTGGACCTGAAACTGCCGGACATCAACGCCGACGACGCCCGTGCCCAGTGGCGCGCCATGATCGAAGCGCAGGATGAAAGCACCGAGGCCGGCCGCAAGAACATTGCCATGCTGCTCGCGCTGGAGGGGACATTCACCAGCGTCACGACGTCTGGTGAAGAGGTCGCGCGCCGCAATGCCGAGCGCCAGGCGCAGATCGCAGACAAGGGTCGCGACCTGGAGCAGCGCCTTTTGATCGCCCAGGGCAAGGACCGCGAGGCGCTGGACCTGCGTCGCCTGCAGGAATACTACGCACTGCTCAACCTCAACCCCGCCCTCGCGGCGATGGTGATCGAGATCTACAAGGCCGAGGACGCCGCAGAAGCTGCGCGCAAGGCCGAGGAAGATCGACGCCAGGCAGAGGAAGCGCGGATCACCGCAACCGACAAGGCATACGCGGTCCTCGAAAAGTCCATCAGCGCCGCGCAGGAGGCCGTGCAAGCCGAGATCGAACTGCGCGAGGCCCGGGTGGCATCGGCCAAGGAACTGGTGGAGCTCACACGCAACCAGGCGCGCGAACTGCGCGGCCAGGTCGCGGCCACGGCAGCGATGCAGGCCGCCGAGGGCAACGCGGCGATCGACCAGGCCATGGCCGCTCTGCGCTCGGGCCAGCGCGTCAACGATGGCGGCAATCTGGCCGAGGCGATCGCCGCAGCCCGTGGCGGCATCACGGAAGGCGCCTTCTCTAGCCGTCTCGACTACGAGGCGGCCCAACTGATGCTGGCAAACAAGCTCGACGCTATGGGCAGCCTGGGCCAGGCCCAGTTGTCCACCGAAGAGCTACTGCTCAATGCCAGCAAGGCCGAGGCCGATCGCCTGGACCAACTTCTCAAGTCCAACAAGGATGCGCTGGACATTGCCCGCGGGCAATACGTCGGCATCTTGGATACCGCCACAGCCGTGCGCAATTTCCACGCGGCCCTGGTCGCCGAAAAGCCCGGTGCAGCCGTACCCGCCAGCGGGTCGAACTCTGGCGGCGCCGTTTTCGGCGGGACCAGCGGCAAGGGTGGCGGTAGCACCACGCCTGCAGCCCCTGCGCGATATTCCGATCTGATGTACCTGGGCACGGTAGGGGTTGGCCGCTCCCCGATCACGGACGAGGCACAGATCGCTCGCCTGGACGCGCTGGCGCCGGTCTATCACTCATTCGACGGCACCGAGGACCTTGCTGGCCTGATGGCGGCCATGGAGGCCAAGGGCGCCACCCTGCGCGACATGTCTCGCCTGAGCGGCTACTGGGAGGCCGACTGGGCCAAGGTGCAGGCCCTGGTGGGCTCCAACCTGCCCGCGTTCGAGGTTGGCATCAACCGGGTTCCCTTCGACATGTCCGCCCGCATCCACAAGGACGAGGCGATCCTCCCGGCCCGATTCAACCCGTTCAATCCAGGCGCATCCACGCCCTGGGGCACCAGCAGCAACGCGGACGTGGTCGCGGCGATCGCATCGCTGCAGAGCCAAACCTATGCAGTGCAGCGCGAAATGCTGTCTTCCATTAAGAGCATTGACAGCACGGTGCGCAAGCTCGATGCCATCGGCATCAAGCAGCGGACCACAGAGACGACAGGAGTAACGGCATGAGCGAGACGCCCGAAGGCTACACGCGCGGGATGGGGTTCATCGCGCCGATCGCGTTCACGTTGGCGAACATGGTCATCAACGTGGCGGCCAGCACCTTGCCGGCTTGGGCTGCAGCCACCAGCTACGCCAGCGGCGTGCCGGTCATCGATGGCGCCAGCCGCATCATCTACCGCAGCCTCAAGGACAACAACGTCGGCAACGTCCCCGCATTGAGCGGCAACACCAGCGCGGGCGCCTGGCAGGCCATCGGCGTGGAAGAGCGTCTGCGTATGTTCGACGCATCGCTGGGCTCTTACACCGAGCGCGCCGACATGATCGAGGTGCAGCTCAAGCCCGGCCGGGTCATCACCGACATTGCGCTTTTCGGGGTCCGGGCTACGTCCGTCCAGGTGCTGATGATCGACGCCAACGACGGGCAGGTCTTCGACTCGGGAGACGTCTCCATGCTGCGCCCCTCTGGCAATTCGCACTGGGGGTATTTCTTCAACCCGATCGAGCGCGACGAGCGGCTGCTCATCTCCGGACTCCCTGCTTATACGCAGGCCACCACCATCGTTCGGATCAAAGCCGCCGGCGCCGTCGCGCGCTGCGGCGAGATCGTGGCTGGCCGGGCTGTGTGGCTGGGCAACACGTATTGGAGGCCGTCGATCGGCTTCGATGAGTTCGGCGAGAAAAAGCGCGACGCCTGGGGCGGCTGGATGGTCACCGATGGCGCCTATTCCGACTGGATGAAGCTGCAGGTACTGGTGCAGGGCACCCAGTACGAGCGCACCCGCGCACAGGTCGTGGCGTTCCGCAAGCGCCCGATCGTCTGGATCGGAGCGCGTGGCGTCACCGCCCTCATGACCTATGGATACCTCATGGGGTTCGAGCAAGTGCTGGTCACCCACGGCATCTCGGACTGCAACCTCACCATCAACGGATTGGAGATCACCACATGATTTTGACGCCGCCCCCGGGCGATCCCTCGGCCGCCGCCGACATTCCCTCGCGCCGCCTCGATGGGCAAGAAACCTTCGATCTCAAGACCGACAACTACATGGTGTGGTTGGCGGGATTCCGCAATTGGTTGACTTCGTTCCGGGCGTGGACCGTCACCGCCCGTGACGAGGTCGCCCAGTTGCGAGTCGCCACGGATGCGGTCGCCCAAGAGGCCGCGGCAGCAAGCGCCAGCGCAATGGCCACGGCAGGCTTCAAGGGCGCGTGGTCGAGCCTTGTTGGCCCGCTGCAGCCGCCTGCCAGCGTCTTGCACGACCAGCAAATCTGGTTGCTTAAAGTGCCCGTCGCGGATGTGCAGGCCCACGTGCCAGGCGTGTCGGCCAACTGGCTGTCCCTGGAGGCAGCAAGCAGTCTCGCTGGAGGGCAGCAAGGCATGCGCAACCGGCTTATCAACGGCAATTGCGCTCACGCACAACGCGGCGGCAGTTTCGTCGGCGCGAGCGTGGGCACGGCAACCTACGTAGTCGATCGGCTGGCGTTCACTGGCTCGTCCACTATCGCCGTCGTAACGTTAGAGCAGGCCATTGACGGCCCGGAGGCCGGGCTGCGCCGCAACGCCCGTGCGACGGTTACCACGGCCGATGCCGCGATGACGGGAGCCAAGTCCGCAGGATTTCAGCAGGTGATCGAGGGCTACAACATTGCCGATCTCTTCGGCGTGACGTTCACGGCCACGTTCATGGTGCGCTCCGCGAAAGCTGGCGTGCACTGCCTGGCTTTCTTCAACGCTGGATTCGATCGTTCCTTTGTGGGCGAGTACACGGTCAACGCGCCGAACACTTGGGAATTCAAGGCCGTTACGGTCTTTGGTGGGTTGTCCAACGGCGGTAATTGGAATACCACCAACGGAGCGGGTCTGTACGTTCGCTGGACCCTCGGCGCTGGAGCGACGTACCAGACGCAGGCGGGCGCGTGGCGAGACGCTCTGTACCTGGGCACTCCCAACCAGGTGAATTGTCTTGACGCGGTCGGAAACGTGTTTGCGATCACCGGTTTCGAACTCAAGCGTGGCGCATTCGGTGGCCGTTACGAACACCGGCCGCACTCCATTGAGCTCGACATGTGCAAGCGCTACTACGAGCAGTTCAACAACGGCAATGGCTACACCTATGCAACCGGCATGGTGCCCAACAATACCCAAGTGTGGGTGCCGCTCGGCTACCCCGAAAAGCGGGCTTCGCCGACTCTCACCTTTCCCGGCGACATCGACAAATTCCAGTTCCAACTCGGCAGCGGGACGGCATCCTGCACCAGTCGGCCTTTCGCGAGCTCGGCCGGTGTGAAATCGGCATTCGTCATTCTCACAAGCACTAGTGCAGGGTTGGCGTCCGACAGCAAGGGGTGCCTAGCCCTCCTGTCGGGCAACGCGCGCATTGAAATTTCCGCGGAGCTGTAACCCATGGCTGCTTACCAACTCACCGAAACTGCCATCGTGATTCGTACCGAGGATGGGGCCTGCATCCCTGCGGACCCTGACAACCGCGACTACATGGCTTTCCTGGCGTGGTGCGACGAGGGCAATGAACCCGCGCAATACGTGCCGCCCGCTCCAGTTGTGCGGGTTCCCGAAGAGGTCTCGATGGGCCAGGCCCGCCTGGCGCTCTACGAGCACGACAAGCTGGCCGCCGTCGAGGCCCTGCTGAACGCCATGAGCGAGCCAGCACGGACGAGGGCGCGGATCGAATGGGATTACCGCCCCACGGTGCGCCGGGATAGCCCCCTTGTCGCTCAACTGGGCGCGGCCCTTGATCTGGACCTGGATGACCTTTTCATCCATGCCGCCACGCTGTGAACGAAGGGCAATGAGGTAACACTAAAAGACGGGCGACCTCTGCCGGTGCGTCAACACCGGCAAAAGCCCCAACCTGCAGATCGAGCCTGCAAGCCGACAAGGCCCGCCACCCTGTACAGAGTGCGGCGAGTCTATCGGATGTTTCAACCGTAGAAACTGGCTTGCAATGAGTGAAATCCGATGCGGCGCATGCCGCCGCAAACTGGGCGAGGGCGAATACACCGTCTTGTCCATCAAGTGCCCCCGCTGCGGGGCCATGAATCACCTGAGGGCCACGAGCCCCTCACCCGAGCGCCAAGGAGCGCCCAACGACGAAAGCGTCATGCATGTCGCAAGGCACCTCGGCTGCACCCAGCAGCCGCACACCGGCCACCACGGCCCCATCGCCCCTCGTGGGCAGTCTGTTTGCAGGGATAGGAGGGTTTGATCTTGGATTTGAACAAGCGGGATACACCACGGCCTGGCAGGTCGAAATCGAGCCGCACTTGCGCGAGGTGCTCGCACTGCGCTTCCCCCACGCCCGGCAGTTCGCCGACGTGCGCGAGGTCGGCGCCCACAACCTCAGCACCGTCGACGTGCTCATCGGCGGCTTCCCATGCCAGGACGTGTCCAGCATGGGCGCACGCGCCGGCCTCGCCGGCAACCGCACCGGCCTGTTCTGGGAGGTCTGCCGCATCGTCGAGGAAATACGGCCCCAGTGGGTGGTCCTTGAAAACGTCGTTGGCCTGCTCACTAGCAATGGTGGGAAAGACTTTGGCGTCGTCCTCCAGGCCCTTGCCGACCGGGGGTATGTGGGATGCTGGCGGGTGCTTGATGCTCAGTATTTCGGAGTCGCCCAGCGTCGCCGCCGGGTTTTCCTGGTCGCTGGTCTTGGACGACAACCCCCCGCTGGGCTGCTTTCTGATGCCGCACCAGTGGACGGACTACCTGGCACGCTTGGGCCGCAGCAAGAGTCACGGCCAGCGGATGGATGGCCTGCCAATTGTCTCCTGGCCAAGAATGCTGCCAGTCTCATCGGTATCGGTTGCGAGAATCTCGTCTGTCACCGAGGCGGACGGGGTGCGATGGTTGAGCGGGCAGGAGTGTCTGAAGCTACAGGGCTTCCCTTCGGACTGGATGCGACCGATCACCGAGAGGTTCGGGCGGCCGGAAACGCGGTCTGTGTTCCCGTGGCCCGATGGATCGCCGAGCATCTGAAGGTGGCTCTATGAGCTATCCCCCAGCTATCAAAACACTCTGTCGGGTTCTGCAGCTATGAAACTACCGTTTTCATGTCCGCTTCGTCTCTGCGGTGTGGCCATGCATCAAGGATGAGACTTTGCGCCATCGAAAAAGCACAGTCTCTATGCATGTACACGCTTTTCAGATATCCATCCCCGGTAGGGAATGCATCACGAACGATGGTAGGACCTTCGATATCGGAGTCGCAACAGAAGCATTTATGCGTGACTTGTTCAAAGTTGCTTTGCTCCTGAGCTAAACGAAAACTACGGTAATAGGTCATTTTTCCTCCAAGGTGTTGCGCCGAGTTACCATCTTGCCAGCCCAGTGGGGTGCCGCACCGGCTTCCTGGGAGACCATTCAGAGGGTGGAAAAAGAAACCAGCGGCATGTCGGGTCAAGGCGTCGTCCCACTCCCTGAAGGACGCGATGCCGATTTGGAGGAGGACATATGTCTAACACCACTTCAGCCTGGCAAGTTAGGGGACAGACGTTCGTGTCGGTCTTCGCGGCTCTTCTGACCGCGTTTGATCCGATTACGGCGTTTGGTTTGTCACTTGTGGCCACGGCCGTGTTAACGGCTACAGCCTAACGGGCACGGCTCGGGGGAAACCCCGGGCCTGTTGCTTGGAATAGCTTGCCCCACACAGTCACGACTCTGTAGGCTGGCCAACAGATGGTGGCGAGATGGCTTCCGCATGTATTGCATGCCAGTACCAAATGATGCTCTTGCCGTGTTTGTTCCTGGATAGCCGAAACGTCAATCTGACCCGCCCGTGGTTCAGGGAGTCGGTTTCAGCGGTCATCGTCTCCGGCTGACCTTCAGCCGGTGCCGGAAGCGTAGCTTTTGCATGCCCAACCTCTGGGCCCATGATCCCAGCCAGCAACCCGTTGTCAGTCTGCGTGTACATGGAAGCAATTTTGTTGCATTCATCGCAAAGTACAGTGTCCGGATTTATCGCAGTTGCGTGTGGCTAATTTTCGCGGCGCGCTTCAACCGAACAGTTTCATCGTGGGGCGACTCCCGGACTCCGTCCGAAGGGTCGTTTTTTGCCAGCCAACGGGCGTGCTCGCGTAGCCAGGCTTTTTTTCTGCGATGTATGGATGGATGGGTGGTGTCGCTGCGCTTGTTTAAAACGGCCCAGCGGTGAACGCTCGGGCAACGGCCCTGCGCCATTTCTTCGACGAGATCTCTGACCCGATGGGGATTCGCGCAGCACTCCATCAAGGCTTGGGCAGGCACCACCGCCCTGCCCTAACTAAGTTTTGAGCCACGGCTGTGCCAAGCCGCACGCCCACGGGCCATCGGCCCATGGGCTTGTTCGACTCAACTGAACGCGATGTCGAAATCGCT
>Ga0308157_10001654_pt1 | contig 43282 bp, 34 predicted proteins | sample PhyBR1_FD_201035 | JGI IMG/M metagenome (GOLD analysis project Ga0308157, IMG submission 201035) | Phyllosphere microbial communities from UC Gill Tract Community Farm, Albany, California, United States - DLSLB.R1 | ecosystem: Host-associated > Plants > Phyllosphere > Unclassified | place: USA... | reverse complement strand
AGTAGGAGGAGGAGGAGTGCGAAGCCGCCCAGCGCGATCTCGCCGCCTGTGGGAGCAAGCGGGTCCTCCGCGCCCGGAGCCTCCGGGCCGCCCGGAGCCTCGGGGCTGCCCGGAGCCTCGGGGCTGCCGGGAACCTCGGGGCTGCCCGGGGTCTCGCTCTCCGGAGCCGGAACCGGGTGCGTCGTGCACAGCGAGCTGCCCTCTGCACAGGCGGTCGCCGGGTCCTGGCCGGTGACCGTGACGACGTTGCCGAGGGAGTGGTCCCCCTGCTCCGCGTAGTCGCGCACCTGGACCGAGTACGTGACGGTCACCGTCTGTCCGCCCGCGAGCTCGCCCGAGACGGTGAACGCACCGTCTCGCACTGCCGAGGCGGAGAGCGCCTCGTCGGACGCCTGCGGGGCCTCGACGAGATCCGCGTCATCGAGCACACCGGCCATGTGGTCGGTGTACGAGATGGTCTCGGAGCCCTCGCCGTCGTTCTGGAACGTGAGCGTGTACGTCACGATCTGGCCGTCCTCCACCTCGGTTCCGTTCGCGGGGTCAGCGGTCTTGGAGACCGTGACGTCCGACACGGGGTTGAAGGTGCAGTCCTCGCCTTCCGTGCAGACGGGCTCGGCGGGAGACTCCTCCTCGGGGTCGAGGAGGAAGTTCGCCAGCTGAGCGTCGCCCATCTGGTCGCCGGCCTTCACCGTCGCCGTGTACGAGACCGTGACGGTCTGACCCGGCTCCAGCTCACCCGTGATCGAGAACCGGCTGTCCTCGATCGCCGAGACCTGAAGCGCGTCATCCGACGCAACCGGCCGAACCGTCACATCAGCGTCATCCAGCACGTGGGTGAGGTCATCGACCCGATCCACCTGGCCGACACCGCTGCCCTCATTGGTGAAGGTGAGCGTGTAGGTCAGCTCCTGACCCGCCTTGACCGAGGTGTTCGAGGCCGGGTCGACCGACTTCGAGTCGACGACCTTCGGGGCCGAGTTGGAGGTGCAGTCCTCGTCGCCCGGCTCGCAGTCGCCGGGCTCGGCCGGCGGCTCCTCGTCGGGGTTCATCAGGAAGTTCGCCAACTGCGTGTCGCCGAGCTCGTCGACGGACTTCACCGTCACCGTATAGGTGACCGTGACCTTCTGGCCCGGCTGCAGCTCACCCGAGATCGAGAACCGGTTGTCCTCGATCTCCGACACGCTCAGCGCGTCGTCGGATGCCGCAGGCGCGACCGTCACGTCGGCGTCGTCGAGCACGTGAGTCAGGTCGTCGACCCGATCCACCTCGCCCGGCGCAGCGCCGATGTTCTCGAACGACAGCGTGTAGGTCATCTCCTGACCGGGCACCACCGTCGAACCCGACTCCGGGTTCACCGACTTGGAGTCGATGATGTTCGGAATCCCGTTCGTCGTGCAGTCCTCGTGGCCCGGCTCGCACACCGACGGATCCTCGGGAGTCTCACCCGAGGGGTCCATCAGGAAGTTCGCCAGCACGGTGTCGCCCAGCTGGTCAGCAGCCGTCACCGTGACCGTGTACGTCACCGTGACGACCTGACCCGGCTCCAGCATTCCCGCGATCGAGAAGCGACCGTCAGCGATCTCCGAGACCGCCAGGGCCTCGTCGGATGCCGCAGGCGCGACCGTCACGTCGGCGTCGTCGAGCACGTGCGCCAGGTCGTCGACCCGGTCCACGTTCACCGGCGCACTGCCGGTGCTCTCGAACGTCAGCGTGTAGGTCAGCTCCTGACCCGGCTCCACCTCGGTGCCCGTCTCCGGGTTCACCGACTTGGAGTCTTCGAGGCGCGGCGACTTGTTCGTGGTGCAATCCTCGTCGCCCGGCTCGCACACCGTGGGATCCTCAGGCGTGTCCTCTTCGGGGTCGAGGAGGAAGTTGCCCAGGACGGTGTCGCCCATCGCGTCGGCCGGCTTCACCGTCACCGTGTAGGTGACCGTGACCTTCTGGCCGGCGGCGAGTTCACCCGTGATCGAGAACCGGTCGTCCTCGATCTTCGACACGCTGAGCGCGTCGTCCGACACGGTCGGCTGCACGGTCACATCAGCGTCGTCGAGCACGTGCGTCAGGTCATCGACCCGATCGAGCTCGCCCGCCGCAGTGCCGATGTTCTCGAAGGTGAGGGTGTAGGTCAGCTCCTGACCCGACTCCACGACCGAACCCGACTCGGGGTCCACGGACTTCGAGTCGATGATCTTCGGTGCGAAGTTGGTCGTGCAGTCCTCGTCGCCCGTCTGGCAGCCCTCAATCGGGTCGCTCGGCGGGGGCGTGCTCGGGTCCAGCAGGAAGTTCGTCAGAACCGAATCACCCATCTCAGCGACCGGCTTCACCGTCGCGGTGTACGTCACCGTGACCGTCTCGCCGGCCTCGAGCGTACCCGTGATCGAGAACCGTCCGTCGGCGATCTCCGACACCGTCAGCGCGTCGTCCGACACGGACGGCTGCACCGTCACGTCGGCGTCGTCGAGCAAGTGAGTCAGGTCGTCGACCCGCTCCACATCGCCCGCACCGGTGCCGTTGTTCGTGAACGTCAGGGTGTAGTCGAGCTCCTCGCCCGACTCCACCGTCGACCCCGACTCCGGGTTCACCGACTTGGCATCGACGATCTCGGGAACGAAGTTCTCCGTGCAGCGCGGGTCATCCGCCTCACAGACGTCGCCCTCACCGGGAGGGGTGTTCGTCGGGAAGACCACGTTGCCCAGCGTGTGGTCGCCGCGCTCGCCATCGGGCAAAACCCGCACGGTGTAGGTCACCGTGTAGGACTCGTCCTGCGGGAGAGTTCCGCTCACCGAGAACTGGCCGTCCTCGACGTCCGTCACCTCGAGCACATCGGGGTGCGACGAGGTCGGGCCGTCGACGAGCTCAGCATCGTCGAAGACGCCCGAAAGGTCATCCGTCCACGACTCGATGTCCGCCGGAGCGGTGCCCGTGCTGTTGAACGTGATCGTGTACGTCAACTCCTGACCTGCGACGACAGTGCTGCCGTCCTCAGGGTTCACATCCTTGGTCACGTTGTACTGACCGCCCGGAACATTCGCCACGCCACACGGCTCACCCGTGATCGGGTCGGTGCCGTTCTCGTCACGCGGGTTGCACACCGGGGGCTCCGGCGTGTCGTCGGTCGGGTCGTTCGGCTGCCATGCCACGTTCGACATGAACGCGTCACCAGCGGCGGTGTACGTCACCGAGTAGGTGATCGTCACCGCCTCCTCAGCGCCCAGCGCACCGGTCCAGCGGATCTGCTGACCATCGAACGACACCTCGCCCGCCTCAGCATCTCCGATCGATGCCTCGAGCGAGGCCTCCACGAAGTCCGCGTCGTCAAGCACCGCGGTGAGATCGTCCACGACGACCGCCGGAGCGTCCTCGGTGTATGTGCCGGGCCCGATGTTGGTGGCCGTGACGGTGTACTCCACCGTCGTACCCACGCGCGGCAGCTCGCTCTCGCTCGCGACCTTCTCGATCGTCAGCTCGGGGAGCTCGCCCTCGGTCGTCGCGCAGTCCTCGTCACCCGGCTCGCAGTCCGGCGTCGGGGGAACTTCGCCCGCCGGCGGAACCTCGTCCAGGTGCCAGGCCACGTTCGTGACCTCGCGGTCACCGTCACCCGTCAGCGTCACCGAGTAAGTCATCGCCACCGATTCACCCGCTGCGAGCGCACCGGACCATGACAGGTACGAGGGCTCCAGGAACGCCGGCGCGGGAACCTCCGACTCGTCCGAGGCCACGGCCTCGGCGTCGTCGTTGAAGATCGCGTCGTCCAGCACGCCCGACAGGTCGTCGAAGACGACAGCCGGCTCCTCCTCCGTGTAGGCGTCCGTGCCCGTGTTCGTCGCCGTCACCGTGTAGGTGATGGTGTCGCCGGGGCGCGAGTCGTCGGTGAAGTCCGACTCCTTCTCGATGGTGACGTCACGGTCCAGGACCGAGACGGCGTAGTCCTCGACCTCACCCGCAGTCGCCTCGCCCGTCGGCGCGAACGTCGTCACGTCGCCCGGGAAGAGACGGAAACGGGCGAATGTGTCGTCCGTCGTCGTCGCAGCTGGGAACGTCAACTCGTACGAAGCCGTGCCACTGTTCGCCGGCACCGCCACCGTGACAAGCTCACCCTCGTCGAATGCGTCATTGCCGTCGAGGTCGACCCACCCTGCCAGCGTCGCCGCGGCGTCGGTGGCGTTCGTGGCCGAGACCGACAGCGTCGACTCGTCGTTCGTCGTGACGATGATCTCGCCCGTCACGCCATCCTCGTCCGCGACACGGTTGGTGTCGTCACCGAGTGCGTCGTCGGACGGCTGCGCGTCGGGGTCGAAGTCAATCAGCTCGCCCAGGGTCAGGCCCGCCGTGATGGTGTGGCGCGGCCCGTCCTGCTCAAGAGTCGTACCGTACGAGTCCGGTGCGTCGCCGAAGTCGAAGCACGACGGTTCGATCGCGAAGTCGCCGTCGCCGTCGAAGCCGAAGCCGGAGTTGTTGCCCCCCTGCCAGCGCGCCTCAAAGGTGTTGATGCCCTCCAACACGATCTGGAAACGACTCTGCGGATCACCATTCCAATTTCCGCTGCCACGGAACTGCACCTGGCCAGTCGGTGTCTCCGTGATCGTGACGGCGCTTCCCGTCGTGACGGCATAGATCGCGAGGTCTTCCGTGGCAAATGTCGCAGTCTCGCCCGAGTCCATGTCGCTCACGACGAAGGCCGTGTTCACGTCGATTGGCTCGTCTGTTCCGGCCGCGAAGAAGCTGTAGCGCAGCGTCGCGTCGTTGTCGATCTGCCAGTTCGCGTCGTCGGTGCCGAAGATGCCGCCGTTTCCGCGGCGGATCGCGTGCGTCTGTCCGCCGATGACCTTCGCGAGCATGTCGATCGACTGCCCGCCGATCACGCTGACATCGCTGAAGAGCGCCGTCGTTCCTTCTCCGCCATCACCTGTGCGCTCGGTGGGGTCGCCGAAGGTGAAAGCATAGTGCTGCACGTCGCTGACGGTGCAGCTGTTCGGCGCGAGGATGCGCTCGAAGAGCACCGAGTAGTCCTCGACCTCGCCATCGGGAGCGGGCCCCGTAGGCACGGCGATCGCCTCTGCGTCCGTGCTGTATCGAACACGCACGTACGACTCGATGCCATCGGGATTCTCCGCCTGCGCGAAAGTCAAGGCGTTAGTACCGGCCGTGACGGCCTGCGATGACACCACGCGCTCGCCGTCGTCGTCGAAGTCTCCGTCTTGGTTCCAGTCGACCCAGACCGACGCGAAGCCGTCAGCCGACGCGGTGACTTCGAGAGTGTTCTCGATACCGGAGAGGGTGTTCGGGTCGAGGCCGGTGCGGATGACGTTGTTCTCGTAGCCGAGCGCGGCGTTGAACTCGACGCCGTCCTCGTCTGCGACGCCGTCAGTGTCGTCACCGTCAGCTGTGGCGCTGACGTTCGCATTGCCCTCTACGTCGACGAGCGATCCGAGCATCACCGGAGCGGTGTTGGTCTCCGCGTCGAACCCGGGAACCAGGTGGAAGGGCCCGTCGCCATCGATTGCCGTGCCGTACGAAGCCGGAGCGTCACCGAAGTCACGGCCCTGGAACTCGACCTGCGCGGGATCGGGCAGGTCCATGCCGACCACGTCGCTGATGTTCTCCGCAGAGTTGACGTACGTGCCGATCTCGAGCGAGGTCACGTCGACCGTGATCGTGCAGGATTCTTGACCCACGTCGAGCACGCCGCCCGTGACGGCGATCGTCGAGCCGCTCGCATCAACGGTCGCCTCGCAGGTTCCACCGACGTTCGGCGTGCCCGCGACGGTGAGTCCGTCAGGCAGGTTATCCGTGAAACCCCATCCGTCCTTCTCGGCGAGCTCGCTCGTGTTGGTCACCGTGAGCGTCAGCGTCGACGTGCCGCCTGTGTATGTCGCGACCGGGCTGAACGACTTGTCCAGCTGCGGCGTCACGTCGAGCACGCGGATGTTGTCGTACGCACCGTCGTTTCCGCCGCCGCTGCCGTTCTCGTTGCGCATGACGATGCCGAAGGTCTGGCCGGCGAGCAAGACCGAAGAGTCTGCCGCGAACGTCCCGCCGCTCACCGGAGCGAGTTCGCCGCTCGCACCTGGAGCGTCGACGCTCGCAGACCGCGGGTCGTCGCAGGGGTCGATCGCCGCGTTCGATACGGCGATCTCGTCGCCAGCGGCGTTCTCAAGGTAGAAGCGCAGTTCGGGGTGCGACGAGAAGCAGCTCGTTGCAACGGCGTCGACGGAGAACGTGACGAACCGGTTCGCCGCGGGAAGCGTCAGCGGAGACGCCGTGCGGAACTGCACCTCGTTGTCGTCGGTGCTTCCGGCTGTGTACGACGCCGCTGCCGCGTTGAGCGCGGGATCTGCAGCGCCGTTGAGCATGCCGATGGCGTAGGGCAGCGCCGTGAGGCCGTTGAAGGTCGACTCGCCGCTCGTCTCATCCCGCTCGCCGTTGCAGTCACCCGCGACGCGTGCGCTGGTCTGATCGATGATGAAGCCGTTGCAATTGGCACGAGTCTGCCAATAGGAATCCGCCGTGTAAGTCATTTCTTCGGCGCCGACGTAGTTCGTCAGAAGGATGTTCGAACCGGCTTCGCGGTTCGCCTCGAAGTCCTCTTCGTAGAGAAGTGTCGACTCGCCCGGAACGCCCGGGGTTCCCGGCGCCAGAAGAGGCGCCATGGCCTTGAACGGCTCTGCCATCCCGGTGGCGGTCTCCGCGGGAGCTGCCGCGGCGGCGGTCGGAGTCATCACGGTGCCGGCGAAGCCGAGCAATCCCGCGACGAGCGTCATCGCGGCGGCAGCGGCAACGCTGCTCCGGATGGGCTTGGCCCCGTTTGAGGAGGCGAGGGCGAGCGCCCTTCCCCTCCCGCTGTGCCGACGGCCGAGCGGCCGCCAACGATGACGTGATGACATCACAGTTCCCCTTGGTTCGAACGTGTCACCGCCCTGCGCGGCGCGAGAAGGCATACCGATCTACCAGTGCCCATTCAATAGGTAGTGCAGGAGTTATGAGTTCCTTAGACGGAGCCACGTAATTCACCCATGGAAATCACCCGGTTGCGCTTCCGCGGATCCCGAACGCTCGGCAGAATGGACATGTCGAACGCCGACGCCCCAATCCGCGCGCGCAGAGCTTGAGGACGAGACTCCGGTCTGAATCGCATCCGCGGGGCATGATGGAGGATGACATGATGATGACGATCGTTGCGCTCAGGCACCGGCCGTGACCGCGCACAGTGCGCAGCCGACGATCCGCCTACGCGGCGCGAGTGCACCTCGCCGCCCCTACCGCCACCTTGATCGCGAACGCCTGATCCAGAAGCTCGATGCGGTCGCAGACGCGCCGGTCCGTCTCGTGTGCGCACCCGCCGGATATGGCAAGACCGAGCTGGTCGCAGAATGGGCCCGCACGACGAGCGAGACCACGGTGTGGACCGTCGCGCTCACAGAGGACTCCGCCCTCTTCTGGCGCGATTTCGAGCAAGAGATGCGCGCAGCGCTTCCCGATGTTCCACACGAGGGCCGCGCGATGCCCGACGACGATGCGCCTGTCGCAACATGGCTCGAGGCGGTTCTCAGTTCCCATGGCCCAGTCACCGTCGTGGTCGACCGATTCGAGGACCTCGATGCAGAGACGGCGCACACGCTCCTGGCCCGTGTGTCGCAGCACCCGGATCTGAGTCTTGTCGTGATCAGCCGCTCCCCCATCACAGGCCCGCTGGCCGACTCCCGCTTGGTCGCGCCCATCATCGGCCGCACCGACCTCGCGCTCGACGCGTCGGATGCGAAGAAGCTCGCCAGCCTTCTCGGCGCCGCACTCGACGAATCGGCCGTCGAGTCGCTGCGTCGCACGACCGACGGGTGGCCGCGCGCGATGCGGCTGGTGCTGGAGAAGGCCGCGCGCACCGGCGCAGACGGGTGGAACGACCTCTACACGAGCATTGCCGACGTGCAGCAGTCGCTCGTGGGGGATCTGTCCGCACGGGAGGATTTCGAGTTCTTGCTCACCGCGGCCGTTCCGGAGACCTTCGTCCCCGCGCAAGCAGACGCTCTCGGAACGGTCCCGCCCGAAAGCGACTTCCTCGACCAGGCGGAGCGACGCGGGCTGGGGTGGTGGGAACAGCGCGACGGCGAACGCGTGTTCATCCTGCAACCGCTGATCCGACAGCACTTCCTGGCACAGCTCGGCCCCGCCCGCCGACGCGACGCCGAAGCCAGCCTCGCGGAATGGCATCTCGAGCAGGGTCACCCCCGGGCGGCCTTCGCGCTGGCGGTCCGCGCGCATCGCTGGGACATCGTGCGAGAGGCCACGAACACGGACTTCAATGAGGTCGCGGCCGCGATCAGCGCCGATCCCGCGAGCCTTCGAACGATTCCACGATCGACGCTCCGCAGCGAACCGCTCATCAACCTGCTCGCCGCACTCGCGGACTACATCCAGGGCCACACCGCGAGCGCCGTCAGCAAGCTCGGCGCCGCGATCGCGACGGTCGAGCGAGACCGCCTGCTGCACCGCGGAACGACGTCTCCCGACCATGTGTGGACGCAGGGGATCATCACGATCGGCCTGCGCCTCGTCGGGCGCTATGAGCTGGTTCCCGCTGCCCTGCGACGCTTCAGGAGCCTGTTCGAATCCGTGTCGGCGACGACGACGGCGCTCGACCATACCGAGGATCTCTTCCTCACCGAGACCGCCGTGACAGAGCTGTATCTCGGTCAGCCCACAAAGGCGCACGAGACGCTGCGCGAGCGGCCGCTGCGCGCGGCCCGCACCAGAAGCCACCACTTCTACGGCGATGCGCTCGAGATCCAGCTGCTCGCGCTGCAGGGGTACGTCGACCAGGCACGCGAGGCGCTCCGTCAGTTCCGCACACAGGCGCTTCCTCTCCCCTTCCTCGAGAGCTTCTACGCGATCCCTCTGCATCTCGCCGAAGCGCAGATGTTCCTCGAGGATCGCGAGCCCGATCGCGTCGTCGACGCGCTCGCCCCCACGGAGAAGCACTGGAGATCGACGGAGAACTGGCCTCTGCTGCTGCTCGCGCACGTCGACGGCGTGTGGCATCGAGACGATGCCATCGCGGCCCTCCAGGCGTACGCCATCCGTCATCGCGAACAGCGAAACCGCTCAGGCGCCAGCGCGTACTTGTCGAGTCAGCTTTCCGCGAAGAAGGCCGAGCTGCTCCTGGCGGCGGGGCGGATCGGCGAAGCGCAGAAGCTGCTCTCTCCGCGAATGACCTCGCCCGCGCTGGCGGCCGCGCGCGTTCGGCTGCTGATTCTTCAAGGGCAGTTCTCGCAGGCGCTGCAGACTGTGGAGAGAACGCTCGTCGCGGCCGACCTCACACCGCGCGAACAGCTCGACCTGCATCTCGCGGCCGCGACTGCGGCGTCGAGCCTCGACGACCAGCGCGGTGCCGTGCGGCACCGCCAGCACGCCGTCGCGCTCGCGATGCGCACGGGGCTGAGGGCGCCGTTCGTCATGATGCCCGCCGAGGATCGCGCGCGCCTGCTCGACGATCCCGACGTCTCCCCGGCGCTCACGAGCGCGATCGCAGATCTTCCCGTGCTGTTCGGCTGGACATCAGCACGCCCGCGCTTGACGACGAAGGAGTTCGTCGTGCTGCGCGACCTCAGCCAGGGGTTCACACTCACCGAAACGGCCGAGAACAACTCGGTCTCAGTGAACACCGTGAAGAGCCAGCGCCGTTCCCTCTACAAGAAGCTCGGCGCCGGATCCGCGGATGAGGCCCTGAAGAGTGCGAGCCGACTGGGCCTGATCTGAGGGTGGCTCCGCCGCCCCACGAAAGGCCCGCATAACGCACACGTCGGGCTCGACGAAATCGACAGAAAGCCGACGTACGCGACGCATGAAGCGCATCCTGATTCTCGCCCTCGCCCAGGCCATGGTGCTCGGGGCCCTCACCGCGCCGGCCGTCGTCGGTCTCTCGATCGACGTGCGACGGCTCATCCCGCATGGCGACGAAGTCGGCACCCTCGGCGCGATCATCTCCGCCGGGTCCATCGCCGCGCTCATCGCGAATCCGGTCTTCGGCTGGCTGGCCGATGCCACCGGTCTGCGCCGAACGCTTCTCGTCGCGGGCGCCGTCTGCGGCTTCGCGGGTTGCGCCGCGATTCTCTGGGCGCCCACCGTCATTCTGCTCACCGCTGCCTGGATCGCCGCCCAGATCGGTTACAACATGTGCTTCGGGGCCATCAACGGGCTCGTGTCGGCGCAGCTCGCGCCGCACGACCGAACTCGTGCAGCCGGTGTGCTCTCGGCCGTCACCGTACTCGGCACGCTTCCGGGTCTCGCGGCCGCAGCTCTCTTCGCCGACCAGCACGCGCTGCTGGTGCTCGCGGTGCCGTCCGCCGCGCTCGTCGCGATCCCAGTGCTCGCGCTGCGCGTTCCCGGTGGGAACGCGTCAGCCGTGAAGCGACCGCGCGCGCCGTGGCGAACATCGGCGCGCGCAGTCGCGAACCCTGCGTTCGCGCTCGCCGTCGCAGCGCGGTTCGTCATCGCCCTCGAGCTCGCGGCGGGTCTGATCTTCGCGCTCTATCTCTTCACCGACCGATGGCATCTTGACACACCGGCAGCGGTCCGGCTGGTCTCGGCTGCGACCCTGCTCGGTGCGATCGGCATCGTCGCCGCCTCGTCCGCCATCTCACTCACGCGGCTTCGCGCGGTCGACCCGCGCGCTCTGCTCGGCGTCGGGCTCGGCGCATTGGCGCTCGGCACGGTCGGGAGAGGACTGGCCGCCACGCCTGCGGTGTTCCTCGTCGCCACAGTCATCGCCGGCTGCGCCATCGGAGTGGGCTTCACCGCCTCGCGGTCCCTCGCTCAGGGGGCCCTACCGCCGTCGGACTCCGGCTTCGGGCTCGGTGTCCTGAACGCGGCGAATACGGTGGCACCGGCCATCGCTCCTGTGCTCGCCGGCGCACTCGTCGTACCCGGAGTCATCCCCTGGCAGGACGACGGGTACGGCACGATGTACCTGCTTCTGGTGATTCCGATCGCGGTCTGTGCGGCCGCGATCCCCATCGCCGCATCCCGCAGACGTCGCGCTGTAATAAAATAGTTTGCACACATATGTGCAAACTATGTACCATCGATTCATGACCTCATCGACGCGGCGACGCGATGCGGTCGCCAACCGCCAGGCCCTCCTCGACGCCGCCGCCCACCTTCTGCGGCAGGATCCGCTTGCCTCGATCGATGCGATCGCGACCGCCGCGGGGCTCACTCGTCGCGCCGTCTACGGCCACTTCCCCTCGCGCGACGCGCTCCTCGCGGAGCTCGTCAAACGCGGCGGAGAGCACATTTCGACCGAGCTCGGCGATATACGTCACGACGACCCGGCCGTGCAGATCGCGCTGATCGGATCCGCGATCTGGCAATCGATCACCGAGGTGAAGCTCGTCGTCCGCATGCTCGTGAACGGCCCGCTCGAGCAAGCCGTGGGCGACGCGATCGCCCCCGTGCGACGCTCGCTGCGCGATGCCGTCGAGCGCGGCTGTGCCGATGAATCGTTCCGCCAGGATGCACCACCTTCCCTGCTCGCGCACCTCATCGAGCAGGCCGCGCTCGGCGTGCTCGATGTCGCGGTCGACCGCGGCCTCTCGGACGACGAGGCGCAGCGCCTCCTCGGCGCGACGGCGCTCGGTGTCGCGGGACTCGGGTGGCGCGAGGCGGGTGAGGCGATCGACGCCGCGTCGACGTCCCGCCTCGCCGGAGGCCCCGAGTGAATGCGCAGCACGGCGACGCCGCCCCCACCCTGTCGGCGCACAGCGTCGCGGTCGGCCCGCTCCGCGCCACCGATGTCGAGGCGCGCCGTGGCGAGGTCGCGCTCGTCGCCGTCGAGGGCGGACAGCGCGCGGATTTCCTCGCGCTCATCCTGGCCGGACGGATGACCCCGAAGGCGGGCGCCGTGACGATCGACGGCGCCGACGATCCGAAAGCGCTGCGGCGCCGCGTCGCGATCGTCGACTCCCCCGGCACCACCGCGCCCGCCGACGAGCTGCCGCTCGCGCACGTCATCGTCGAAGACCTGCTCTTCGCCGGGCTCCGCGGCCCGCGCCGCGCCGCCCGGAAGCTGCTCGCCGACGAAGGGCTCGGCGACCTCGCGTCCACGCCGATCGGCGACCTCCCCGCCGCCGACCGCGTCCGCGTGCTCACCCGCACCGCCGCGTCCCCGCCCGGCGTCGACGTGCTCGTCATCACGGCACCCGACCGCCACGGCGGGGACACCGCCGCGTGGCTCGACACCGCGCGGGCGTGGGCCGCCCGCAACTACACCGTGATCGTTCTTGCTTCGGGCGCCGCTGTCGACGCCGCATCCGAAAGGCTCCCATGAAGTTCATCGCTCTCGTGCGCACCGAGCTGAAACGGCTCACCGGATCACCCATGCAGGTCTTGGCGCTCGTCGCCCTCATGGCGGTGCCGCTGCTGTACGCGGGGCTCTACCTGTGGGGCAACGACGATCCGTACGGCAACCTCGACAGCGTCCCCGCGGCGCTCGTCGTCGACGACGAGGGCGCGGTGCAGGACGGCGACGACGTCAACTACGGCGAGCAGGTGCGCAACGACCTCGTCGACGACGGCACGCTCGAATGGCACGAGACGAGCCTCGCCGCAGCCGAGAAGGGCCTCACCTCGGGCGAGTTCGACTTCATCGTGCGCTTCGGGCCGACGTTCTCGGAGTCGCTGACGTCGATCGCCGACGACGATCCGACGAAGGCCGTCGTCGAGCTGACGACGAACGATGCCAACAGCTACCTCGCCGGCACGATCGCCGATACAGTGACCGATACCGTGCGCGACTCGCTCACCCAGGAGGTCGGCGAGACCGCGGCCCGCACTCTGCTCGATTCGGTCGCCACGATCCGGTCGGGCCTCGGCGATGCTGCAGACGGCGCCACCACACTGGCAGACGGTACCGCGAGCGCGAAGGACGGCGCCGACACGCTTTCCTCGGGCGCAGAGGAGGCCTCGAGCGGGGCGACAGAGCTCGCCTCCGGCCTCGCCACGCTGAATTCGTCGGTCTCGGAGTTGCCCGCCAAGGTGGCGGAGCTGAATGACGGCGCCCACCAGGTGGCCGACGGCAATGCCCAGCTGAACGCACAGGTCGCCCCCGCCGCGCAGCGCGTCGCCGACGCCGTCGCACGCGTGCCGAGCGAGCATGACGTCCGCGAGCGGCTGACGGAGCTCGGGCTGCCCGCCGAGCAGATCGACGCCGTCGTGGGCATCGTCGCGCCGGCGAACGACGACCTGCACCAGGCGAACGACGAGGTGCAGGCCGCAGCGAGCGCCGTCGCGCAGCTCGCCGACGGATCCCGCCAGGTCGCCGACGGCACGCAGCAGCTGAACGACAGCATGCCGGCGCTCACGGACGGCGTCTCCTCAGCCGCGACCGGCGGTCAGAGCCTGGCGGACGGCGTCGGCCAGCTCGCCGACGGATCCGCCTCGCTCTCCGACGGCCTCGGCGAGCTGAAGGACGGATCCGCGGAGCTGTCGAGCTCGCTCGCCGACGCCGTCACTGAGATCCCCGACCAGTCGGACGACGAGCGGGCGACGGCCGCCAAGATGATGTCGGATCCGGTATCGGTCGCATCCGACGCAGAGACCGAGGCCTCATCGTACGGCGCGGGGATGGCGCCGTTCTTCATCAGCCTCGCCGCATGGATCGGCATCTACGCGCTGTTCCTCATCGTGAAGCCGTACTCGCAGCGGGCCGTCACGTCGCTGCGCAAGCCGCTGCCGATCACGTTCGGCGCCTGGGCGACGCCGGCGGTGCTCGGCGTAATCCAGATGGTCGCCGTGTTCCTCATCGTGGCGGTCGGCCTGGGCTACTCGGTGGCGCACCCGATCGGCACGTTCGGGATCATGGCCATGACCTCGGTGACGTTCGCCGCGATCATCCTCACCCTGAACGTGCTGCTCGGGAGTGTGGGACAGTTCCTCGGCCTCGTGCTGATGGTGCTGCAGCTCGTTTCTGCAGGCGGCACCTTCCCCTATCAGACCCTGCCGGCCCCGTTGCGGACGCTGCACGAGGCCCTGCCGATGAGCTACTCGGTCGACGCGATCCGCCAGCTCATGTACGGCGGCGACATGTCTCGCGTGTGGCATGACGCCGCGTTCCTCGGCTGCTGGCTCGTGATCGCACTCGGCATCGCGTTCGTCGCCATCACGCGAATGACGCGCAACCGCACGATGCGCGACCTCCGTCCATCGCTCCTGGGTTAGGACACGTGTTCAGCCGAAGGCCGAATGATCGGCCTCTGCGAGCGCCCAGGTCGCCGGATCGACCGTGAACTCCGACTGAACCGGCGGGGTTCCGAACAGGCCTCCGGTGCGACCGCGGCAGTACCCTCGACCCATGGACATCGAGATCAACGCTCTCGCTTTCAACGTCGCGATTCCGGAGCACCTTCGGTGGCGCGATGAGCGACGCGGCGAGGAGTTCGAGCTGCAGTCGCTCACAGTGCGGATGCTTCCCGATGGCTCCCTCGCGGCGAAGGCCTACGGAAAGCCCGTCGGGGGTGGTCGCGGGGCGTACGTCTCGTTCGCGGTCAGGCGCAGCGCCGAGATCGACGCGCTGATCTCGGACGCCGCCGATGCGGCGTCGCGCCGCTGGGCGGCGCACGGCGGGCTGTAGCGCCGTGTTCCGCCGCAAGGCAGCTCGGCGGTAATCTCATCCCATGCGGACTCTCACCGCGATCGAGGCACGCCGCGCGCGCTGGGCGAATCAGCTGCTCGGCGGCTCCGACCTGACGCCGACACAGGTCGTCGATCGCGCCGTCGCGCTGCAGGGTCAGGATCTGCCGGCCGTGCTGCGGGCGATCGCGATCCGCTCCGCGCCCGGGACGACGATCGACGATGTGCGGTCAGCGTTCGATCGAGGCGAGATCGTGCGCTCCTGGCCAGTGCGCGGCACGCTGTTCGCGACGACGCCGGCGCACCTGACCGACCTGCTCTCGCTGACGGCCGAGCGCATCCATCGCTCGACGGTGAAGCGCCGCGCAGAACTCGGGCTCGACGACGAGACGGTCGCACGTGCGCGGGATCTGCTCGCAGACCGTGGGCCGCTCACGCGCGCCGAGGTGATCGCCGCTTGGACCGCGGCGGGTCTCTCGCCGGGCGCAGGTCGCGGTTACCACCTGATCTTCCACCACGCCGTCGCAGGCCACTGGCACTGGGGCGCGTTCCGCGGCGATGAGCCGCTGCTGACCCGGTCGGCCACGGCCTTCCCCGAGGAAGATCCGCTGCCGGGCATCGTGCACCGCCTCGTCGCCGCGCGAGGCCCGATGACCGAGGGGGATCTGGCCTGGTGGCTGAAGCTGCCGAAGACGCAGGTGCGGCGCGCGCTCGAGGGCCTCACGGAGGTGTCGATCGAGGGCACGCGGGCCTGGATCACCGGCGAGACTGAGGATCCGGGCGACACGGGTGTGACGCTCGTGCCGGGGTTCGATGAGTGGGTGCTCGGATACGAGAAGCGGGACCTCACCGCATCGGCGGCGATGCAGCGCGCGCTCGTGCCCGGCAACAACGGCGTGTTCCGCCCGGGCGTGCTCGTCGACGGCGTGACGGTCGGCACCTGGCAGCACCGCACGAAGAGCCGCCGGGAACCGAGTTTCGAGCTCGTGGAGCGGGTGTCGCAGGCGACGAAGAAGCAGATCGCCCGGGCCGTCGCCGCCTGGCCGCACGCCTGATCCGAGCGCACGCGCGAGGCGAAACGCCGCACAGACTTGACTGCGGCGATCCCGAATGACTACCTTGATGCACAAGGGAGAGCGCTTTCCCAATCCGACGTCGCACAGCCGCGACCCCTTCACGACGATGTGGAGCATCAATGACCACAGCATCACCGAACGCCACCGAGACCCTGGTGGCGGCATCCGCACGGCGCGACAAGCAGCCTCCTACCCTGGTGCGCTGGTGGCTGAACAGTTGGCACCCGATCGTCTTCCTGGTCGTCGTCGTGATCGCCTGGTGGATCGCCACGGAGTCGGGTGCGGTCGCGCCGTACATTCTGCCCTCGCCGGCCGACACCTGGGCGGCATTCGCCGACAACGCGACCTACCTGGCGCAGCACACGTGGGTCACGACCTACGAGACCGTCATCGGCTTCATCATCGCGGTCGTGCTCGGCCTGCTCGTCGCCGTGATCATGGTGTACTCGAGCGGCCTCGAGAAGACCCTCTACCCCGTCATCCTGTTCGCACAGGTCATCCCGAAGATCGCGATCGCCCCGCTGTTCATCGTGTGGCTCGGCTTCGGCGTCGGCCCCAAGATCCTCGTCGCTGTGCTGATGGCGTTCTTCCCCGTCGTCATCTCGGGCCTCTCGGGTCTGCGCTCGGTCGACCCCGAGATCCTTCAGCTCACGTCGACGATGGGCGCCGGACGCATCAAGACGTTCCTCAAGGTGCGGCTGCCCGCCGCTCTTCCCGAGCTGCTCGGCGGTCTCAAGGTCGCGGCGACCCTCGCCGTCACCGGTGCGGTCGTCGGCGAGTTCGTGGGCGCGAACGAGGGTCTCGGCTACGTGATCCTGCAGGCCAACGGCAACCTCGACACGGCCATGCTCTTCGCCGCGCTCATCATCATGTCGCTCATGGGCGTGCTGCTGTTCGCAATCATCCAGGTCGCAGAACGATTCCTCATCCCCTGGCACGCTTCCCGGCGCGGCAGCGGCTCCGCTTCCGTCCGTACGAGCGCCTGACACACCCCGACACCCATCGAAGGAGATGGAACTCATGTTCACCAAACGCATTCTCGCTCCCGTCGCGCTCCTCGGCGCCGGCGCCCTCGCGCTCGCCGGCTGCTCCGGCGGATCCGACGCCCCTGCCGAGGAGAACGAAGACGGCGTGACGTCCGTCACGCTCATGCTCAACTGGTACCCCTACGGAGAGCATGCCCCGTTCTACTACGGCGTCGAGCAGGGCATCTTCGAGGAGCACGGCATCGACCTCCAGATCGAGGCCGGCCAGGGATCCACGAAGACGGCGCAGGCCGTCGGTCAGGGCCAGGTCGACTTCGGCTGGGCCGACGCACCCGCGGTGATGGCCAACATCGACAAGGGCGTGAAGATCCAGAGCGTCGGCGTCTTCCTCCAGACGACGCCGTCGGCCGTGCAGGTCTTCGCCGACTCGGGCATTGAGCAGCCCGAAGACCTCAAGGGCAAGACGATCGCCGTCTCGGCCGGCGACGCCCCGACGACGACGTTCCCGCTCTATCTCGAAGCGGTCGGCCTCGAAGAATCCGACGTCAAGCAGCAGAACCTCGACCCGGCGGGCAAGGTCGCCGCCGTGCTCTCGGGGCAGGTCGACGGCCTCATCGGCTTCGCGCACGACCAGGGCCCGACGATCGCCAGCGAGAGCGGCAACGACATGACGTACCTGCGCTACTCGGACGCGGGTCTCAACTTCTACAGCAACGGCCTGATCGCGTCGAACGACACGATCGACTCCGATCCCGACCTCGTGGCCGCGCTCACGCAGGCGACGAGCGAGGCCTTCACCGCCGCGTCCGAGGATCCTGAGGCCGCCGTCGCCGCGATGGAGGGCAAGGACCCCCAGATGCCCGAAGCCGACGTGCTGCAGGGCCAGTGGGAGGAGACGATGAAGCTGCTCGAGACTGAGGCGACGGCCGGCGAAGTTCCGGGCACGAACGCGGCTGAGGACTGGGAGTCGACGATCGAGGTCCTCTCTGGCGCCGGACTCACTGCCGAGGGCGCAGCAGTCGACACGTACTTCACCGACGCCTTCCAGCCGGAGTGATGATGAGCACCACCACGCAGACGACCGCCGTCGCGGTCTCAGATGTGGGCATCACCTTCTCGTCGAAGCGCAGTCATGTCTCGGCCCTCGAGAACATCGATCTGAACGTCGAGCAGGGCGAATTCGTCACCATCGCGGGACCCTCCGGCTGCGGCAAGTCGACACTCCTGAAGGCGGTCGCGGGGCTCACACTCCCGACCACCGGCACGGTGCACCTGCGCGGATCCGAGGTGACGGCGCCCAGGCAGGACATCGGCTACGTGTTCCAGCGCGCCGCCCTGCTCGAGTGGCGCAACGTGCGCGGCAACATCCTGCTGCAGGCCGAGATGCGCGGTATGGACGCGGCCACCGCACGCCGTCGTGCCGACGAGCTCATCGAGATGACGGGCCTCAAGGGCTTCGAGAAGGCATTGCCGCACGAGCTCTCGGGCGGCATGCAGCAGCGCGTCTCGCTGTGCCGCGCGCTGCTGCATGAGCCGAGCGTGCTGCTCATGGACGAGCCGTTCGGTGCTCTCGATGCTCTGACGCGCGAGCGCATGAACGTCGAGCTCAACCGCATCTGGGCCGAGACCGGCACGACCGTCATGCTCGTCACGCACTCGGTCGCCGAGGCCGTCTACCTCGCGAGCCGCGTGATCGTGATGAGTCCTCGCCCCGGGCGCATCGTCGAAGAGCACACGGTGAACCTACCGAAGCGGCGCGACTACGCGACGACCCTCGAGGATCCCGAGTTCCACCGGGTATCGGCGCGGGTGCGCGAGCTGCTCGGCGCGAGCGGCGCGGAGGAGTAGCCCCGCACATCGACCAGGCGCCCCGCGGACCGATCCCCGCGGGGCGCCTTCTTCGTGCCGGCGATCAGGCGCGGTGGGTGCCGCCCGAGGAGATCTGCCGCGGTGCGGGGACGGGTTCTTCGGCTCCGCGGATCTGGCGGTGCAGGCGCTCCATGCGTTCGTCGAGATCGCTCGCGGTCAGGGCCGCTTCGCGCAGCTCGTCGAGCAGCTGCTGCGGCACCTGCTTGTCGTACTTGTAGTAGATCTTGTGCTCGAGACTCGCCCAGAAATCCATGGCGATCGTACGGAACTGCACCTCGACCGGCACCCGCACCTTGCCGCGCGGGAGGAAGACCGGCACCGTGATGATCGCGTGCAGGCTCTTATAGCCGTTCTGCTTCGGAGAGGCGATGTAGTCCTTCACCGCGACGAGCCCGATATCGTCTTGCCCGACCAGCAGCTCGAACAGGCGATAGGCGTCGTTGACGAAGCTGCACGTGACGCGAACGCCGGCTATGTCGGTGATCTCCTCGCGGATCGCCTCGAACGTCGGCGCGACGCCCCTCCGCTGCACCTTCTCGAGGATCGACTCGACGCTCTTCACGCGACTCGACAGGTGCTCGATCGGATTGTACGAGTGCTGGTGCGAGAAGTCGTCTCGAAGGATCTCGAGCTTCGTCTCGATCTCGCGCATGCCGAAGCTGTACTCGTTGAGGAACTGCTGCATCTCGTCGCGCAGCTCCTTGGCGAGCGCGATCACACTTTCGTCGACGTTCACCGTGGTCATGGCTCGACCATACGTGTACGCCCCGCCCCGGCGCTATGCGCGGCCTATGAATGTGCCGGTGGTGCGGCCCGCGCGTACTGCCGCACGATCGAGCGATACTGCGGCATCGTCATCGCGCCGAGCGCCAGGACGATCGCCAGGATCCCGCCGACGACGAAGATCAGCGCAATGCCTCGCGACTCTCCCTCGCCGAGCAGCCATGCCCATCTCGCGGTGCCCTCATCCGTACGCATGTACGGAATCACAAGGAACTCGGCAATCGGGCCGATCGCCAGCGAGGTCACGGGCGCCGCCGCCGATTCGAACATGCGCGCGAAGCCGAACACGCGGCCCTGCTGACGGTAAGGCACGACACGCTGGATGATCGTCTGTTCAGACGCCTCGACCGCCGGGATCAACGCCATGTAGAGCCAGATGCCCACGACATAGAGCCAGGCCCATTCCCGCACGGTGAACACCATCCCCAGTACGCCCATCGCGGCGGCGAGCAGCAGCATCGTACGGGTCGGGTTCTTGCCGAGGCCCGTGGCGCCGACGATCACCCCGCCGACGATGAAGCCCGTCGACGCGACCGCGAACACGATCCCCCACGCCTGCACGCTCATGAGATCGAGCCCGTACGGATCCATCAGCGCCATGTACAGGCCGCCGATGAAGTTGTTGAGCATCGAGAAGAAGACGAGGAACAGAAGGCCGTCGGCGGAACGCACGGCGCGCCACCCGCCGCGGATGTCGACCCAACCGGTCGGCACCGCATCGCCCGCGACGTGCACGACCTTCGGTTCATCGACGCGCAGCAACAGCAGGTGACCGAACGCGACCGCGACCGCGCTGATGCCGATCACTAGCGTCCACCCCATTCCGAGAAACCCGATCGCGAGGCCCGACAGCACGCTCGTGACGAGCATCGACAGCCCCTCGACCGCGCCGACGGCACCGTTCGCGTTGGCGTGCCGCTCGTCCGGTACGAGCAGCGTCACGGCGGTCGACATTGCGATGCTGCGCAACTGCTCGATCACGGCACCCGCGAGCATGACGACCGCGAAGATCCAGAACCACGGTCTCGACAGGTCGGCGATCGCGTCGGCGCCGACGGCGAAGAAGAAGGCGGCGTCAGCCACGAAGATCACGAGTGCGATCCCGGTTCCCCACGCCATGATGGGCTTCTTCCGGTACCGGTCGACGAGTGTGCCGAAGAACATGCTCGTCAGAGCGACGAACAGCATAAGGGCCGCACCGATGACCGCTGTCGCGAGCACATTGCGGGTCTCGACGTAGATCCAGAACGTCAGTGCGAACCACATGAACGACGTCGAGACGTTCGCAACCGCCGTATTGACGAGCAGCGCCACGAACGTGCGAATGCTCTTCTGCGGGGCGGCGACATCGCTCACGGGCAAGAGCGTACTCGCCGGTCGGCGGCTACGGTATGGGCATGACTCGTTCTGCACCGCGCGCGGTCGGCGGCGTACCGCTGATCGACGCTCGCAATGCGCCCGCGAGCGAACGCGCCGCACCGCTCGTGAGCACGCGATCCGGCCGGGTGAGCGGGTTCTGGCGGGGCGACTGCGCCACGTTCACCGGGATCCCCTACGCGGCCCCGCCGGTCGGCGAGCTGGCGTTCCGCGCGCCGCGGCCGCACCGCGCGTGGGACGGGGTGCGGGACGCCACGAGCCAGGGGGCGACGCCGCAGCGCGGGGGAACTGGCACCACGCTCATCCCCGAGCCGAGCGTTCCGGGATCCTCGATTCTCAACGTCAACGTCTTCACGCCGGATCCCTCGCCCGGCGCCGATCTACCCGTGCTCGTATACGTACATGGCGGGGCGTACGCATCGGGGTCGATCGCGAGCCCCTGGTACCACGGCGCGGCATTCGCGCGCGACGGGGTCGTGACGGTCGCCCTGTCGTACCGCATCGCGTTCCCGGGCTTCGGGTGGGTGCGCGGTACCGAACAGAACCGCGGCGTGCGCGACTGGATCCTCGCGCTCGAGTGGGTGCAGGAGAACATCCGTGCGTTCGGCGGCGACCCGTCGCGCGTCACCCTGGCCGGACAGTCCGCCGGCGGCGGCGCCGTACTGACGCTGCTCGGCATCCCGGCGACGCACCACCTGTTCCATGCCGCATGGTGCATGTCGCCGACGCTGTCGCTGATCGGTCGGCACGAGGCGCTCGCGCTCGGCGATGCCCTGGCGGAGACGCTCGGAGTCCCGAATACGGCGACCGGGCTCGGCTCCGTCGACGCGGGCGTGCTTTCTCGGGCTCAGGTGCCGCTCGTGGCCGGCGCAGGTGGATTGACGGGCCTTCGACAGACGGTGGCGGACGGGCTGCACCTCGGGCCGACGGTCGACGGCGATCTCATCGACCGCCCGACTCTCGCGTCGATTCGGGGCGGGTCGGGCCGCAGCGTTCCGCTCGTCATCGGGTCAGCCGATGATGAGTTCACGATGGTGCTCGACCCCTACGCGCGGTATCTGCGCTTCGTGCCCTCGGCACTGGCGCTCGCGGTTCTGGGGCTCGGCGGCGCTCGAGGGCGCGCTTACCGCTCGGAGAACCCCGAGGCGCACGGCACCTTGGAACGGCTCGGCCGGTATGCGAGCGACATGGGGTTCCGGCGCCACGTGCGCCGGGTAGGCGACGCCCGAGCCCCCGAGAACACGTGGGGCTACCGGTTCTCGTGGCGCTCCCCCGCCCGCGGGTGGGCGTTCCACTGCCTCGATGTACCGTTCTTCTTCGACGTGCTCGGCGCGCACGGAGTCCCCGCGGTGGCCGGAGGGAACCCACCGCAGGCGCTCGCCGACGAGATCCACGGCTCTGCCGTGCGGTTCATCGAGTCGCACTCTGCACCATGGGCCGGATGGCCGGAAACACGCGTGTTCGACGAGCCCTCCCGCACGATTTCCGACGGCTATGCGGGGGTGCGGCCGCTCGGCTGACCCGGGTTCAGCGGATCACGACGGCGTGCGGCATGCGCTCCTGCATGATCTCGATAGCCCGGGGGCTGCCGTCGACGAGCACGGCCTGCCGTCCGAGCCGGCTCGCGACCGCGCCCGTCGTGCCGCTCCCCGCGAAGAAGTCGAGCACGCGGTCACCCGGACGCGTCGATGCCTTGACCATTCGCTCGAGGATCCCCTCGGGCTTCTGGGTCGGGTACCCCGTGCGCTCGGACCCGCCCGTCGGCACGATGGTGTGCCACCACACGTCAGTCGGCAGCTTGCCGCGCGCCGCCTTCTCGGCGTTCACGAGCCCCGGAGCCATGTACGGCTCGCGGTCGACGGCGTCGGAGTCGAAGAAGTAGCGATCCGGATCCTTCACATATACGAGGATCGTGTCGTGCTTCGTCGGCCAGCGCGATCGGCTCTTCGCGCCGTAGTCGTACGCCCAGATGATCTCGTTCAGGAAGTGGTCGCGACCGAACACGGCGTCGAGCATCACCTTCGCGTAGTGCGCCTCGCGGTAGTCGAGGTGAAGGTACAGCGTGCCGTCGTCGGCGAGAAGACGCCAGGCCTCGACGAGCCGCGGTTCGAGGAACTCCCAGTAGTCGTCGAAGCGGTCGTCGAACGTCGTCAGCGTCTGGCGGATGCGCTCGTACTTCCGGCCGTGGAACCCGTTCCAGATCGGGTTCTCGGTGGCAGAGAGGAACTCGTCTCCGAAGAGCGTGTCGCCCGTCGCGGGAGCGACATCCTGCACGCGCACCGCGTCGGGTGCGTGCTTGACGCGTTGGGTCGTGTGCTGGCGCTTCCGGCCTGTGTTGAACGGCGGATCCAGGTAGATCATCGTGAACGCGCCGCTCGGCAGCTTCTCGGTCACCTCGAGATTGTCGCCGTGATGGATTGCGACGGGGGCAGCGATGCTGAGCCCGCGCTGCGGAAGGGCTTCTGCGCCGCTCACGGAACGCGGTGCAGCCACGAGTCGGTGGAGAACTTCGTGCGCACGAGCTCCTCGGCAGCCGCATATTCCTCATCGGCGATATGACCGCGAGCGGCGCCGGTGAACTCCTGGAACTGCCTCATGAAAGCATCGAGGATCGCGCGGCGCTCCATGCCCGTCTGGCTGCGCAGCGGATCCACCCGCTTCGCGGCCGACGTCGTGCCCTTATCGCTGAGCTTCTCGCGCCCGATGCGCAGCACCTCGGTCATGACCTGGCCGTCGATGTCGTAGCTGAGGGTCGCGTGGTGCAGGATTCCGCCGTTCGCGAGGCGCTTCTGCGCGGCCCCGCCGATCTTGCCGGCCGGACTCGTGATGTCGTTGAGCCCCTGGTAGGTCGCCTCGATTCCGAGAGCGTGCAGCGCCTGGAGCACCCAATCATCGAGGAACGCGTACGAGTCGGCGAACGTCAGGCCCGCGACGAGCGAGGCCGGCGCGTACAGCGAGTACGTAATGATCTGATCGGCGCCCATGAGCATCGCCCCACCGCCGGAGATGCGCCGGACCACGTCGAAGCCGTGCCGATCCGCTCCTTCCGGGTCGACCTCGTTCTTGTACGACTGGAACGATCCGATGACGACGGCCGAGCGGTCCCACTCCCAGATGCGCAGCGTCGGCTTGCGCGCCCCCGATCCGACGCGCTCGGTCAGCACTTCGTCGAGGGCCAGGTTCATCATGGGCGACACCGCCGGGTCGTCGATGATCTCCCACTCGAAGTCGCTCCACGTCGAGGCGGTCACGAGCGCACGGCGCACCGCGGTACCGACCGACTCCGGCGTGAAGCCGAGGAGCTGCGCCTCCTCGGGCAGCGCACGGCGGATCGCGGCGGCGATCGTCGGCACGTCCGAGGTGTCGGCGAGGCCCAGCACAGCGCGGTTGATGTCGATCAGCGCGTCGTCGGGCTCGAGGAAGAAGTCGCCCGCGAGCGCGAACTCGCTGATCCGCCCGTCGGTCGCCTCGAGGTCGACGACGACGAGTTTGCCGCCCGGAACCTTGTACTCACCGTGCATGGTTCCAGGGTAGTCGGGCTACCCGCGGGAAAACCGCGCGTCGAGCCACGCCAGGATCTCGCTGCGCACCCGCTCCTGCTGGAAGCCGTTCAGGATCTCGTGGCGCCCGTCATACACACGGGTCGTCACATCCGTGAACCCCGAACGCGTGCGGTAGGCCTCGGCGAGCTTGTGCACCGCCCGCGGGCCGCCGACGCTGTCATCGCGGCCGACGAGCAGCAGGGTGGGTGTGTCGGGGAGAGTTCGAGAGGGTCGCCCGTAGATCTGCGCCGCATTCGCGATGCCGAACAGCTCGACGAGCGACCGCTGCACGGTGAGCGGATCGGCGCGCGCCGCGGCCTGCACGTCCGGATCTTCGCTGATCCATTCATTGCCCTTACCGCCCGGGGCATCCCAGCGCTTGTTGAGTGGGCCGGCGTTGAGCGCGCCCGGCCACCGCAGCGCGGATCCGACGAGCACGATGCCGTCATACGCACCGGGATGGTCGTTCACGAGCGCCTGCGCGAGGAACGACCCCCACGAGTGGCCGAGGATCACGAGGGGCACCGCTGGGTTCTCGTCGCGGGCGATCTGCGACATGCGCCACGCGGAGTCCAACGCGGCGCGGTAACCGCCTCGGCCGAGCGTGCCGAGTTTCGCGGCGTCGCCGTGCTGCTCGAGACCCGTGCGTCCATGCCCGCGGTGGTCGTCGGCGTACGCGGCCCATCCCGCGCCGGCGAGCGCCTCGAGCAGCGCGGCGTAGCGTCCGGCATGCTCGCCCACGCCGTGCAGCACGTGCACGACACCGCGGGGTGCGCCGTCGGGAACGACTCTGTCGTAATGGATCCGGGTGCCGAGGTGGTCGACGTAGGTGGGCATGTGCCGATCATTCCAGATGCCGGACGGCGTCGAGTGCTTGCCGAAACTAATGAGCTAGACTAACTATTCGCATGGCTAACGATAACTTTCCCACCGACGTCTCCGACGTGCGCGCAGCGACGTTGCGCCTCGCCCGACGGATCCGGCAGCAGCGCTCGGTCTCGACGATGACCGACGGGCAGTTCGCCGTGCTCGTCGCTCTGCGCACGCACGGGCCGCACACTCTGTCGGCCCTCGCGGAGCGCGACAGCATCACCGCGCCCTCGATGAACCGCACCGTCAACGCCCTCGAAGAGCTCGGCTACGTCACGCGCGTCGCCGACGCCGAGGACCGCCGCAGAGTGCGCATCGCCATCACCGAGGCCGGGCGCGAGGTCGTCGCCGACACCGTCGAACGGCGCGATACGTGGCTCGCGACGGTGTTCGAGCGACTGACCGACGACGAGCGAGCCACTCTGCACGATGCAGCGCAGATCATCCTGCGAGAGGTGCACCGATGACCGCCATGTTCCGCTCGCTCGGAGTCTTCAACTACCGCATGTGGTTCGCCGGCGCCCTCGTCTCGAACGTCGGCACGTGGATGCAGTCAACCGCGCAGGACTGGGTCGTACTCACCGAGCTGACCGACCACGACGCGACGGCCGTCGGGTTCACCATGGCGTGCCAGTTCGGACCGCCGCTCGTTCTCGCGGGCGTCTCGGGCTGGATCGCCGACCACTTCGACCGGCAGAGGCTGCTCCTCGTCACGCAGTCGGCGCTCGCGGCACTGTCGGTCCTGATCGGCACGCTGCTGCTCACGGGCCTGATGACCCTGCCGATCATGCTCGTCATCGCCCTCGCCGTCGGCGTCGCCAACGCGATCGACAGCCCTGCGCGTCAGGCCATCGTGACGGATATCGTCAGCCGTGAGCAGGCCTCGAACGCCGTCGCCCTGAACTCGGCCTCGTTCAACATGGCGCGCCTCATCGGCCCCGCCGTCGGCAGCGTGCTGCTGCTCGCCGTCGGCAGCGGCTGGGTCTTCATCATCAACGCCGCGACCTTCGGCGCGATGATCGCGGCGATCCTCCTCATGCGCCGACACGAGCTGCAGCCCCGCATGAAGTCGGGCAAGGGAACCGGCAAGCTCTCCGACGGCGTGCGGTACGTGCGGCGCCGCCCCGACCTGATCGTCACGTTCGTCATGGCGTTCCTCATGGGTGCGTTCGGCATGAACTTCCCGATCTTCGCCTCCACCATGGCGATCGAGTTCGGCCGCGACGCCGACGGCTACGGGCTGCTCAGCTCGACCCTCGCGATCGGATCCCTGGCGGGCGCCCTGCTCGCTGCGCGTCGGGCCCGGGCCCGACTGCGCGTGGCGATCATCGCGGTCGCAGCGTTCGGCGTGGTGCAGATCGTCTCCGCGATGACCCCGGTGTACCTCGCATATGCCGCCGTGTGCGTCCTCGCGGGGTTCTGCACCGTGAGCTTCCTCACGACGGCGAACGGTTACGTGCAGACCACGACGGATCCGGCGCTGCGCGGCCGCGTGCTCGCGCTCTACATGGCGGTCATTATGGGATCCACGCCGATCGGAGCGCCGATCATCGGCGCCGTCGCCGACGCTTGGGGTCCTCGGTCGGCGCTCATCGTCGGCGGCGCGGCGGGCATCGCGGCCGCGCTCATCGGCGTGGGCTGGCTGCTGGGATCGGGCCGGCTGCACCGGTCGGATCGCGGCGGAATGCGGCTCGCCCTCGAAGAGACGCGACCGATCGGCATCATCACGACGGCGATCCCGCAGCGTCCGTCGACCGACGACACGATCGTGCAGTCGACCACCGCGCAGCCCGATCTGGAGGACCGCCCCGAACGCCAGTGACCCGTCATTGGGTCGCCAAGAAGTGCTAGTTCAGCAGCTCTCGAGGCAGCATTTCTTGGCGACCCTCCACGTGTGGATCAGTCCGAGAGCTGACCGAGGGTCTTCGGGCGCACGATGAACCAGAGCGTCAGGATGCCGATGACCGCGCAGGCGATCATGATCGACGACATCGAGGCCGCCGTGATGCCTCCCGTCCACGCGGCGACGACGCCGACGAGGGGCGAGATGAGTCCGGCGACGCCGTTGTTCGCCGCGCCCAGCACGCTCGCGGCGGTGCCGGCGGCATCGGGATGACGATCGAGGGCGAGCACCTGCGCGCACGGGAACGTGAACCCGCACGACGTCATGAACACGAACAGCGGCGCGATGACGCCCCACGGCCCGTCGATGAGCGCGGCGCACACCGGGATGGCGATGGCTGCGACGAGCAGCGCGCCTGTCGAGAACGCGAGCACCCACTGCGGCCCGAAGCGCGCCGCGAGCCGGGCGGCGATCTGGTTACCGATGATGAGACCGGTCGAGTTCGCGGCGAAGACCAGACCGTACTGCATCGTTGTGAGCCCGTAGGTCTGCTGGAAGAGGAACGACGAGCTCGACAGGTACGAGAACAGCCCCGAGAACGTCATCGCGCCGATGATCAGCACGCCCACGTACACGCGATCCGAGAACACGACGCGATAGCGATGGCGGATCGACACCTTCTCGGCCGTCGCCCGGTCGCCCTTGGGGCGCGTCTCGGGCAGTGCAGTGACCGCGCAGATGATGATCAGCGCGCCGTAGCCGGCGAGCACGACGAAGATGCCGCGCCACGGCAGCACCTCGAGCAGCGCGGATCCGATGAGAGGCGCGATCACCGGTGCGACGCCGGTCACGAGCGCGAGGCGCGAGAGCATGACGACGAGCCGCCTGCCGCCGAACAGGTCGCGCACCATGGCCATCGCGACGACCGCGCCGCCGGCCGCGCCCATTCCCATGAGCACACGGGCGGCGCCGAGCACCGCGAGGTTCGGAGCGAAGATCGCAAAGGTGCTGGCGACGAGGTGCAGCACCGTCGCGATGAGAAGCGGTGACCGGCGGCCGATCACGTCGCTGAGGGGACCGACGATGAGCTGGCCGAGCGCGAAGCCGACCATCGTGCCGGTCAGGGTGAGCTGCACGGCACCCTCGCTCGCATCGAATTCGGCCTGGAGCAGCGGGAACGCCGGCAGATACAGATCGACGGTGAAGGGCCCGAGCGCCGTGAGCGCGCCGAGCAGCAGCACGTACCCGAACCGACGCGCGGCTGAGAGCTTGTCGCCCGGATGCGTGTGCGACGTCTCGTACGAGGCCCCGCGCACGCTGTCGGAGACATGGATCACGCCCGTCGGGATCGCGATGAGGCCGGTCGCAGCGGGAATCATTCCCGTCTCGGTGTGCGAGCGCTCATCGGGCTCGTCTGTCATCGTGTGCTCTCCATTCGTGTGAGGGTTACGACGCTACCGGCATGCGGTCACGAATGCGCGAGCGGCCGGAAGTCCAGGTACTCCCCGACCTTGTCGCCCGGGGTGACGGCGCGCAGGACCAGCTCGTCGACGGCGCCCCGGTACGGGTCCCGGTCGTCGCGCGAGGAGATAACCGTGTCGAGCGGGTCGATTCCGAGCCGGGCGAAATGCGAGGCATAGGCCGGAAACCCCGCGTACGCGGCTGCTTCTTCCTCCAGACGAGAGCGGGCCGCGGGATCGGCGCTCGTCCGCGCATACAGAACGGCGGATCCGCGCGGATTCCGCTCGTGAAGCTCGGCCGTCTGCATGCGGGCCGCGTCAGGTGTGAGCCAGCTGAGCACCGCGGCATCCGCGTGCTCGGCAGCGAGCCGGCGCATCTTCGGCCCGAGCGCGCCGACCGCGAGCCGAGCGGTCGTGCCCTCGCGCAGATCCGCGAGGGTCTGCTCGATGCGGGCGAGCGCACCCACGCGGTTCTGACCGGATCCGACACCGACGACGAGGCGCTCCTCGGGGATCTCGAGGCGGGCGAGATCGTCCAGCAGCTCGCTGGCGGGGCGCCGGTCGACAGCGATGACACCCGTCGCCACGACGAGGCGATCCGTCTCTCGTGCGGCGGCGGCCGCGACTTCGAGGGCGTTGACGCCTTCGGTCTCATTGATCCAGAGGGCGTGGAAGCCTGCGTTCTCCAGACGCGGCGCGAGGGCCGCTGCCTTCTCCGTGCCGAGCGAACCCGCGATTCCGAGTGAGATGCGTGTCATCCCTCCACCCTGACATGCTCCAGAAGACAGCACGACGCCTGTGGGTATGTCAACCCCGCGATTCGTCGGTCCGTCTCGCCCTATCGTCGGTCGCAGGAGGTAGAACATGCCGCAGAACGACACGTCCAAGACGAAGAACGATGCCTCGAAGGCGAAGAACCGCCGCCGAAGCGCACGAGGAGGCAGCGGGAGCAAGAGGACCAAGGACCAGAACGCGGAGCGGGGCTTCAGCGCCTCGAAGGCGCTGGCAGAGAGCATGCAGCGAGTGCTCGTCGACCTGATCGAGCTGTCGCTGCAGGGCAAGCAGGCGCACTGGAACGTCGTCGGGAAGAACTTCCGAGACACGCACCTGCAGCTCGACGAGGTCATCGCGGCCGCCCGCGAGTTTTCCGACACGATCGCCGAGCGCATGCGTGCGCTGCACGCGCTGCCGGACGGACGCAGCGACTTCGTCGCCGAAACGACGACCCTGCCCGAGTTTCCGCAGGGGGAAGTCGACACGGCAGAGGTGATCGACCTGATCACGGAGCGGCTCGACGTCGTGGCCGGAACGTGCCGCGAAGTGCACGACACGGTCGACGAGGAGGACCCCACGACGGCCGACATCCTGCACGCCTTCCTCGAACGGCTCGAGCAGCTGTCGTGGATGGTCAGCGCCGAGAACCGCACGGCTCGCACGAGCTGAACGATCTGATCCCGGTAGCCCGATGCCTCGCATCGACTACCGGGATCGGCTCTGTCTGTGCGAGGTTCAGAGACCGAGCTTGCGGGCCGCCGATTCGGCGGCCTTCTCGACCTTCTTCGAGGTGCGCTTGCGCGCCTTCTTCACCTTGGGGTCGTCCCACACCTTCTTTGCGACGCCGCTGATCTCTGCGTAGCGCGAGCGTCCGGCCTTCGCGCCGAGCACATACGCGGTCGCGCCGACGCCCGCGAGCATGATGATGGTTCCGAACTTGTTCATGGCCTGCCTCCCGCACGGTTCTCACTGGAATGGGCCTATCGTCGGACGGTGATCCGCCTCTCTGAATCTCCGTCATGGCGGCCCATGGGTTCCCCACCGTAGGCCAGCGATGCTCTCCGCGCGAGGGGTTGACACGCACTGCGGTAGCGCCGCATACACTCCCGGGCGAACCGAATGGTGACGCGCGCCGCTCACCGGTCCGCGAACGCGTCGATCCTGGTCTTCGCGTGCTCCGTGCGCGCGCTCGAGACGATGGCGCGGTGTTCGGCGGCCAATCGCTCGGCATAGGTTCCGTTGAGCCCCAGCAGGCGCTTCGTCTCCCGAGAGGCGTGCGCACCCTGAGAGAAAATCCGTTGCACGGCCTCGTCTACGGCCGCGTCGAGCTCATCGTGCGCGACTGTGCGGGTGACGAGACCCCAGTCGGCAGCCATCTCGGCATCCACCCGGTCGCCGAGCAGGAAGAACGCCCGTGCGCGGCGGTCGCCGATCGCATCTGAGATCAGGGCGGTGCCGCCGCAGTCGGGAGTCAGCCCGATCGCTCCATAGGCCGGGGTCACGTGCGCCTCCTCCGAGGCGATCGCGATGTCGCATGCGAGCATCAGGCCGATCCCGCCGCCCGCGACAGGACCCTGCACCCGTGCGATGGTCGGCTGCGGGAGTGCGCGCAGCGCGAAGATCGCACGGTGCGCCGCGTCGACGAGCTGATCGAGGTACCCCGACGGGTCTCCGGACGCCGCCATCGCCCGCACGTCGCCGCCCGCGCAGAACCCGCGCCCGGCAGCGGCCAGCACGACCACCTGAGCATCGGATGCGGCGATGTCACCGACCCTTCGCTCGAGCTCGCGGGCGAGATCGATGTCGATCGCGTTGAGATCATCCGGCCGATCGAGCATGAGCGTCGCGACGCGGCCGTCGACCTCGAGCCCCACGCTCACGGCTGCCCGCCGTCGACCGGGATCAGGGCGCCTGTCGTGTACGAAGAGGCATCGCTCGCGAGATACAGCGCCGCGCCGACGATCTCGTGCGGCTCGCCGCCGCGCTTCATCGCGAACGTCTGCGCGCGCTCGTCGAAGGCCTCCATGTCCCACGCCTTCGACACGTCTGTGAAGAACGTTCCCGCGAGGATCGTGTTCACGCGCACGGCAGGACTGTAGGTGTGAGCGAGCCCGACCGTCATCGCGTTGACGCCGGCCTTCGCGATCGCGTACGGCAGCACGTGCTCGCGCGCCCGGAGCGAGGCCGCGCTCGAGATGTTGATGATGGACCCGCCCCCGGCTTGCGCCATCCGTTCGGCGGCGAGCACCGACAGCCGGAACGGGCCCTTGAGGTTGACGTCGACGACCTTGTCGAACAGCGCCTCAGAGATCTCGGGAACCGAGTCGTAGAGCGGCGACATCCCGGCGTTGTTCACGAGCACGTCGAGCCTTCCGCACTCGTCGTAGACACGGTCGATCAGGCCGGGCAGTTCATCCCACTTGCCGACGTGAGCCCCGATCCCGAGCGCGGTCGCGCCGGTCTTCTCGTGGATCTCGGCAGCCGCCTCGACGCACGAGTCATGGTTGCGGCTGGCGATGACGACCGTCGCGCCCGCCTCGGCGAACGCCTCGGCCATCGCCCGACCGAGCCCCCGCGAGCCTCCCGTGACGAGCGCCACCCGTTCCCGGAGATCAAACCTGTCGCCGCTCATCCTGACGCCTCCTCGCATCTGCACCAATTGCTGACTATCATTAGTATCAGTCATGCGGGCCGCGAACGCGACCCGCCGTTTCCCTCCGCACTATCGCGATCGACACGCACAAGGAAGTGCCATCTTGACGAACACACGTCCCGCTCCGCTCGCCGGAGTGAAGGTTCTCGAACTCGGATCGATGTACGCCGCCCCGACCGCGGGACGCATGCTGCGCGACTTCGGAGCCGACGTCGTCAAGGTCGAAGACCCGAGCGCGGGCGACATGGCGCGGCAGTGGCAGCCGCAGAAGGACGGGCAGTCGATCGGATACGTGCGGCTGAACTCCGGCAAGCGCTCGGTCGGAGTGAACCTTCGCACCATCGAGGGCCAGAAGGTCGTGCGCGAGCTGATCGCCCAGTCAGATATCGTCATCGAGTCCTTCCGCCCCGGCCGTCTCGAGAAATGGGGCATGGACTATGCCTCGCTCGCCGCAGACAACCCCGGCCTGATCCTGACACGGGTGTCCGGCTTCGGCCAGACCGGTCCATACAAGGCGCGCCCCGGGTTCGGCACCGTCGCGGAGACGACGAGCGGCTTCGCATTCCTCAACGGCTGGCCCGAGACCCCGCCGACCGCCCCGCCGTTCGGATTCGCCGACTCGATCGCGGGCATCTCCGCCGCATTCGGATCCGCGATGGCACTGTACCGACGCGCCGCAACGGGCGAGGGATCCGTCGTCGATGTCGCTCTCTACGAGCCGCTGATGTTCATCCTGGGCGACGCGATTCTCAATTACACGACCACCGGCGAGATTATGCAGCGACACGGCAACGCTTCGGGCGCCGCCAGTCCGCGCGGCATCTATCAAGCATCCGACGGGGGCTGGTTGTCGATCGCGGCGTCGGCGCAGTCGATCGCAATGCGCTTGTTCGACGCGATGGGCAGGAGCGAGCTCAAGGACGACCCGCGGTACGCCACGAACGAGGCGCGCATGGCGAACAACGAGATCGTGCAGCAGACGGTGCGCGAATGGGTCGCATCGATGCCGCGCAGCGAGGTGCTCGCGATCCTCGACGCGCACGAGGTCGTCGCCGCCGGCGTGAACGACTCGAGCGACATCGTCGCCGATCCGCACTTCATCGAGCGCACCCTGACAGCCGTGACGTCGACACCGCTCGGCGCGGGCGCCCTCGTGCCGGGTCCGGTGCTGCACATCGACGGTTACGACGGACCTGCTTACGATGGCCTCGCATCGGTCGGCGAGCACACGGCCGAAGTGCTGACCGAACGGCTGGGCCTCGATGGCGAGGCGCTCGCGTCGCTCGTCGCTTCCGGTGCCGTCTCAGCAGCCGACGCGACGGTTCGCTGAAAAATCTATGCGCACGATCTTGCGCACCATGCGTATAGTTGACAAAAATCGACGGTCACAACATATAGCACGGCCGCCCAGACGCTCGCTTGCGAAGGCGACCACACGAAGCACAGGGGGCTTCCGATGAGCCAGGTGACACTGCGTCCTCAGAAGACGGCACTGCTCGTCGCTCAGCAGATCGTTGCGGACATCCAACAGCGCGGCAACGTCGCCGGCGACCGGCTGCCGCCCGAGAAGGTCATGCTCGAGCAATATCAGATCGGGCGCGGCACGCTCCGCGAGTCTCTGCGTTTCCTCGAGCTGCAGGGCATGATCACGCTGAAGCCGGGGCCCGGAGGCGGGCCGGTCGTCGAGCAGGCCAACGGCACAGGACTTGCCACGTCGCTGACGCTGCTGCTGCAGTTCGAGAACGCGCCGTATCGCGACATCGTCGAGGCGCGCAACAGCGTCGAACCGGCGATGGCAAGGCTCGCAGCCAAGCGCATCAGCGATGACGACCTCGCGCAGCTGAAGAAGAACGTCGACACGATGGGCGCACACCTCGATGACGAGGGCGTGTTCACCGAGACCAACCAGGAGTTCCACGACATCGTCGCGCGCGCCTCCGGCAACCACTTCTTCGCGCACCTCATCGATGCGCTCACCGGAATCCTCGACGGCACTTCGATGGGCGTGGAATACCCGCGTCATCGTCGCGGCCCCGTCCACGACGCGCACGTGCGCGTCTACGAGGCGCTCGCTGCTCACGACTCGTTCGAAGCCGCCGAGGCGATGAGGGATCACATCAGCGATTACACGAAGTACGTGCAGAAGAAGTACGCCGACACGGTCAATTCCCCGATCAGCTGGCACTGATCGGGGAATCGGACGGGCGCTACGCGCCGATCCTGTAGACCCGCGCGAGCGTCGCGCCCAGGACGTTCTCGATCTCGTCCGAGGTGAGACCCAGGCTGTCGAGCGCCTGGAGTTCGGCCTTCGGATCGGTCATCGGCCAGTCGGAGCCGAAGGCGATCCGCTCGGATCCGTGGTGGCGAATGAGCCTCTTCACGCGCTCGGGCCGGAGCAGCGCGAGCGACGGCGGCCAGGACGTCTCGAGCACGACGTCGGAGCCGGACAGCAGTTCCTCCGCGTCGTCGAAGAGCTTGTAGCCGCCGAAGTGGCACGCGACGAGGCGCAGGTCAGGGAACTGGCGCGTGATGCGGCGCACCATGTCGGGACTCGACAACGAGTTCGTGAACTCGTCTCCGCCCGCTCCGACGTGCGCGATGACCGAGAACTCGTCGCCGAACGCCTCGAAGATGTCCCACAATCGCGAGTCGTCAAGCGCGAATCTCTGGAAGAGCGGGTGGATCTTCACGGCCGTGATGCCGTTGCGGCGCAGGCTGTCGATGTTCTCCTCCACCGGCAGGTCCACGTGCACGGTGCCGACGGGGAAGCGGGTCTCGCTCGCGATCCCCGCAACGAACTCGTTGACCCGGTGCACGTGCCGCGCCTCGTTCGCGATCGCGAGACAGCAGCTGAGATCCACGCCGGTGCGCTGCATCGACTCGTCGAGACCCGACACCTTGCCGTCGCCTCGGGGTTCGAGCCCCGGCACGGGGTTGGCCGTCAGCGCGATGTCGGCGATCTTGTCGGGCCAGATGTGGGTGTGCGCGTCGATGATCATAGGAACGGTCTCCCATCTTCCGCGGCCTTCGCGCGTTTGCCGAGCTGCCGCGCGAGCGAGTCGAGCAGCACCTCGGTGGATCCCTCGTAGATGCGACCGGGGCGCGAGTTGCGATAGTGGCGCTCGATGTCGCTGCCGCGCACGAGCCCGAATCGGCCCATCGTCTGCACCGCGCGATCGGCGATGCGGCCGGCAGTCTCGGTTGCGACGACCTTCGCCATCGACGTGTCGGCGATGTGGCTGAGCGGGTCCGAAGCCGCCTTCGCCGCCGCCTGGTAGGTCAGAGCGCGCGCGGCCTCGAGCTCCGCCCAGCTGAGCGAGAGCTTCTGCGACACGGATCCGAGAGCCAGAAGCGGCTTGCCGAACTGCTCGCGCGTCGAGGCGTGCTTCACGGCCTCTTCGAGGGCCGCGCGGCCGATGCCGAGCGAGGCGGCCGCGACGGTGACGCGGAACACGGCGAGCGTCTGCAGCATGAGCTTGAAGGCCGTGCCCGCATCGCCGATGCGATTCGCCCGCGGCACGCGCACGTCGTCGAACCTGACCTCGCCGATGATGTGCGGCGCGATGAGATCGGGGCCGCTCGTGACCGTGACGCCGGGCGTATCCGCCGGGACGAATGCCATCGAATACCCGTCGTCCTCGCGTGCGAGCACGTTGAAGAACGACGCCACCGGCGCGTTCGTGATGAACGACTTCACACCCGAGATCACGAGTTCGTCGCCATCGGCTCGGATCGTCGTCGTCACGCCGCGCAGATCCGACCCGATATCCGGCTCGGTCAGCGCGATCGCCGCGATCGCCTCCAGCGTTCGCACCTTCGGCAGCCATTCGGCCTTCAGCTCGTCGGATCCGCCGATCGTCAGCGAATAGCTGCCGACGCCCTGCATCCCATAGAGCGAATCGAGATGCGCCGACACGGCCGCGAACTCCTCGCGCACGATCGCGATCGCCAGCGGATCGAGCGCATGCGTTTCACCGCCGTACGCGGCGGGCACCACGAGGCGGCCGAGTCCGGAGGCGCGCACCGCCTCGCGCATCGGCTCGTGCACGACGTCGAGCTCGTCCGCCTCGGCTGCGTACTGCGCGAGGCTCTGCGCGATTCCGCGCGCTTCGGCGCGAATCGCGTCGTATCGGGGATCCAGGGTGTCTGCCACTGAGTGCCTCTCTTACGGGCGCTGGTTGAATCGACGGCCGGTGAGCTCGGACACGATGCGAGTGCGCTGCATCGCCGGCGTGCCGCCCGCGATCGCCCAGCCGTGCGAGTCGCGGTGCAGACGCTCGAGCCCATACTCCTCTGTATAGCCGTTGCCGCCGTGCACCTGGATCGCCAGATCCGTCACGCGCTTGGCCATCTCGTTGGCGGTGCACTTCGCGAGCGAGACGTGCAGCCCGTTGATGTGTCCGGCATCGATCGATTCCGCAGCGCGGTCGCGCAGCAGGCGTGCGGCCTCGACCTGCAGCGCCATGTCGGCGAGCGCGGTCTGGATGGTCTGGAACTCGATGATGTCGCGCCCGAACGCCTGGCGCTGCTGCGCGTAGGCGAGCGACTTGTCGAGTGCGGCTTGGCCGATCGCAAGGCTCATGGTCGTATTGCCCATGCGCTCGAGCGAGAAGATCTCGAACAGCTTGCCGAACCCGCCCGCCGGCACGACGATGTTCTCTGCAGGCACGACGACCCCGTCGAAATACAGGTCGGACGACGGGATGCCGCGGAAGCCCATGAGCCGCTCCTGTGCGCCGAAGGTGAAGCCGTCTGCGCCCTTCTCGACGACAACGGCACCGATGCCCTTGCTGCCCGGCGCATCGCTCAGTCGGCAGTACACGAGGTACAGATCGGCCTCGCCGCCGTTGGAGATCCAGCGCTTGGAGCCGTTGAGCACCACGTCGCCGTTCTCGCCGGGCGTCGCTTTCGTCTTCATGTCGGTCGCCGCCGACCCGGCGTCCGGCTCGGAGATGCCGACAGCCATGGTCTTGTCACCGCTGACGATGTCGGGCAGCCATCGCATGCGCTGCTCGTCCGAGGCGACCTTCGCGATCACCTGGGCCGGTCCGGTGTTGGATTCGAAGATCTGGAACGCAGCCGGCCGGCAGACCTTCGCGAACTCCTCGATCACCGCCAAAGCGTGCGAGAACGGCGCACCCGCGCCTCCGTACTTCTCCTCGTGCGCGATCCCCAGAAAACCGAGCTCGCCGAGCTGCTTGCGCTGCTCGATGCTGATCGGCTGTCTGTTGACATCGAGCTCCTCGGCGATGGGTTCGAAAACGTCGCGCGCGACCGACGCGGCGAGGTCGCGGATCTCCTGCACTTCGTCAACCGTGACGGTCGTCATTTTCCACGCTCCTTTGCATGCGATTGATGAACATAGATTATTCAGTCACCGTACCCTGCGGCAAGCTCTGGATGTAAATTACTGCAAATCATGATAAACAATTAGTATGCCAGTGATGTCACCCCGCGACGCCGTCATCGTCGACGCGATCCGCACCCCGATCGCACGCGGCAAGCAGGGCGCGCCGTTATCGTCGATCCATCCCGTCGACCTGCTCGCCCAGACGCTGCAGCATCTCGTCTCGCGCAGCGACCTCGATCCAGGCACTGTCGATGACGTGATGATCGGGTGCGTGTCGCAGGTCTCCGAGCAGTCGGGCACCCCGGGCCGCATGGCGTGGCTCGGCGCCGGCTTCCCCGATCATGTGCCCGCGACGACCATCGACCGCAAGTGCGGGTCGAGTCAGCAGGCCGTGCACTTCGCGGCGCAGGCGATCATGTCGAACCAGGCCGACATCGTCGTCGCCGGCGGCGTCGAGTCGATGAGCCGCGTGCCCATGGGCTCGGCGCGCCAGGACGCGGATCCTTACGGCACCATGGTCGCGGCGCGATACGCGCCGGGCCTGACATCACAGGGCGTCTCGGCGGAGCTCGTTGCGGCACGGTACGGGATCTCCCGCGAGCAGCTCGACGCGTATTCGGCTGAATCGCACCGCCGGGCGGCCGCCTCCGACTTCGCACGCGAGATCGTGCCCGTCACGGACGGCACGATGACCATCACGGTCGACAGCACGGTGCGCCCCGACACGACTCCCGAGCGCCTCGCCGAGCTGAACCCGGTTTTCCGCACGGACGAACTCGCCGCGCGCTTCCCCGAGATCGACTGGAGCATCACGGCGGGAAACTCGTCGCAGATCACCGACGGCGCCTCGGCGAGCCTCGTCATGGCCGCCGCCACCGCCGAGAAGCTCGGGCTCACTCCGCGCGCACGGATCCACGCGATGAGCGTCGTGGGCGCGGATCCGCTTCTCATGCTGACGGGCCCCATTCCCGCGGCCCGGCGCGTGCTCGAGCGCGCGGGGCTCACCCCGAACGACATCTCGCACGTCGAGGTCAACGAGGCCTTCGCCCCCGTGCCGATCGCGTTCATGCAGGAGCTCGGCTTCGACCACAGCGTCGTCAACCCGCGCGGCGGTGCGATCGCGCTCGGTCACCCGCTCGGCGCCACCGGAACGCGACTGCTCACCACGATGCTGCACGCGCTCGAAGACTCCGGCGGCCGCTACGGCCTCCAGGCGGTCTGCGAGGCTGGCGGTATGGCGAACGCCACCATCATCGAACGGCTCTGAGCCACCACTTCATCGGAGAAGGGACCTCACACATGGATGTCAACGGTTCATCCGCCGTCGTCACGGGCGGCGCCTCAGGGCTCGGCTGGGCAACGGCGCAGAAGCTCGCCTCACAGGGCGCGCACGTCGTGATCCTCGACCTGCCGACGTCGGCAGGCGAGGAGCGCGCGGCGGAGATCGGCGGCACGTTCGTCGCCGCCGACGTCACCGAGACCGACCAGGTCGAGGCCGTGCTCGACGCGGCCGAGGCGGTCGCGCCGCTGCGCGCACTCGTGCACTGCGCGGGAATCGGCGGACCGGTGCGCCTCGTCGACCGCGACGGCAATCCCGGATCCCTCGAGACGTACGAAAAGATCGTGCGGATCAACCTCATCGGCACGTTCAACGTGCTGCGTCTGACCGCGGCGCGGATGGCGAAGAACGAGCCGGTCGACGGCGAGCGCGGCGTGTGCGTGCTGACGGCATCGGTCGCCGCGTGGGAGGGTCAGATCGGCCAGATCCCCTACGCGTCGGCGAAGGCCGGCATCGTCGGCATGACGCTCGTCGCCGCGCGCGACCTCGCCTCGAAGCTGATCCGCGTATCGACGATCGCGCCCGGCACCTTCGACACCCCGATCCTCGCGCGCCTCTCCGACGACGTGCGCGCCTCGCTCGCGAAGGCGGTCCCGAACCCCTCACGACTCGGTCAACCGCACGAGTACGCGAAGCTCGCGGCGCACATGATCGAGAACCAGATGATGAACGGCGAGACGGTGCGTCTCGACGGCGCGATCCGGATGCCCCCGCGATGACCGCCGAGACCGAACCCGCTCTGCTCGTCGAAGAGCGCGGGCGCGTGCTCGTACTCACGCTCAACCGGCCTCGTGCCCGCAACGCGATCTCGCTCGAGCTCGCGACCGCGATCGGCGAGGCGCTCGAGGCGCTCGATCGTCGCGACGACCTCTCGGTCGCCGTCCTCACAGGTGCCGGCGGATTCTTCTGCGCGGGTATGGATCTCAAGGGCTTCGCGCGCGGGGAAATCCCCATCATCGAGGGCAAGGGATTCGCCGGTCTCGTCGAGCGCCCGCCGCGCAAACCTCTCATCGCGGCCGTCGAGGGCTACGCGCTCGGCGGCGGATTCGAGATCGCGCTCGCGTGCGACCTCATCGTCGCAGATCAGACGGCGAACTTCGGCTTGCCGGAGACGAAGCGCGGCCTGACGGCGGGCGCGGGCGGGCTGCTGCGGCTCGCCCAGCGGATCCCGTACCACCGCGCGATGGAGCTCGTCCTGACGGGCCGCATGTTGCCTGCCGAGGAGGCGCTCGAGTACGGCCTGCTCGCGTCGATCGCAGATGAGGGCGGTGCCCTTGCCGCGGCGCTCGAGCTCGCAGAACGCATCGCCGAGAACGCCCCGCTTGCCCTGCAGGCATCGAAGCGGGTGCTCCAGGAGAGCCCCGACTGGCCGCTCGCAGAGAAGTTCGCGCGGCAATGGCCGATCGTCGACCCGATCCGCAAGTCGAACGACGCCAAGGAGGGCGCGATGGCCTTCGCGGAGAAGCGCGCAGCTGTCTGGACGAACTCTTAGCAACCCTTTCGGCGACGTGACGACCCGATGACGCCTCCACAGAACCAGGAGCCCACCTTGAATACCAGAACCTACGGTCACATCGACCTCGTGCTGCCGGACCGGTCGACGTGGACCATCCCGCAGGTGCTGCAGCGCCGTGCAGCGACGCATGGCGACAAGAGTTACCTGCTCGTCCCCTACCAGGACGTCGACCTCACGTTCGCGGAGACGAACGATCTGTCCCAGAGGGTCGCGCGCGGCCTGCTCGACGCCGGCGCGGAGGCCGGCGACCGAGTGCTCATCATGTCTCCCAACCGCGTCGAGGTCATGCTCGCGTGGTTCGGCGCCGCGGTCGGCGGCCTCGTCGAGGTACCGATCAACACCGCTTACAGGGGCACGTTCCTCGAGCATCAGGTGCGCACGACGACGCCGAGCATTGCGGTCATCCACGCGGAGTTCGCCGTCCGTTTCCTCGAGGGCGACACGTCGGCGTACAGCTCGATCAAGACCTACTTCGTCATCGGAACGCCCGAGGAGCAGGCCGGTGCCATCGGGGTCCTGAACGGCGCAGGGATCAGCGCGCGCCCGTACGAGAGCCTCGAGCACCACGAGAGCACGACGTCGCTGCCCGAGGTCACCCGATACGACACCGGTGCGATCTTCTTCACCTCAGGCACGACGGGGCTGTCCAAGGGCGTGACGATGTCGCACTCGCAGCTGTGTTTCGTGGCGCAGGAGCAGATCGCGCTGCTGCGCCTCACCGACGAGGACACGCACATGTCGGTCGGTCCGCTCTTCCACGGCAACGCTCAGTTCCTCGCCGCCCTGCCCGCGCTGATCGCGGGCGCACGCTTCGCGCTGCAGGAGAAGTTCAGCGCGAGCCGGTGGATCGATCAGGTGCGCGACACAGGCGCCACGACGACGAACTTCATCGGCGTGATGATGGATTGGGCGTACAAGCAGCCCGAGCGCGACAACGACAGCGATAACCGTCTGCGCTGCATCTACTCGGTTCCCACGCCCAGCTCGATCATGGCCGACTTCGCCCGACGCTACGACGTGCACGTGTTCGTCGAGCAGTACGGCATGACCGAGATCTCCATGCCGATCCTGGTGCCGTACGGCGAGTCGCACCCCGACGGCAGCGCAGGATTGCTGGTCGACGAGTTCTTCGAGGCGAAGATCGTCGACCCCGACACCGATGAGGAGTTGCCCGACGGCGAGGTCGGCGAGCTGATCGTGCGAGCCAAGGAGCCCTGGCTGCTGCTCACCGACTACTACAACATGCCCGACCGCACGGCCGAGGCGCTGCGCAACCAATGGTTCCACACGGGCGACGGCCTTCGCCGTGACGAAGACGGCTGGTACTACTTCGTCGATCGGATCAAGGACTCGATCCGCCGCCGCGGCGAGAACATCAGCTCGTACGAGCTCGAGCAGGCCCTGCTTCGCTTCGACGATATCGCCGACTGCGCGGCCGTCGCCGGCCCCGCCGACACCGAGGCGGGCGAGGACGAGGTCGCGGTGTTCGCAGTGCTGAAGAAGGATTCGGATCTGACGGAGGAGGCCATCCACGCCCTGTGTGAGAAGTCGCTGCCGAAGTTCGCCCTCCCGAAGTGGATCCTCGTCGTCGACAAGCTGCCCAAGACGCCGTCGGGCAAGGTGCAGAAGGCGAAGCTGCGCGATCGCCTCAACGATCTGCTCGCGGCCGAGGCGAGATGACGATCGATCCGGCGATCGTCGGGCGCGAGTTCCCGGCGTTCGATATCGAATACGCCACAGACGACGTCATTCTCTACGCGCTCGGCATCGGCGCCGGGCGCGCAGAGGCCGAGGCGAAGTATGTGCGCGGCGACGGCCTCGAGGTGTTTCCGCTGTACCCGGTCGTGACGGCATCAAAGGTCTTCACGTCGATGACCGACGTGCTCGAGGTCGACGGCACCAAGCGACTGCACGGCGAGCAGCGGCTGAAACTGCACGCACCGCTGCCGACCGCCGGGCGCATGCACGTCACCGCGCGCGCCGAGAGCGTCTGGGACAAGGGGGCGGGGGCCGTGATCGACACGGTCGCCGAGTTCCGGGTCGGCAGCGAGCTCGTCGCATCCGCGACGTTCAGCAGCTTCATCCGCGACGGCGGCGGATTCGGCGGCGAGCGCGGCGATGGCCTCGAGCGATGCGCATACGACCGCGCGCCCGACGTCGTCGCGGACGACGTGATGAGCTGGAATCAGGCGCTGCTGTACAGCCTCACCGGCGACGACAACCCGCTGCACCTCGACCCCGAGTTCGCACGTCGGTCGGGATTCGACCGCCCCATCGCGCACGGCCTGTGCACGCTCGGATTCGGCGCGCGAATGGGCATCGTCGCCGCCGACCTCGAGGATCGTGTCGCCGAGATCAACTGCCGCTTCATCAGCCCGGTCTATCCGGGTGAGAAACTGCGCCTCGAGGCATGGCGCGACGGCGGCGCACTCCGCGGGATCTTGTACGCGGGCGATCGCATTGCGATCGATCCTCTGGAGATCGTCACACGGAACACCGACTGATCGACAGCTGTTGCCACCTTGCGCACTCGTCGCGGGGAGGCTTACTATGATTTCTATAATCATAGATTTCGGAGCCGGCCACCGACGTCCCGGTCCGTGAAAGGGAGATGTTTCGATGAAGAGACTCGAGAACCGAATCGCGCTGATCACCGCCGCGGGGTCGGGCATGGGCCGCGCCGGCGCCCTCCGATTCGCAAGCGAGGGCGCGCACGTGATCGTCACAGACCTCGATGGCGAAGCCGCTGAGAAAGTCGCCGCTGAGATCGTCACCGAGGGCGGCAAAGCCACCGCGCGCGTTCTCAACGTGGCCGACGTCGACGCGATCAAGGCCACATTCGACTGGGTCGAGCAGGAGTTCGGCGTGCTGCACGTGCTCTACAACCACGCGGGCATCCCCGGAACCGCGGGTCTCGAGGACGTCACGGTCGAGCAGTACGACAAGGCCATGACCATCAACCAGCGCAGCGCGTTCTTCGCGACGGAGTACGCGATCCCGCTGCTGAAGAAGGCGGCGCCGCACGCGTCGATCATCTACACGTCATCGACCTCTGGCGTCGTCGGATCCCCGTACAGCCCGATCTACTCGCTCGCCAAGGGCGGCATCACGGTCTTCATGAAAGCGGTCGCCAAGCGCCTCGGGCCCGACGGCATCCGCTCGAACGCGATCCTCCCCGCGATGATCGAGACGCCCATGCTCGCGCAGTTCTTCGGCCGCAAGGCC
>Ga0308157_10001653_pt1 | contig 43296 bp, 38 predicted proteins | sample PhyBR1_FD_201035 | JGI IMG/M metagenome (GOLD analysis project Ga0308157, IMG submission 201035) | Phyllosphere microbial communities from UC Gill Tract Community Farm, Albany, California, United States - DLSLB.R1 | ecosystem: Host-associated > Plants > Phyllosphere > Unclassified | place: USA... | reverse complement strand
TTTACAGCAACAGCTTTGCATTGTTTTCATTTTAGTCATTTTAGTTGTTAGTTATTTAATTTGTTGAATAATAGATATGGTTTCAAGAATCTGGTCCAACACATTTGAATGCATCGGAAAGATTTCTTGGTTAAAATTCAGTAAATATTTTAGGTGATGTTTTTTATGTTTTGCTTCGATATAGATTCTAAAGGCAAACAAAATAAAAGCAGATTATTAACAACAGAAACACATATAACAAAAAGTGCTATAAGTGTATTTTTTAGGAAGAATGTAACGCGATATGCTTTCTGTTGTTTTCACAATAATAGTTTTTTACAGTTGGAAATATTATTTTAAACTCTACTAATCCTATAGACAAAGTTAAATTTTATATAATAAAAACCAAAAGTTTGCTGACTTTTTTTTGAAAAATATGTGCATATAGAAGCATTGTAAAAAGAAGAGTTGTTGTCTAGCCCTTATTTTAAAGGGCTTTACAAAGGATTTGATATTCATGTAAATGTTAAAATAAATTTTAAAAACGGGGTGAAATTGTAGTATTTTATACTTGTTTTTTAGCTGAAAGAGTGAGCCTTTAAAAAAAGTAAATGAAATGTAAAGCTTAAAAAGGGTCAAAAAAAGCTCTTTTGTACTTACTTGTAAAATCTAAATGAGAATTTTGAAATTGATTTTGAATAAATTAGAGTAATTTTATAGAAAATAAAAAGAAAATTAAAATTTTTTAATCAACCTAATGATAAATACTTATATTTGTAGTAAGTATTTTTACTTAGTTTTATAATTAGCAGAAATGATAGAAGTAAAAGAAGCTTTAGAAATTGTTGCAGCAAATAGCTCAGTTTTGTCGACTCAGAAAATTTCTGTACAAAAGGCACTTGGATATATTTTAGCAGAAACGATTTATTCGCCAATTTCAATGCCTCCCTTTCGCCAATCGGCAATGGATGGTTACGCTTTCACTCATTCAAGAAGACATCAATTTGATGTGGTTGGAATTTCTCAGGCAGGAGATCATGCCAATATAAAACTAAAAGAAAACCAAGCTGTTCGCATATTTACCGGCGCGTATGTTCCTAATGACGCAGACACTGTAGTAATGCAGGAACATGTAATGGTAAATGGAGATTCAATTTTGATTGCAAAGATGCCAGAACCTTACGCAAATGTTAGAAATAAAGGCGAGCAGATTAATGCAGAAGATGTGGTTTTTGATGCTAATACATTAATCACTCCAGCAGCAATTGGATTTTTGGCCTGTTTAGGAATCACGGAAATCACAGTTTATAGAAAGCCGAAGGTGGCTATTTTAGTTACAGGAAACGAATTAGTAAAACCAGGTAAAAAACTTTCAAAAGGAAAAATTTATGAAAGCAATTCTGTAATGTTGCAAGCAGCTTTGCAGACTATTGGAATTAATAAAATAAAAGTTCATACAGTAAAGGATAATCTAAAAGCTACTAAAAAAGCATTGCAATCCATCCTTAAAAAGAATGATATCGTGTTAATTTCTGGCGGAATTTCTGTTGGAGATTATGATTTTGTAAAAGAAGCATTATTGAAAAATGGAGTAGAGGAGCTTTTTTATAAGATTAATCAGAAACCTGGAAAGCCAATGTTTTTTGGTGCTAAAAAGGACACTTTGGTATTCGCGTTACCTGGAAACCCAGCTTCATCTCTGACTAATTTTTATATTTACGTATATCCAGCAGTCAAAAATAAAATGGGGTTTTCGAATACACATTTGCCAAAAATTGTTCGAAAATTAGAAAATGACATTGTCAATAACACAGGAAAAACACTTTTTTTAAAAGCATTATATAATGAAACAAGTGTTACAATTTTAGAAGGACAGGCTTCTTCAATGCTAAATTCTTTTGCTATTGCAAATGGTTTGGTAATTGTTCAGCATGATACTGAAAACATTAAAAAGGGAGCGTCAGTAACAATCCTGCCAATTGATTAATTTTTTTTAGACAGATAGATTAAAGATCAGAGAAAAAGATTTTTAGATAAAGAACGAAAAGCGCTGTATAAATAAAAACACATAGCTAACCGATTAAACAGTTAACCAAGTAAACGATTAAACAAAAAATGAGTCTCCTAAATTCCGAAAATATACTATTATTCAGTTTCGCCTTAATTGTAATTGCATTTTTATATTCAAGCGTTGGGCATGGCGGAGCTTCGGGTTATTTGGCATTGATGAGCATTTTTGCTTTTCCGGTTTCGGTAATGAAACCATCGGCTCTGTTATTGAATTTGTTTGTTTCGAGTATTTCGTTTTTGTTTTATTATAAGAATAATTATTTCAAGCCAAAGCTCTTTTATCCGTTTGCCATTGCATCGATACCAGCAGCATTTATTGGAGGTTTTATAACCTTGGATAATGCGATTTATAAAATTGTTTTAGGAATTGTATTGGTTTTTGCAGCCTTAAGATTGTTTGGAGTATTTAATTTTAAAGAAAAAGAAGAAGTAAAAATAAACCTTCCGTTTGCTTTAGCAATTGGTTTTGCAATTGGATTATTATCTGGAATGTTGGGAATTGGCGGTGGAATTATTTTGAGTCCGATTTTGTTGTTTTTAGGGTGGGCATCGGTAAAAGAATCAGCGGCGATTTCGAGTTTATTCATTTTTGTGAATTCATTTGCCGGAATGCTAGGATTCTTTTTAGGAGGAAAAACAATTCCGATGGAAAGTTTTTACTTAGTTCCAATTGCAGTTGTAGGAGGAATGTTGGGAGGATTCTACGGAAGTGGCTCTTTTTCTAACAAAACATTAAAAATGGTATTAGGAACAGTAATTTTAATGGCAAGCGTTAAATTAATTTTTCCTTGAAAGGACTAATATGCTTATCGTTGCGTCCGCGAGGTTAAAACCTTGGGCTATATTTGAAAATTAAACGAAAAAGAAGCTATATAATATAGCCAGCGGTTTCAACCGCTGGAGACAAAGATTGGCAAAACGTGAAACTTGAAACCTGAAACAAAAAGAAAATGGAAACACTAACAGTATTTATTCTTTGCGGAGGAAAAAGCACCAGAATGCAGTCAGAAAAAGGATTGGTTTTGTTTCAAGATAAACCATTTATCGAACATATCATTCAGGCCATTTTACCAATAACAGATCAAATTAAGCTCATTACAGGATCAAAAGAATACGATTATTTGCCCTATCAAAAAATACAGGATTTAGTAGTAGACAAAGGTCCGTTGGGAGGAATTTACACCGCATTATCAAATTCTGAAACCGAGTTCAATCTGATTTTAAGCTGTGATATTCCGTTAATTTCAACTGAATTATTACAAGAATTAATTTCAAAACATACAAGTGAAGCAGGAATTACAGTTTTTGCATCCGAAAGTAAAACTCATCCATTAATTGGAATTTATTCAAAAAATATTGTTCCAGTTATAAAAAAAGCAATTGATTCTAATGAATTAAAAATGATGGATCTGCTAGCCAAACTGCCACATCAGATTATCTATATAGAAGAAAGTGAAAATTATCATTTGACCAATATCAATTCGGCCGACGAATTAAACGACCTGAATATCAATTTAACTTAAAGACTATGCAAAATTTTAAAACACCAAAATTGACGATTGTAGGCGCAGGTCCAGGCGACGTTGAATTGATTACTATAAAAGCAATTAAAGCTTTAAAAAGTGCCGATGTTGTTTTGTACGATGCTTTAGTAAATGAAGAATTACTGGAATATGCACCTAATGCAGAAGTTGTTTTTGTTGGAAAACGTTTAGGCTGCCACGCTTACACACAAGATCAAATTAACGATTTAATTGTTTCTATGGCAAAAACTCACGGACATGTGGTTCGTTTAAAAGGCGGTGATCCGTTTGTTTTTGGAAGAGGAAGTGAAGAAATCGAATTTGCAGAAGATTTTGGAATCGAAACTGCAATTGTCCCTGGAATTTCATCTGCTTTAGGAGTTCCTGCTTCAGTCGGAATCAGTTTGACACAGCGCAAAGTGGCTGAAAGTTTCTGGGTTATCACAGGAACAACTTCATCTCATGAGTTATCGAAAGACGTTCATTTGGCTTCAAAATCGGCAGCGACTGTGGTTATTTTAATGGGAATGCATAAATTGAATGAAATTATTTCAATCTATCAGGAAAACAGAAATGACGATCTGCCAATTGCTATTATCCAAAACGGAACGAAAAATTCAGAACAAAAGGTAATCGGAACTATCAATACAATTACTAAATTGGTAGCTGAAAAAAATATATCATCGCCAGCAATTATCGTTATTGGCGAAGTCGTTAGAAACACATCAAGTTGGATTTCATATTTTCAAGAGCACTTTGATGACGAATTTATTTTTCAAAATTTAAATTTATAAAAATGATTGAGGTTAAGTATTTTGGAGCTGTCGCTGAAAAGACGAAATGTGAATTCGAAAAATTATCTTTTTCAGAAGAATTATCATTGCAAAAGCTGTTGCAGGATTTAAACGAAAAATATGAATTCGAAGCGTTGACTTTCAGCGTTGCAGTAAATCAAAAAATAGTTTCAAAAACTTCAGATTACACTTTGCAGACTAGCGATATTGTAGCATTATTACCGCCGTTTGCAGGAGGATAAAAAATAATTTATGAGTTCATCGACCCGATATAATAGACAAATTATACTTTCTGATATAGGAGAGGAAGGCCAGCAGAAATTAGCTAAATCAAAGGTTTTAGTAATTGGTGCAGGAGGCTTGGGCACTGCGATTTTGCCTTATCTTGCTGCAGCTGGAGTAGGAGAAATCGGAATTGTAGATCATGATGTTATTGAAATTTCTAATCTTCAAAGACAAGTAATTTACAAAACTGATGCTATCGGAAAATCAAAAGCAAAGGAAGCCAAAGCGACGATTACTGAATTGAATCCTTTGGTGAAAGTGAAAGCGATCTCTGAAAAATTATCTGGAAGAAATGCCATTTCGTTATTTGAAAAATATGATATTATAGTTGATGCGACTGACAACATCGCAATTAAATATTTAATAAACGATGCCTGTTTCGTAACTAATAAACCAATGGTTTATGGATCTATTTTTAGATTTCAGGGTCAAGTTTCGGTTTTCAATTATCAAAATGGACCAACATATAGATGTCTATATCCTGATGAAAACTCGAATGCGATAAATTGTGAAGAAGCAGGAGTGTTAGGGGTTTCAGTTGGAATTATTGGTATGTTTCAGGCCAATGAAGTTTTAAAAATGATTCTGGAAATTGGAGAAGTTTTAAGTGGAAAAATATTGGTTTATAATGTTCTGAATAACGAACAGCAAAAGTATGATTTTGAAAAAAGCGATATTCAAACCATAACCAGAGAAGCATTCGAAGAAAAATACAATAAATGTGAAGTTGAAGAAGTGAGTTTTGAATCGGTTTTGAATGAAATGGATAATGATGAGGTTCTTTTTCTGGATGTTCGAAATACAGATGAATCGCCAAAAATCAGTTTAAGAAATCAAATCCAGATTCCGTTAATGCATTTGGAAAGTAAGTTGGAAAATCTAGATAAAAAACAAACGATTTACATTTTTTGCCAATCTGGAATTAGAAGTAAAATTGCATTCGAATTGCTTCAAAAGCATCAATTTAAAAACATAAAAAGTATTGCTGGAGGCGCTTTGGCAATGAAGCAATTATTAAAAGAGGATAAATTAAAGTTAAAAATATAATATGAAGTTAAGCAATTCATTTAGTGGAGCGCTAAGAACATTCACTTATTTCATGGCAAGTGGGACTCATTATAATTTGAAAGGTATAGATTATATATCTCTTTATGGAGAAGAACCAAGTGCGATTGAACAGGTATTTGCTATCTATGCTAATGTTATTGAAATGGATGAAAATGGAGAGGTTCTTAATGATCAATATGCACAATTGCGAGCAACAGATTATCTAAAACAATATTGTAGCTCAAATTTTTTAGTTAATCCACCCTATGAAGATTGGGAAGTAGAATTGCACTAAAAAATTTGTGTAATCTGTAAAATCTGCTTGAGAAAAAACAAAATTAATCTGTGGCTAAAAAAAAATAAAAAATGAGTAAAAATGTATTTGTAGAAGGACCGATTTCTCCAGAATTTATTGCAGAATCAATTGCCAAACATCAATCTAAACATACGATTGGGGCGCATAATATTTTTCTAGGACAAGTCCGTGCCGATATTATTCATGACAATACAGTCGTAGCAATTGATTATTCGGCATATAAAGACATGGCAAATGAAGCTTTGTACGCAATTCGAGAAAAAGCTTTTGCTAAATTCGATTTAACTTGCATGCACATTTACCATAGTTTAGGCGTTGTAAAAGCAGGCGAAATTTGTCTGTTTGTTTTTGTTTCCGCAACACGCCGCAAACAAGTTTATGAAGCAACAGAAGCTATCGTAAACTGGATTAAAACAGATGTGCCAATTTTTGGTAAAGAAATGTTTGAAAACGATACATTCACTTGGAAACAAAATACCTAAGAAATTATAATGGTAGATATTACGCATAAAATAAGTACTTTAAGAGTCGCAACAGCAACAGCAATTGTAAAAGTTAGTAAACAGGAAACAATTGATGCTGTTGTCAATAATTTAGTGCCAAAAGGAAACGTGTTTGAAATGGCAAAAACAGCTGGATTATTTGCGGTAAAAAATACCCATTTGTCCATTCCAGATTGTCATCCGCTTCCAATTGAATTTACTTCAGTTGAATACAATATTGAGGGTTTAGAAATCCATATTATTTTCAAAGTAAAAACCGTTTATAAAACCGGAGTTGAGGTTGAAGCGATGCACGGCGCGTCTATTGTAGCATTGACCATGTACGATATGCTGAAACCAATTGATAAGGAAATCGAAATTTCGACTATCAAATTAATCAACAAAGAAGGCGGAAAATCGTCTTTCAAAAATAAATTCCCGAATGCAATTAGAGCCGCAGTTTTCGTTTGTTCTGATTCCATTTTTGCAGGAGATAAAGAAGATCGCTCTGGTAAAACAATTGTAGAAAAATTGGATTCGTACGGAGTTGAAACTTCTCATTACGAAATCATTCCAGACGAATTAGATATTATTCAGGAAAAAACTAAAGCTTTCGCTAAAGATAATCAGCTGGTAATTTTTACAGGCGGAACAGGATTGTCTCCGAGAGATGTTACACCAGAAGCTTTAGAACCATTATTAGAAAGCAGAATTCCTGGAATCGAAGAAGCCATTCGCAATTACGGTCAGCAAAGAATGCCGTATGCAATGCTTTCTAGAAGCGTAGCGGGAACTTTAGGAAAAAGTCTGGTTTTGGCTTTGCCGGGTTCAACAAACGGAGTAAGAGAATCTATGGACGCTGTTTTCCCTCATTTGCTACATGTTTTTCATATTTTAAAAGGAAAAAATCATGACAGTCTCTAACACTATTTTGACGGATGGTTTTGGACGCAAACATAATTATTTGCGTATTTCGCTGCTGGAAAAATGCAATCTGCGTTGTACGTATTGCATGCCTGCGGATGGAATCGCTTTATCTCCAAAAGCCAGTTTAATGATGGCAGATGAGATTTTTGCCATTGCCCAGACTTTCGTGAAAAATGGTGTTGATAAAATTAGATTAACTGGCGGCGAACCTTTGCTAAGAAAAGATTTCCCAGAAATAGTTTCTAAACTATCTCAGCTAGATATTTCACTTTCGATTACCACAAACGGAATTTTAGTTGATCGTCATATTGAGGTTTTAAAGCAATTTAATGTCAAAAAAATCAATTTGAGTTTAGATACCTTAGTTTCATCTAAATTTCATACGATAACGCTTAGAAATCAATTTGAGAAAGTGATTGATAATCTGCATTTGCTTTTGAATAACAATTTTCAGGTAAAAGTAAATGTCGTTTTGATTAAAGGTTTTAATGATAACGAAATTGTTGATTTTGTAAAACTAACACAGTTTCTGCCTATTTCTGTTCGTTTCATCGAATTCATGCCGTTCGCAGGAAACGAGTGGGACAGAAGCAAAATGGTTTCTCAGCAAGAAATTTTATCTTTAGTGGAAACGCAATTTCATTCTGAAGCAATTCAAAAACTGGAAGATGAAAAAAACTTCACTTCAAGAAATTATAAAATAAAAAGATTTCAAGGCGATTTCGGAATTATTAGTTCCATAACAAATCCGTTTTGTGATAGCTGCAATAGAATCCGCTTGACGGCTGACGGAAAAATTAAAAATTGCCTTTTTTCTAATTCAGAAACTGATTTGTTGACCGCTTTTAGAAATGGGGAATCCATTACTGATTTGATTTCAGAATCGATTCAAAATAAAAAGAAAGTTCGTGCAGGAATGGTTACGATGGATGAAATGGACGATCCTAAAAAACATTTTGATAATCGTAGTATGATTGCGATTGGGGGGTAGGAGTTTTTAGTTATGAGTTATGAGTTATGAGTGACTCATCGTTATAAGTCCTTCGACTTCGCTCAGAATGACAAACTGTATGTACATTGCTAATGAAAATAAAAAAAGGTTTAACTTTTCTTAAAGTCAAACCTTTCTCAAACCTATTTTTTCTTTTTAGCTTTTGCCTTTTTATGAGCTTTAGCTTTTTTGTCGGCAACTTTCTTAGCTTTAGCTTTTTCTTTCGCTTTTTTAGCCTTTTCTTTTTTCTTTTCAGCTGCTTTTAGTTTTGCCTTTTTAGCTTTTTCTAATTTTTTAATAACAGCTTTTATTGCTTTTTCTCTTTTCTTTTCTTTTTCTTTTTTGGCTTTAAGTTTTGCTTTAAGCTTAGATTTTATATCGTTTTTTTCTTTGCCAATTTTTTCAACAGTCACAACAGGTTTGTTTTCCGCAGCATCATTGGTTTTAATTTCTACAATTTCAGAAACTATCGATTCTTTTTTTGCAGGTGCTGTCGCTACTTTTTTTACAGTTGCACTAGGAGTTGCTTTGGAGGCAGCTCTTACTGGTGTTTTCGCTGCAGGTTTTACAGTAGCGGTTGGTGCTTTTGTGGCTGTTGTTTTCGCAGCTGGTGATTTTGTAGCTGTCGTTTTCGTTGTTGAAGTCTTAGCGGCTGCTGGTTTCACAGCTGTTCTGGTAGTTCTTCTAACTGTTGTTTTAGTTTCTGGTTGTATTTCTGTAGTACTTTCTACAGCTGTTTCTGCTGGAATATCGGTAGCTTTTTCAGCAGAAGATTGTGTTGTTCTTTTTATCATAACTGTATTTTTTTTATTGAATAAATAGATGTTAACCAAGTGGTTTTAAAGCTTTTGAAGTATAAAGCTTTACGATAAATTCTTAGTTAAGCTAAATATACACAATTTTTGAATACAAAATACGACACTTTTTTAGAACTCATTAATTTTCAACCGTTTCCAAAATTCTAAAATTACTTTTCGGTGCTTCGCAAAGAGAACAGCAATAATTTTCGGGTAGATTTTCAAATAAAATGCCTTTTGGAACTCCTTGGGTTTCATCTCCATATTCCGAATTGTAAAGCGTTAAACATTCCTGGCATTGATAAATGTCTAACTGCGGTTTTTCTTTTTTCTGAGAATTTTCAGTTGTCTCTGAAGTTGAATTTCCGAGTTCATCGAAATATTTTCGGCTTAACTCAATTAAAATTGTCGGAAGTTCTAGTTTATCAATATCTTGTGAATGCACGATATATTCGCGAGTATTTGGGTCGAAATTCTTGGCGAACAATATATTATAAGTATCTCTGATTTTGATCGATTCTAAAGCTGCTGGGAGCTCATTTTTTTCGATGACAATCGAAGTAAAATAATGCCCGTCGCGATTGTATTCTGAAATTCCGAAATTCAATCCGTAAGTGCTGATGTCGAATTGATCTAAAGTTCTAACTAGAAAAGTCTTTAGATTTAGTGCCCATTCCATTGCAACGGGTAAATGCCAGTTTAATTCTAATAACGAATGGCGAACGTTGATGCCGCGTTTTCCTAAAAACTTTTCCCATTCCAGTTTTCGGTCTTTCGGAATTCCTTTGATTATGAAAGATTTCCAAGGTGTAATACAGATTTTTCCAATTTTGCATTCAAAACACAGATCACACATTTCTTTCAAGAAATCCAAATCGTATAAATTATTTCTCCAATACAACCCCAGCCAATATTGATCAATTCCCATTCGGTTCATTCCTTCATAATAAGGAAATGGATAAAATGGAATATTTAATGGTTTGTCGATTGTTCGATTGTTAGTATCTAAAGCTTCACTTACCAAAGTAAAAAGTGTTTCAATATCAACTGAATCTTCTTCTGATATTTTTTCGATTTCGTAATAAATTTTAGCCAAATCCCAGCTGTAAAGCAAAACAGGATAAACTTCTATTTTTTCCCATTTTGGAAGACGAATGTATAAATACCAGTAATCTTCATGTTCTGAAGCAATGAAATTCAAATGTCCTGTAAACAAAGGAACCAATTGTTGCTTCGGATCGGTTATGTTGACTTTAAGTTTTGGCTGTTCTTTAAACTCTTCCAAAATATATAAAAAACGGTTTCCTGTAAGCCAGTTGGTGTTTCTAAAAATATCAGTCGAAACATAAGAAGAAACGATATTATTACCGCTTTTTTGATCTGGATAAACAAAATGATGTTTTCCTAAAGTGGTTTTATCCAAAGATTTAAATCCTTTCGGAAAAATAATATCCTGTCTAGAACCAAACGAAATCGAATCCAAACCTTCTTCCAAAGCGATGTTTACAACTTCCTGTAATTCTCCTGGCGAAATAACGCCTCCTTTTACTATTAATCTTGTTAGTTCCATTTTTTCTTTAGTATTCAGTGTTCAGAATTTTAGTGTTCAGTTTTTAGTAGGGAGTGTTCATAGTTTCGGTGTACAAATTTTAGTTTTTGATATTCAGTTTTTTTTACTGATCACTAAAATTCTGAACACTGATCACTAAACTTTACACTTTGCCAATATTTCCTTAACTTCTGTTTTACAACTTCCACATCCTAAGCCCGCTCCTGTGTTTTTACATAATTCAGTGAAATCATTTACACCGCTTTTAATGGTTTCTTCGATGTTTCCAGCGCCAACCTGACTGCAGGAACAAACCAATTTGCCTAAAACCGGTTTTGCATTTGAGCTTCCTCTTAAAAGCGTATTTCGTTTATCTGATAATTCGATTTTACTTTCGATCATCGTTTTGAATTCGGCAAACTCATTTTTGTCTCCCATTAAAATCGCACCGACTAAAAGATCATCTTTTACAATACACTTTTTGTAATAGCGTTTTTTCAAATCAGTAAAAACAATTTCTTCATACGAGTCATCATTTTCTGGAATCGTAATATCTCCAATGCTGCAAAGGTTGATGTCTTCTAATTTTAGAATATTCATTAAAATCGAACCTTTATAATAACTGCTAATATCGCCTGCAAGGAAATTAGCTAGAATATCGGCTTGTTCTTCAGCTGCAGACGTGATTCCGAATAGCTTATTATCGAATTCGGCTATTTCTCCAATTGCAAAAATATCCGGATTTGAAGTCTGTAAATACTGATTTACCTTCACGCCTCGTCCGCAGGCTAAACCGCTTTCGCGAGCAATTTCAATATTTGGAATAGTTCCAATTGTATATACAATCGCATTTGCCGTTATGATTTTTCCACTTTTTAAAGCAATTTCGATTTCGTTTGGATTATCAGTTTCGAAAACCGTGCTGACTTCATTATCAAAATAAATTTGAATGTCACGAAGTTGAACTTCTTCAGCCAATAATTTGCTTGAAATTCGGTCCAACTGACGCTCCATCAAACGCGAAGCGCGCTGAATAATCGTAGTTTTTACTTTTTTATGCTTTAGAGCCGCGGCCAATTCTAATCCTAATAGTCCACCGCCGATAATGACAACATGTTGTTCTTCTGGCGGAAGATTGGTGCTGTCTAAGTGTTTTTTCAAACGATCGGCATCTTCTTTTCTTCTAACGGTAAAACGTCCAGGAAGATGAAGCTGTGCATTTTCAGGAACGAAAGGACGGCTTCCGGTTGCTATAATCAAAGAATCGAAAGTGTGAATTTCGCCTTTACTATCTATAATTGTTTTTTGTTTTGGATCTAATTTTTCAATTGCCACTCCAGCTTTCATGGTAATTTTCAACTTACTGAAAGCTTCTCCATCTTTAACTTTTAAAAGCTGTTCCCAAGTAAATTCTCCGGTCATATATTCGGGAAGCAAAACACGATTGTAAAACGGATTCATTTCATTAGAAAAAACAATAATTTCATCAGTTGAATTGAATTCGCGATAGTTTTGAATGAATCGGAAAGAAGCCGCTCCAGCACCAACAATCGCAATTTTCTGAAATGGTTTTACGTATTTTTTAATCGAAACAGTGGTGAACTTAAAATCGGGTTCTTTAGAAATTGGATCGACAACAGTGTTCGTTAAATTATTTGTTCTGTTCAAATCATTTTCGAGTTGTTTTCCCCAATGCATCGGCAGAAAAACAACTTTTTCTTTGATTGAATCGGTGACTTTTGCTTTTACACGAACTTCTCCGTTTTTGCTTGAAACGACGACAATGTCACCATTTTTAATATCGTTTTTAAAAGCATCAATCGGATTTATTTCTAAAACTGGACTTGGAATATGTGTCAATAATCGTGATACTTTTCCAGTCTTGGTCATCGTATGCCATTGATCGCGAATTCTTCCTGTGGTTAAAATAAAAGGAAATTCATCATTTGGCTGAACCGATGTATTTTCGATAGAAACAGGCAGATTAAAAATTGCTTTTCCAGAAGACGTATAGAATTTTTTATCGGTAAACAATCTCGGAGTTCCCGGATGATTATAATCAGGAACAGGCCACTGAAAAGTGCCTTCGTTTTTTAGACGATTATAATTTAAAAACGAAATATCAATATTAGTGTTTTTGGTAAGTGCACAATGTTCTTTGTAAATTTCTTCTGCGCTGTTAAAATTAAAGCCATTGAAATTCATTTTTTTCGCAAAGCGAATTAAGATTTCAATGTCTGGAAGTGCTTCTCCGGGCGCATTGATTCCTTTTGGCAGATACGAAATACGACGCTCCGAATTGGTCATTGTTCCTTCTTTTTCTAACCAACCCGCAGCAGGCAATAATAAATCGGCAAATTTGGCTGTATCTGCATTATGCGAAATATCTTGAACAACCACGAATTTAGCATTTTGAAGTGCTTTTTCAGCTCTTCTAGAATCGGGTAAACTCACTAACGGATTGGTGCAGATAATCCAAACGGCTTTCATTTTTCCAGATTCCAGAGCTTCAAACATTTCTGTTGCCGTCAAACCCGGTTTATCTGAAATCTCATCGACTCCCCAAAAATCAGCAACTTCTTTTCGATGTGTGGGATTGGCAATATCTTTATGCGCGGCCAAAAGTGTTGCCATTCCGCCCACTTCTCGTCCGCCCATTGCGTTGGGCTGACCTGTTAATGAAAATGGCCCAGAACCTGGTTTTCCAACTTGTCCAGTCAGTAAAGATAAATTCAGCAATGCTGTATTTTTATCAACGCCAACAGCACTTTGATTTAATCCCATTGCCCAAAGCGAAATAAAACCTTTTGCTTTCCCGATAATATCAGCGGCAAGTTTAATATCATTTACAGAAATTCCGCAAAGTTTAGAGGCTTTTTCAAGAGAAGTTCCTAAAACTAGATCTTTATATTGTTTGAAATTTTCTGCGTGATTTTTAACAAAATCATGATCAACGTACCCTTTTTCGATAATACGTCTGGCAATGGCATGATATAAAATAATATCTGAACCAGGAATAATCTGCAAATGTAAATCGGCGAAAACTGCAGTATCTGTTCGTCTTGGATCAATACAAATTATTTTCGTCTTCGGGTTTTTCTCTTTATGTTTTTCTAATCTTCTGAAAAGAATAGGGTGGCACCAAGCCGGATTTGCGCCTGTGATTAAAAAAGTGTCTGCTAATTCAATATCATCATAAGCAATTGGAACAGAATCTTCTCCAAAAGTTTTTTTGTATCCCACAACCGCGGAACTCATGCAAAGTCTTGAATTGGTGTCTATATTGTTGGTCTTAAGAAAACCTTTTACCAATTTATTGACTAAGTAATATTCCTCGGTTAGACATTGTCCAGAAATATAAAATCCAACGCTATCTGGTCCATGTTTTTTGATGATAGAAGAAAAAACAGCAGCAGCGCGATCAAGAGCCGTATCCCAGCTTACGCGTTCCAGCGGATATGATTTGCTTCCTCGCATTTCAGGATATAAAATTCTATCGGAAGTATCGTTGACTACGTAATGCAGGTTCATTCCTTTAGAACACAGCATTCCTTTGTTTACAGGATGATCTTTATCGCCTTCGACCATTACACCATTTTTAGCATCGTTGGTCACGATTATGCCACAGCCAACGCCGCAGTAGGAACAGGTAGTTTTGATCTTCGTAGTTTGCATTTAGTGTTCTATTTAGAGATGCTACTTCTTATGAATGGTCTGACTTTACAAAAGTACTTATGCAAAAATAAGTATTTTTACGTATTAATACGTAATTTTTAAATTTATTTTTTTACTTTTGATGGAAATAAATGAGGAACAACAAATTAGTTTTTAACTGCTAAAAATTAGAACTCATGAAAGAAGAGCAAACCGTTTGTTATTCCTGCGTCAATGAAAATTGTTTTATCAAGAAACATCTGCATTTAGAACAGATGGCAGGTTATGTTTCTAAAAAACGAAGTATTGCTTGTAAAAAATCTGATCGATTTATAACGGAAGGTGCGCCTTTGCAGGGACTTTATTTTATTTGCAAAGGAAAAGCCAAAACAGTAAAAACGGGAATTAACGGTCGTGAACAAATCGTTCGCTTAACCAAAAATGGTGATATAATCGGTTTCCGCGGATTTGGAACAAGCAAAAAATACTTAATTGGAGCTTATGCGCTTGAAGATACAGTTTTGTGTAATTTCAGCAACGAAACTATGGTCGAAATTTTACAGCATATTCCAGAATTTACCTACGCATTAATGTTGTTTTATGCCGAAGAATTGAACAAGAGCGAAAACAATATCCGCAAGATTGCACACATGAATGTTCGCGAGCGTGTGATTGATTTGCTGCTTTATATTCATCGCAAATTCGGACAGACAAATGGTTTGATTGATATTGAGCTTTCGCGAAAAGAAATTGCAGACTTTGCAGGAACAACAGAAGAACAGGCGATTCGTATTTTATCAAGTCTTAAAAAAGAAGCATTGATTAAAACGGAAGGAAAGCGTGTTGGGATTTTGGGAGTTTCAGAATTGCGATCTGAAATTATGGAGCATAAGTATTTTTAAGGTTCTAAGATTCTAAGATGCTAAGGTTTCTTTTTGTAGAGACGCACTGCAGTGCGTCTTTACCGCATGCGTCTCTACTTCGTATTTATGATTTTTTTCTTCCCACAAATCGAATTACAGAACCCGTTCCGTTATGGAATAAACCTTCGCTGAGTTCGATTTCTTTTTCTTCTAATTCGATAATTTCATAATTAGAAAAATCGGCTTTAATTTCTTCTATTGAAAAAAGAGATTCAATGTCTTTTGGTCCGCCTACTTTTTCGTTTTTGGTAACGTATTCTAAATGCTTTTTGCTGAAAGCTTCAAAAATGATAATGCCGTTTTTGCGCAATAATTTATCTAATTGTTGATGAATTTCCGATTTAATTCCTGCTGGAAAATGAGCATAAATCAAAGCAATTGCATCAAATTGATCTGCTTCGAAATCAAGAGTTTCCAGTTCGCCAACTTGATAATCAATTGAAACATCATTTGCTTCAGCAAGTTTTAAGGCTTTATTTCTTCCTTCTTCGCTAATATCAAAAGCCGAAACGTTCCAACCTAATTTTGCAGCAAAAATAGCATTTCGCCCTTCGCCTTCAGCAGGAAAAAGAATAGTGGTAGGGTTTAATTTTTCTAGTTGTTCTTTTAAGTAATTGTTGGGTTCTTCTCCGTATGCGAATTCTTCGCTTTTATAGCGGTCGTCCCAACGCTGAGTCCAGTTGTTCATGGTTTATATATTGAATTTAATTATTAAAGGTTTATGATCACTATACAAAGTCCAATCTTTGTAAGTGCCAACTTCAACATTTTCTATAACTTCTATAAAATCATTTGAAGCAAAACAATAATCAAGATGATAAGGTTTGTTTTCGTGACGATACAGATACCAAGTTGGATGCTCTTCTTTGCCCTGTATCTGATTGAAGTATTTATGGTACGTACTGAAAATATTCTTTTCGGCTAATTTGTTTACAACGGTTGTATGATTTCCTTCGCGACGTGGTTTGTCCCAAATCGCATTGCTGTTGAAATCTCCAATTAAAATGGTTTTAGTTTCTTTGATTAGGTTTTCGTAATAATTAATAGCCTTCCAAACTTGCGTTACATAAGCACCATCTTTATCTGCTGGATTATTTGCCCATATTGCGAATAGTATAAAATCTGTTTTTCCACCATTAACAGCAATTGGTAGAACATTTTTGAAATCAGGATTATGACAATCTAACAACTGAAACCGATAATCACTATAAGAGAAAACGCCAACTCCTTTATGCGGATTTGCGCCATACCAAAGAATATCGTTTGGTGTCTGAATTTCGGTTGGGAATTTTAATTTTTCAGGACTTTCACACTCAGAAATTACAGCGATATCAGGATTATGAGCGAGAAGGAATTCTGCTTTTTTCCTGAATGCCATGTTGCAATTCCAAGCGATGAGTTTCATTTGAAAATTTAATTGTTTCTTACTCAAATATACCGATTAATGAGGAGAATTTTTTTTGATTGATCAAAAAAAAATACCCTTTCTCAAAAAAGAAAAAGGGCAGTTTATATATTTAAATTTCTTTAGTCTTAACCAACAAATTTTGTCTCTCCGCTATTTACGTCAATTTCAGCAAAATTGTGTTTTCCGATCACGATAAGCAGTTTGTTTGAGTTGTAACCAACATACCTAATTTCAGGTTCTCCTTTTTTAGGTTTTCCACAGATAGAAATTACATTGGTTTGCCATTTCAGTTTTTTTCTTTTGTAGGCAGAAATGGTTTGTAGATCATTCTCAACATAATAAACAATGTTGTTTTTCTTGATTCCTCTTTTTTGCGTTTTTGCAAAATTAATTTCTGAGTTTTTAGAAATTAAGGCATCATCGTATTTTTGGGCAATACCTGTTTGCGTGACAATAAAAGTCAGCAATGACAATTTTAGAAATGGTTTCATTAGGATAGAATTGGGGGTTCATAATCACTTCAAATATAAATAATTAAATGTATAATCCGCACTATTGTGAAATAAAAAAAATACCCTTTTCCAGAAATAGAAAAAGGGTAAAATATTCAAGTTAATTTTTAAGAAAAATTATTTTTTCCAGCTAAAAATTCTAGGATTAACAGAAATCATCAACCAAGCCCAATTGTTGGTATGATTTGCATCTCCATTTTTGATGAATTCCATCGTTTTAGAGCCAAACATTTGAGAATAACCGCCTGTTACTGTGATGTCTTTTCTAAAATTATAACCAAAAGTTGCATCAATCTCAGTTCCTAAATACGAATCCATTTTTTCGTTAAGAGGAACATTCACTACATCAGCTGCTGATAAAAAGACATGCGGAATCAAAGCAAACTGCCATTTGTTTATATTGTAATTCAATTTTATAAAAGCATCTTGCAAACCAACATTATTTAGGTGATTTCCAACATAAAAATAATCCATGTAACCATTAAAACCATGGTTGGTTCCAAAAATCGGATTGAAAGATTTAATTACTGTACTTCCGTCATTTGAAGCTTTTCCAGATAAAAATTCGTATCCTAAACCAGCCTTGAATGATTCTGTAATGTTGTAATTAAAATTTGCTGCAGCATTCCAAGCGCTTACTTGTAAATCAGTACTTTTTCCAGTTTGTCCATATACCCAAAAGTTACTATCTATTTTGCTTGTTTTGTAAGTTAGATAAGGCCCAAAAGTCTGTTTGTAATCAACTAATAATTTTGCATCTGCGTTTGCATATTCGTAACCAGTATTAAGCAATAAGAAGCTTAAACCTAAATCAGTGCTAAATTGGTTGTGATACCAAGCGTATTGCATTGCTTTATAATTGGCAACTGTATAAGGAGTTTGAAAAACATTTTCAGCAGTTGAATTGTAGGCGCCTCCAAAATCTAATTTTTGCTTTTCAGTTTGATAAGTAACGGTAAGCGCATCATGACTTTGCCCTTGCTGAGCCCAATCCATTTCACCCAAAATACGCTGGTTGTCGTACGAAAGAACCTGACGTCCCATTCTGGCGCTCCATTTTTCGGTAAAATTATATTGTGCCCAAGCCTCAAAAACTGCTACTCCATTTTTATCGGCAACCGTTGCAGGAGGAACATCGCCCCATGTTCTGGTGTTTTGAAAAGTTAATTTTACAATTAAATCGTCTTGTTTGAAATTGATTCCTAAACGAGAACGCTGTGAAATTTGAGAAGTTCCTTTTTGTCCTTCTGGAAGAAGGGTTTTGTAGCCGTTACGATATTCAAAACGTGGCCTAATTTGTAGATTTACATCTAATTCTTGGGCTTGTATTTCAAAACTTAATCCTACGATAAGTATTAAAATTAGTTTAAGTTTTTTCATAAAATTATTTAGGTTTTTATCGAAAGTAAATTTATAAGAAAAAGCCATGTGTTTTTATGACTGAAATCATATTTATAACTTTTTTTAATCTAAGTCTAATATGCAGGCTCTAATTTTGCCTTGCTTACTTTTACTCGTTTTTCCTTAGATAGTTGTGTTATAGTATAATGCATCCAAACTAGACAGATGGTTGAAAAGGCTAGAATAAAAATCCATGAGCTTGACCAGATTCCGGTAGCAGTTAGCAAATATCCGAAGATAATTGGGCCGAAGAAACCGCCTAAACCGCCTATCATTCCAACCATTCCGCCTACAACGCCAACTTCTGTTGGGAAATATTCGGGAATATGTTTGTAGACAGCCGCTTTTCCGATTCCCCAAGAAATCCCGATTAGAATTACTAATACCAGAAATACCCACATATTGGCATCAAACTTAATAACAGTTACGCCTTTTGCAATCAATTCTTTTTTAGCAACACTTTGATTGTGTGCTACAACAACATCTTGCCAGCTTGTAGAAGTTGGGAAAATAGCATTTTCATTTGTATTGGCAGTTTTTTGTGCAATCGGATATTCTTTATCGCCAATTTTTACAGTTTTATCATTGATCTCGTTTACCACACCTTTTTTAGCGGCTAAAATTCCTGGTCCTGAAGTAGTGATTTCCATTTTAGGAATCGATAATAAAGCACTTAAAATTACTGAAGAGCCCAAGACCCAGTACATCACTTTTCGTGCTCCGAATTTATCAGATAAATAGCCTCCGAAAGCTCTAATTACTCCAGATGGTAAACTGAACATTGTTGCAAATAAACCTCCCATAACTAAACTGGTTTGGTATACATTCATGAAATTTGGTAATAACCATTGAGAGTAGGCAACAAAACATCCGAAAACTAAGAAGTAATAAGCTCCAAAACGCCATACTCTTTGTGATTTTAGAGGCGTAAGCATTTGAGATATAGTTTTACCGTTGCTTTCTATTTTTTTGTTTTGAGCGAAAATTAAAAACGCAACACCAATCACTACCAATGAAATAGCGTAAATAACAGGTAGTACTTTCCAGCCATTTTGCGGATTATCAATCGAGAAATGATTTAATAAAGAAGGTGCTAAAAACGTTGTAATAGCTGCGCCAGCATTCCCCATTCCGAAAATTCCCAAAGCGCGACCTTGCCATTCTTTTGGATACCAAATCGAGGTATATCCAATTCCTACTGCAAAACTGGTTCCGACCATTCCGAAGAAGAAACTAAGTAAAGCAAACATAAAAAAGCTGTCAGCATAAGGAAGAAGGAAAAGCGGAATTGAACTTAGGAGCAGTAAAAGTGAAAAGACATATTTTCCGCCAAATTTATCGGTCAAGATTCCGATTGGAAGACGCATAATTGATCCTGTTAAAATTGGAATTCCCAAAAGCCATCCAACTTGAATAACATCCCAATGGAAAATTCCATTATCAACTAAAAAGGTTACCAAAACCCCGTTTAATGTCCAGCAGGCAAAACACACTGTAAATGCCAATGTGTTCAAAAATAAAATTTTGTGTGACTGTGATAGTGAGTTTGTATTTTTCATAGTACTTATATTTTTATGTAAAAATAAGTACTATAACTTAGTTAAAACCTGCTAAAACGCAGTTTTTGAAAAATAATTACGTATTTATACGTATTTTTTTAAATTAAAGAATACTCAGCCGCTTTATTAGAAAGTTCCATAAGGTTTTTCACTTTCAGCTTTTTCATTAAGTTAAAACGGTGTACTTCGGCAGTTCGTTTACTGATATCAAGCGCTTCGGCGATTTCTTTGTTACCTTTTCCAGATAAAAGAAGGGTTAGGATTTCTTTTTCTCTTTTGGTAATCATCATTTCTTCACCTAAAGTTTGTTTTGGTTCTAAAGATGCTGAAGAATTAGTCAGTTGACTGATTAAAATAGAAGAAATATCACCGCTGAAATATTTTCCTCCAGCAGAAACTGTATGCAATGCTTTTAAGAATTCTTCTTTGCTTGAGCCTTTTAGCAAATAACCATCGGCTCCCGCTTTTATTGATTTCAAGACATATTCTTCTGATTCATGCATCGAAAGCATGATGATTTTTACGCTGTTTTTTTCGTTTCTAAGTTTTTCTACTACCTCGATACCTGTTAAGTTTGGCATACGAATATCTACTATAAGTAAATCTGGCTGTGTTGCCGCTACTACTTCAAGTGCATCTTCACCATCAATTGCTTCGCCTACAACCTCGATGTTTGCTTCGTTTTCAAGTAAAGACTTGATTCCGTCTCTAACAAAAACATGGTCATCTGCCAGTACTACACGAATGATATTGCTCATAGTTTACTTAATTTTGATTCTCGATTTTTACGTATATTCATCTAAAAAGAAGACGCTAATATACGTAATTTTTTAGATTTTAAAATTCAATATTAAAATTTCTAATGTTGGAAATTTTAAATTTCATTGGATGGTCAACTTTTTCAAAGTTTTTTAATCATAAAGTTTGTCATTCTGAGGAACGAAGAATCACACGCGGGATTCTACAAAGATTGACGATTTAGATTGTCATTTTTTTGCACGCAGATTCCGTAGATTTAAAGAGATTTTTTTATTTTAAAACTGTCAAATGATTTTCAAATATTGTGGATTTAGATTGTGGAGTTTCTAGTGCGATCCTTCGTTCCTCAGGATGACAAAAAATGCTGAAAAAAGATCTTGTATTAACTTAGATTTTCTTCTGAAAACAACTGCCTGCGAGAGGGATAGGAGGAAGCTACCGAAGTAGCCCGGATAGCCCGACAGTATTAGGAAAAGTGGGCGAATATAGACAAAGTTTGTTTGCCCACTTTTTCTAATACTGGCTCGCCCAAAATAATTATATAATTAGTCAATGTGGCAATTAGATAATGTTTTGAAATGATTTATGTATTGTCGAATTATCTAATTATCAAATTTTCTAATTGCCACATTATCTTATTTGAGAATCGGGATGTTGAACGTAATTCTCGTTCCTTCACCTGGAATAGAGTTCATGAAAACGCGGCCGTTGATGTATTGGATTCTTTCTTTCATAAATAAAAGCCCCATTCCAGATTCACTGTTACGTTTTTTATCGACTGAGTTGACGTCGAAACCTTTTCCGTTGTCATCTACGATAATACTTAAAAGTGTATCGCTGTGTGAAAGCTGGACGATTATATGAGAGGATTCTGCATATTTTATGGCATTGTTAATTGCTTCTTGTGTAAGTCTGTAAATATTGATTTCGATCAAGGAATCTAAGCGCTGGTCGAAATCGGTTTTGTTGTAGAAAAGGATTTCTTTTCCCGTAAGTTTTGAAAGTTCTTGCGTTAGTTTTGATAATGACGAAACGATTCCGTGATCGCTTAATTCTGGCGGCATTAAGTTGAAAGTTGCTGTACGGACACCTTTTATAATGTCTAAAGAAAGTTTCTTTAAATATTCAATTTTTTGTTCTGATTTTTCTCTGTCATCCAGATTGATGCTTTCTAAACTGAACTTTAAACCGGTAAGCATTTGGCCAATTCCGTCATGAATTTCTTTGGCGATTCGGTTTTGTTCGTTTTCCTGATTTTCAACAATTTTACTCGAAATAATCTTCTGTTGATTGATTTTTTCGGTAGTGTTTTCAAGGTTCAAACGTTCAACTTCGCGCTGTGCTTTTTTGCGTTCGGTGATGTTAAAACAAACGATCAAAAGTTCCAATTCGTCTTTTTTAATCATTACGGGAACCATCGATAAATCGAGCCAGATTTCTTTTTCGTCTTTATTTATAATTTTGATTTCGCCTTGCCAGCCGCTGCGTTGTTTTTCGAAAATTAAACGGTCAAAATTAACCTGTTCTTTTTCGTCTTCTGTTAATACTTGAGAGAATTTTTTATTGGAAGAAAACTTGGTGTAATTTAAAAGTTTTGCGAATTTTTCTCCAATGTGAATGATGGAGCCGTCTGGCGAAATTCGGCAATACAGCAAAGTATTTTCCATCGCATAATTGAGCGATTTCAATTCTTTTACTGAGTTTTCTTTGATTTCACTCAGGATTTCGGTGTCGTATGCGAGCTTTAAGGCTTTCTTTTCTGAAGATAAAAGTCTTGTAATTAATCGTTCAATTTTCTTATTTGTAGGTCTGAAAATAAAGAGGAATTCTAAAAGCAGAACCAAAAGTGTAAAGCCAAAAATCCAATATTCGATTTTGCGTTGTTCAGTCACTTTCTCATGCGCTTCAAGATCGTATTGGGTTACAATCTGATTCATTTTCGATAGAAAGATTCCCTCGTTCTCTAGAATAATCTGAACTAGTTTTTGATTTTCAGAGGCCGATTTTTTTTGCTGTAAATTCAACAGAAAAGAATCTGTAGTTTGAGCAATTTTATTGAAAATCGGATTAATTTCTAGATATAATTTAGAAAGTGTTTCTGATTTTTCTTTTGGAAAAGCTAAACTGTCATTGCCGTTTTCCAAAGCGTTTTGATTCTTTTTCCAAAGTTCTAAAACCTCTTTTAAGTGCGAAGTTTTTTTGGCTGTAGCCGAATCAGAAACGTAATGTAAAATCAGAACTTCTTTGACAATTTTCTGGCTCAACATTCTTTGCTTTCCAGAGAAATTAATGATTTTGGAATCGCTTAACTGCTGATTCAGATTGTATTGAACTAAAAATTGACTAACAATTATAGTTAAGGCAATAGTAAGAAGCGCAAAAAAATACAGACGGCGTAAATTTTTGAAAGTGATTTTTTCTGCTGCTTCCTGATTGCTTTTCTTCATATCTTTTTACAATCCTAAAGAAGCTTTTATTAAGTTTAAGTTTTCTTCAGAATAATTGATTTTTAAAGCTTCCTGATGTCCTTTGTCGGACATTTTGTCCCAAGTTTTTTTGATGATATTTTTTAGCTTTTCTTCGTCATGTTTGTGTACGAAAGGTTCTAAGTAATATTCTAAAAATACCAGACAGATCACATCTTCCAATAATTGGGTTTCGGCATCTTTTTTAAGTAATTTTTTTTCAATTAAGAAAGAAACACGATCGATGAAAGTTTGATCGTAACCTGCTCTTACCAAGATTTCGGCCGTAGTTTTTGCGTGGAATTTTTTCAGTTCTTCTCTCCATTTCAAATAGCCTACGCGATCCATAGGATATGACTCGCGAGCGACTTTCCATCGACAGATGTGTTGTGCTTTTGAAGCAATTTGAACTTCTTCAGATGCATTAGGTTCAAACTCCATCAGTTTTTTATACATCCTGTCTGAATACAATAATTCTTTCGGATATTCTTTGTTTTGGTCTAATTCGATGTTTGGATCTTGAGCATTTTCAGCATCAATCCATTCGCTTGCTTTTTGAAAAGGTGTAGTCATTTTTTGGTTTGATAATAGAATTTCAAAGATAGGGAATTAAGTTTTTTTTCGCCACGAATTTCACGAATTATTGTTTTGCTTTTTTGCCACAGATTAAAAGATTTTTTGGATTTAATCCTGTCTTAAGTTTTTCTGCCACAAATTTCACTAATTTAATTCGTGCTAATTCGTGAAATTCGTTGCAAACAATTTTAATCCTTTTAATCGGTGTAATCTGTGGCTATAAATTAATCTACAAATCCAACAAATACTTCATCTTCAACAATCTTAACAGGATACGTTGCAATGCTATAATCTTCACCATTTAAATTAGAACCATCTACAAGTGAAAATGTTTTTTTATGCATCGGGCAGGCGATTTTCGGAATATCATCTGCAGATCCTGTCATTCCTCTTGAAAGTACCATTTCCATTTTATGTGGGCAGGCGTTTTGGCAAGCGTACCATTCGTTGCGTCGAGTGAAATTGAAAATCGCGATTTGTTTGTTTTTGTATTTGATGCATCCGCCTCGGTTGGTTGGGAAATCTTCAACTTTACCTGCTTTGAACCAAATTGTTGCATCGCTCGCGTGAACTGTTTCGTATTGATTTAAGATTTCTTCCATTTTGATTAAATTTTTTGTTCCTGTTTCTTAGCCCTCTTTTTACAATCAAGAGAGATTTGATGGCGCAGTAAAAAAGAGGGTAAGAAGGACAGCAAACGTTTAATGATTTTTTTTCTTTTTTTGGAGCTGTTATTTTCTCCCGCAGATTTGGCAGATTTAGCCGATTTTATTTTTTAATCTTTTTAATCCTTTAATCTGTGGCTTTTATTTTAAACATATAGAAACATAGATTTTTTTGTTTTTGGTTTGAGAAAAAGAAGACTAAAAGAAACTAGTTTCTAATACATAGCTATGTTTATTAATGCAAGTGAAACGCCTTTTTTTGAGTTTAGTAATTCTATGTCTCTATGTGTTTAATTTTAAACATTTATGACCAAGCTTTTGGCATTTTTTGATCTCTTAATGGTACGAAAACAGCATTATCATCTTTTTCGTCTGAGTTTATAAAATGATTGAAACGTTTCAATAATCTTGGTTTTTCTAGCACTTGTTTCCATTCGCATTCGAAAGTGTTTACTAAAGTCTGCATTTCAGCTTCAAGCGTTTCGCAGATTCCTAAACTATCTTCGATAATTACTTGTTTCAAATATTCTAAACCTCCATCTAGTTTTTCCAACCAAGTTGAAGTTCTAATTAGTGGACCAGCGGTACGGATGTAATACATTAAGAAACGATCCATATATTTGATTACAGTTTCTTTGTCTATTTTTTCAGCCAATAAAACAGCGTGTTTTGGATTTGCTCCACCATTTCCACAGATGTATAAATTCCATCCGCCTTCAACAGCAATTAATCCGAAATCTTTACCACGCGCTTCGGCGCATTCGCGAATGCAGGCAGAAACACCACCTTTTAGTTTATGCGGAGAACGGATTCCTTTATATCTATTTTCAAGTTCGATGGCAAATCCGGCGCTGTCGTCCATTCCGTAACGGCACCAAGCATTTCCGACACAGCTTTTTACGGCACGAAGTGATTTTCCGTAAGCGTGACCGCTTTCAAAACCATTGTCGATTAAGATTTTCCAGATTTTTGGCAAATCGCTTAAATGTGCTCCGAATAAATCTACTCTTTGTGCTCCAGTAATTTTAGTGTACAAATCGAATTGTTTTGCCACTTCGCCAATTACGATTAGTTTTTCGGCAGTAATTTCTCCTCCCGCAACTCTTGGAACAACAGAATAGGTTCCGTTTCGTTGAATGTTTGCTAAAAATCTGTCGTTTGTATCTTGAGTCGTTACATGTTTATTAGCGGTATCATTGTAAATACTTGAGAAAATAGAAGCAACAACTGGTTTACAAATCTCGCATCCGTCTCCTTTTCCGTGATGATCTAAAACGTCGTAGAAATTCTCGTATTTGTTGATTTTTACCAAATCGAATAATTCCTGACGTGTATAACTGAAATGTTCACAGATAACTTCTTTTACTTCTTTTCCTAAAGATTTTTGAGTTGCTTTAACCAAATCAGAGACCATTGGTTTACAGCCTCCACAACCTGAAGTTGCTTTTGTTGCTTTGACCACATCTGAAAGAGAAGCACAAGATTCGTCTAGAATTTTACAACAGATAGCACCTTTTGTAACATTTTCGCAAGAGCAAATTACGGCTGTATCTGGCAAATCCATTACGCTTCCTAAAGAAGAACCTTCAGAACCGTCGCGAGAGCCTAAAATCAAATCTTCTGGATTTTTAGGCAACGCCATTTCGTTGATGTAAATCTGGAAAAGCGAATTGTAATCGCTGGAATCTCCAACTAAAATTCCTCCTAATAGTTTTTTAGAATCTTTTGTAACGTTGATTCTTTTATAAACGCCACTTAATTTATTCTCATAAACAATAGCAGTAACGTCATTGTTTTCGATAAAAGGATCACCAAAACTCGCAACTTCAACACCAATTAATTTCAATTGTGTTGACATATCGATGGTTTCTCTCATGGTTTTATCACCATTTAAGATTTGTTCGGCAGCTACATCGGCCATTTCGTAACCTGGAGCGACAAGTCCGTAAATATTGTGATTATAAAGAGCTGCTTCTCCAATCGCAAAAATAGAAGGATCTGATGTTCGCATTTGATTGTTTACCACAATTCCACCTCTTACGCCAACTTCAAGTCCCGAAACTCTTGCCAGTTCGTCACGAGGTTTAATTCCAGCAGATATAACCAACATGTCTACTTTTAACAATTCGTCGTTTGCAAACATCATTCCTGTTATACTTTCCTTTCCGTCAATATATTGCGTTGCTTTGTTAAGATGAATTCCGATATTTAATTCTTCTATTTTTGATTGAAGCATATCACTCGCGCCTTGATCCAATTGTCTCGGCATCAAACGTGGCGCAAATTCCACGACATGCGGATTTAAGCCTAAATCTCTAACAGCTTTTGCTGCTTCAAGTCCTAATAAACCGCCACCTAGAACCGCCGCTTCTGTTGCTCCTTTTTGTTTTATTTTTCTAGCGTAGGCCATAATAGCGTCAAGATCTTCGATGGTTCTGTAAACAAAAACACCTTCTTTTTCTACGCCTTCAATTGGAGGTACAAAAGCCGAAGATCCAGTTGCTAGAACTAAGTAGTCGTACGTATGTGTTTTGCCTAAGTGTGTATGAATAGTTTTTACATCACGATTAATATCTGTAATTAACTCTGATGTATTTAGAATAATATTGTTTTCTGCGTACCAATCTGTTGTAGATAATGATAGATCGTCTGCCGTCTTTCCTCCAAAGTACTCGCTTAAGTGAACGCGATCATAGGCGCGTCTTGGTTCTTCTCCAAATACTGTGATTTGATACTTTTCTTGTCCAGATTTTGCAACAAACTTTTCGCAAAATTTATAACCAACCATGCCGTTTCCAACTACTATTACTCTAATCATGATTTCTTTAATTAAGTATTACTATGCAAATATAAGTATTTATACTTATAAAAATACGTATGTTGTTATTTTTTGAGCAATAAGTATGTTTTGATTACTACGTATTTTGGCGTAATCTTTTACGTAGTGCGGATTTCGAATGATTTTTTACTTACTTAGTTTTTTAAATTTGAAAGGATTCTAAATAAGCATTTCAAAAAAATGTTGTAAATTCATAAGAATTTTACAGGTATTTTATGCGCAAGAACTTTTTTAAACTAAAATCTCATGAAAAAAATACTTTCAATATTGTTGTTTTCATTTTTAATAATAGGATGTAAAACGGCTGCAAATAAAGAAACTGCCGGAAGTACTTCGACAAGTTCTACAGAAGAGGATTTAAAATATTATTTTAAAGGAACAGGAAACGAGCCGTTTTGGGGAATTAAAATAGGAAATGAGGAAATTGTTTTTACCTCATTAATACCGGGAAAAGAAAAAATCATTTTTCCAGCCGTTGACGCGATTAGAGCAATGGATGCTAATGTGAAAATGTATCAGGCAAGTAATGAAACCACTTCGGCTACGATTACGATTCAGCAATTGGATTGCCAGGATTCTATGTCTGGAGCGATTTCGCCTTATAGCGTAAAAGTCGAAATTAGAAATAACTCAGAATTAGAAACAAAGAAGCTTAACGGGTGCGGAAAATACATTACCGATTATCGACTTCACGATATTTGGGTCTTAGAAGAATTAAATGGCTATAAAGTTTTTGCAACAGATTTTCAGAAAGAAATGCCTCGAATTGAAATTAATTCATCTGAGAATAGATTTTCTGGCTATGGCGGTTGTAATGCAATAAGCGGTTCTATCTTTTATGAAAAGGATTTGCTTCGATTTTCAAAAGTACTTTCAACTCTCATGGCTTGTCCTTCGGGAAATAAAGAAAATGAATTTACTAAAGCACTTCAAAGCACGACAACTTATGAGATTGGAAATAATCAGTTGACTTTGTCAAATCCTTCTGGGAAATTGGCTGTTTTTAAGAAGGTTGATTAGTAAAGATGGATTTATAAAATGTCTTAATGTGTTCTAAAAATAACTTATAGTAAGTATCCATACTTTTCGTTTAAAATATTTTTGTAAAATAAAACTTATAATATTTATTTTAAATGAAAAGGATTTTAATGCTGATCATTGCAGTAACAGTTGTTTGTAGCTGCAAATCAAGTAAAACTACAAATTCGGCTGTTGCAACTAATGAAAATGCTGCTGAAAAAAAACTACAGCAAACCTGGATTTTGGAGAATTTAAACGGAAAGGTAATTACTGAAAAAGATTTCTCAAGCTTTCCAAAATTAGTAATGAATTCTTCAAACTTTACTGGATTTACAGGATGTAATGCAATTAATGGGAATTTGCTTTCAAAGGGAGAGGGAAAACTTCAATTTTCTGCTGTTACTGCTGAAACTAAAAAATGTGAAGCCAAAAAAGAAGGTGAATTTCTACAGCTATTAAGAACAACTTCAGGCTATTCTATTGAAAACAACAAATTGTACCTTTCTAATCAGTTTGGGCTTACAATGTCTTTCAAAAAAGGTTAATTCAAAGAAAAGGCTTCGATAATTTCGAAGCCTTTTTATTTAAATATTCTGATGAACTTATTCTAATAACTCTTTGGGTTCATCTTCTTCGCTTTCATCCTCAATAAAATCAAGTTCAAGAGCTCTCACGCTCTGAACCGCATTTCCGGCAATACCGCGAATCGAACCATACATTCCTAAAGTATTATGAACCACTTTTTCGATTTGTTTTTCGCGCTGTTTCCAGATTCTCTGCATTGCTCTTTTTTCAGAATCCAAATCGTTTTGCATTTGGGTAAATCCTTCTACAATTCCTTCAATCTGCAAACGGAATTCGTTGCTGGTTAGGAAATCGTATAGCATCGACATTTTATCTCCTTTATTTTCCTGCGCTTCTACAGCCTGACTTATCTGAATTAAGGATTGACGTAAAACAGCGCTCAAACCTTTAAATTCTTCATAGGTACAAATCCAGATTCCATCGCGCATACCCATTCTTTCCATTCCGTTTGGCATTACTTCGGTAACCAAAACCCCAATATTGGCTCTTTTGGTTCTAATATCGTTTTTGAATTTCTCAATCCAAGAAGGCTGAAATGCTTTGGTTCTTTTGCTTTCGTAATAAATAGAACCGCAGTTTTGATGCTCACGAGTGTTCACAATCTGCAAACAGTCGGCACCATTGGCACCTTTTTTAACTTCATCAATGCTGTCAAGAGGGAAGTTGTTGGCAAGCCATTCTTCGATTGCTAATTCCATTACTTCTCCTTGCAATTGCATAGAACCTTGTTCCTGCTTTCGTTTCATTTCTTCTGTCAGCTTTTTTTGTTCTTCGAGCTGTTTCTGAAGTTCTTTGAATTTCAGTTCGTTTTTATCGTCTTCCTGTTTTCTGATTTTTTCGCGTTCCAAAGCCAATTGGGCATTCAATTGTTTTTCGGCTTCGGCTTGAATAGCTTCTTTCATTTCCAGTTTTTCGCGCTGTAATTTGGCGATTTCACCTTCCATTTTATTTAATTCTCTGATTTTTTCCGATTTTTCAGAGAGTTCTTTTTCCATTAAAAGCAAACGATCTTTATTTTCTTCTTCAAGTTTGGCTTTTAGCTTTTCGGAGATTTCTTTTTCGGCTGTTTTTTTCTCGCGCTCTAAGCGTTCGGCAAAAAGCTCGTTTTCTTGTTTTTTCTTTGCTTCAAATTCGGCTTTGGCTTTATCCAATTGTTCATTTTTAAGCTCTAATTCACGATTTTGAATAGTAGCTTTTTGCTGGAATTCTTTACGAATGCTATCTTCCAATTGATGTTTTAATACATCATTTACATCGATAGGAGTTCCGCAGTTTGGGCACTGAATTGAAGATTGCTCAGCCATTTTATATTGAAATTTTTATTGTAGAATTTGAATTTGCTAAGATATTTAAAAGTTCTCTTTTTGTAATGCGGATTTCTGTACTAATTTGTAACGATTTTTTGTTATGACCACGAAGGCGCTAAGGCGCAAAGTTTTTTTAGCCACATTATCCATATAGTATGTCATTTCGACGAAGGAGAAGTCTCCACGAGATGCTCGACAAAGATTGGCTTATAGGAACGAAGTTACTTGCTGAGATTTCTCCTTCGTCGAAATGACAAACTTTGTGACTCTGCGTCTTTGCGAGATTAAAAAATCAAAACTTAGCGAGAACTATTTTTCGTCAATAAAAACTCAACAGCAGATTGCGTGATTTCAGAATAATCCTCTTTTGAAGTAATAATCGAAACATTGGTGAAAAGATTCACTTTTTTCAATTCAACAAAACCAATCTCAAGGTCTTGATGGTTTTTGGCGATGTTTGAAGGAACAATCGAAATTCCTAATCCGTTTTTGACTAATTGTACGATGGAGTTGATATTGTTGGCTTCATGTATGATCTTTGGTGTAAAACTATAAAAGGCGCATAATTCCAATAAAACTTCATGATAATGCGGAGCGTAATCTTTATTGAAAAATACAAACGTTTCGTCTTTCAGTTTTACAATTTCATTTTCTGATTTTATCTGAATGAATTTTTTATTGTAAACCAATGAAAAACCATCTTTAAACCATAAATGCGATTTTATTTTGGGTGATTGAATAGGTGATCGAATAATTCCCATTTCGATTTTTCCTTGTTCTAAAGCATCAATTTGTTTGGTGGTAGAAATTTCAAAAAGTTTAAAATTTACATACGGAAATTGTGCTTTCAGGTGTTTGATTAAATCTGAAATAACTGCTGAATAAATTGAACTGATGTAAGCGATCCTGAATTCTCCAGAAACATTTTCTGCAATCTTTTTTGTTTTCACAGAAATGCGTTCTAGATTCTGAAAAATAGCTGTAACTTCTTCTTTAAAATATTTACCTGCTTCAGTTAGTTCTACTTTTTTATTATTTCTGATAAAAAGCTTTGCTTGAAGTTCTTCTTCCAGTTCTGCAATTTGTCGGCTTAATGGAGGTTGAGAAATAAAGAGTTTTTCTGAAGCTTTGGTAAAATTCAGTTCTTCGGCTACAGCCAAAAAATATTTTAGATGACGTAATTCCATGATACTTTTAAAGTATTATTAATTGATAAAAATAGTATTTTTAAAGTATTTATGAAAAAGATAGTTTTGGAAAAGAAAAAATAAATCTCTCGCAGATAAAGCAGATTATTAATTTAGATAAAAAATCATCTAACCATAATATTTCCAATCCATAATAGCAAAAGATTCGCGAAATCTGCGAGAGATAAAAAACAAAAGATCATGAAAAAATCAACTATTGCTGAAATCAAAGAACGATTTGACAATGATGTCGAACGATTTTCAAATTTAGAGACTGGACAAGTAGCAACAATTGACGCTACTATTTCTTTAGAATTAATAACTGAAGCTTCAAAACGCATTGTTCCAAATGCTGCAACTATTTTGGATGTGGGTTGCGGAGCTGGTAATTATACTTTAAAAATGCTATCTAAAGTGCCAAACTTGAATTGCACTTTGGTCGATTTGAGTTTGCCAATGTTGAATCGTGCTTTTGAAAGAGTTTCAGCAGAAACAAAAGGAAAAGTTGAAATCAAACAAGGTGATATTCGAGAAATAGATTTAGATGAAAATAGTTTTGACATTATCTTGGCAGGAGCAGTTTTGCATCATTTAAGAGATGACAAGGATTGGGAAACTACTTTTACAAAATTGTTTAAATTATTGAAGCCAGGCGGCTGTTTGATGATTTCTGATTTAATAACGCAAGACACGGAATTATTAAATGAGTATACTTGGCAGCGTTATGGCGAGTATTTGGAAGGAATAGGAGGGGCGGAGTACCGCCGGAAAGTTTTAGATTATATCGAGAAAGAAGATTCTCCAAGATCTATGAATTATCAATTGGATTTGATGAAAAAAGTAGGTTTTTCTAAAGTTGAAATTTTACATAAGAATATGTGTTTTGGAGCTTTTGGAGGTATAAAATAAGATTTTAAAGAATCGAAAAAAAATATAGATATTTTAAGAAAACTGCCCTTTAAGGCAGCTTTTTTGTTTTCTGATAGTAATTAAAATTTATTCGGAACTAGTTAAGATACAATTGTTTTACAATAAGATAATATCAATTTCTTGTATCTCATTTAAATATTTTTATCAAAAAAAATAACAATCTGTAAAATAATAAAAAGATAAAGTGATAAGTCTTTTTATTGATTTATGGAAATTAACTAGTACCACTAACCTAATAACTATCATTTTGAAAAAACACTACTTTTTTGGAGCAGTTTTTCTGCTCCAGTTTTTTGTATCCTTTGGACAGAATCCAACCCGATGTGGAACACAATTATCTCAAAAAGAAGAAGCCGCTTTTGTAAAATCATTATCAAAAATTAAGACTTGGAAAAAAGGCAGTACTTCTAAAATGACTTCAGTCCCCTATATTATTCCAGTTGTATTTCATATTCTAACTGATGGGACCAATGTTAGCAGTGGTTTGACCAAAGCGCAGATGAAATGCAGGATCGATGATGCTTTACTCACAGTCAATAAAGATTTTAATGGTTTGTTTCCAGAATATGCTAATACTGATCCGCGTTTTGATGGTGTTAAAAGTAAGATGAATATTCAGTTTGTTTTGGCAACTGTTGATCCAGATGGAAATCCATTGGAAATTCCTGGTTTAGACTGGCATCCAGAGGCACATGTAAGTGATGGATATGACCCTAAAATTTACAATTATATCTGGTATGGTAAAAATAGCAGATATTATCTGGATGTTTTAGTTGTTGATGAGCCTAATACAGGTCAGGGTTCTGTTGGTTCTGGACATGCTTTTTTACCAATTCAAGACGCTATTCCGCGAGTAACTTACAATCATAGATATATAGGAAGCACATGTGGATCTGATGCTAGTGCTACTTTTGCAAAAGTAATGACACATGAGTTCGGCCATTATTTTGGATTAAAACACACTTTTCAAGATGATTGCGATCCTATAAATGATGGTATGGCTGATACTCCGCCTACTAAAGTTGGTGAAGGCTGTACTAGAAATGTGCTTAATAGCTGTGGAGTTTATGCTAATGCTGAGAATCATATGGATTACAATACAGATTGTCAAAATATGTTTACAAGAGATCAGACCAATGCCATGACGTATTGGTTAGATGATGCTTCTGTGGCACGATACCCAAGAGGTTTTTTATGGCAGCAAAGTAATCTTAGTTCTGTTGGAGTGATAGAATCTGCACCTGTAGCAAATTTTACTAGTAGTACTACAGCGGTTTGTTCTGGAAAAGCAATTGTTTTTAAAGATCGCTCTTTAGGTTTGCCTGCTTCAAGACTATGGACTTTTGAAGGCGGAACTCCTTCGACATCTACAGAATTAAATCCGACTGTTGTTTATAATACTTCTGGAGTATTTAAGGTAAAATTGGAGGTTACAAATTCTTTGGGAACAAATGCCAAAGAAATGCCTAATTATACTGAAGTAGACCAAAAATCAGCTGTAAATTTAGCGGAGAGTTTTTCAGGCACTTTTCCTCCACGAGGATGGGAAATTTCTAATCCTGATGATGGTTTAGCATGGGAAAAGCGAAATGATATCGGACATAATGATAGTTCTTGTATGATCATGAACAATGCTGATAACGCAGTTTTGGGTTCATTAGATTATATTAGATTGCCATATTTTGATTTTACTGCAGGACAAAATAGTCAAATGTTTTTTGATGTGGCTTATACAAAATTTGATGATTCGAGTCCAGATGCTCTAAAAGTGCAGGTTTCAACAGATTGCGGACAGACTTGGAATGATGTTTATTCTAAAATGCATACGCTTTTGCAGACTACTGAAGTGCCAACTGCTTTAGCAAATAACTGGGTGCCAACTGCAGATGCCAATTGGAGGAAAGAAGTTGTAGACTTGAGTGCTTATCAAGGAAATGGAGATGTTTCTATTCGATTTGCTAATGTTTCAGGATATGGAACCAGAATCTGGATTGATAACGTGAATGTAGCCGTAACACAAGCAACTACACCAGTTTCTGATTTTACTTCAAATATTAGAGATACAAGATGTACAAATCTTACTATTCCGTTTCTAGATGTTTCAACAGGTAATCCTACATCTTGGGAATGGTCTTTCCCTGGAGGAACACCAACCACTTCTACAGACAGAAATCCTATTGTAACTTATAATTCGCCAGGTTCTTATGCTGTTACTCTTTCGACAAAAAATGCAAACGGAACAGGAACGGTTTTGACTAAAACTGATTTTGTAAAGATAGTTGATCCAGATAGGATTTCTTATACTGAGAATTTTGAAAATTCTTTTCCGCCGGCAGAATGGGAAATTGTTAATCCAGATAATAAATTGACTTGGGAAAAAAGAGCAGATGCAGGACATAATTCTTCTTCATGTATGGTAATGAATAATGCTGATAATGATAAGGTTGGTGCAATTGATGAAATTATTCTAAAACCAGTCGATATGTCTGTAGGAGTAACCGATTTTTCATTTGATGTTGCTTATGCAAAATTTGATGCCGATAGCCCTGATGTTTTAGAAATTCTGGCTTCTAAAGATTGTGGCGTTACTTGGAAAAGTGTTTATCTGAAAACGCACATGGAGTTGGAAACATTTGTAAGTAGCGACCCAAATAACTGGATTCCAACAGCAGATTCGCATTGGAGAACAGAAAGAGTATTGCTGACAGAATTTAAAGGTTCTTCGAATGTTTTGCTTAAATTTAAGAATACTTCGGGATATGGATCTAGAATATGGATCGACAATGTTAAATTTACTTTTGATAGTAAAGAAAGTCCGTTCTCAGAATTTACTATAGAGAATGATAAAATATGCAGTGATTTGCCAATTGCATTTAAGGATATTTCAACAGGAGAACCAACATCGTGGTTATGGTCATTTCCAGGTGGTTCTCCGTCTACTTCTACAAGCCAAACGCCAGCTGTTATTTATGAAAACCCAGGAACTTATGACGTTACTTTAACGGCTACGAATTCCTATGGAACTGGAACGGTGATGCATAAAACCGGAGTGGTGGTTGTAAAAGGAAAAAATAGTATTCCGTATTTTGAGAATTTTGAATCTAGTTTTCCTATTCAGGATTGGGAAATTATTAACCCAGATAAAGATGCTATAACTTGGGAGAAACGTTCAGATGTTGGAAAAGGAGATTTGTCTTGTCTGGTTATTAATAATGCAGATAATCCTTCAGGTTTGATTGATGAACTGATTTTAAAACCATTTGATTTTTCTTCGGCTTCAACTCCATTTTTATATTTTGATTTGGCTTATACGCAATATTTAAATGCCTTTGACCCAACACCTGCTCCTGATAAAATAGAGATATTCGCATCTTCAGATTGTGGAGCAACATGGACTTCAGTTTATTCAAAAAATCAATTGCAGTTGCAAACTGTTTCGCCTCCAATTGAAGATGATAAGTCGACTACATCAACAAATGAAACAAATGATTGGATTCCAACCAAGAATTCTGATTGGAGAGAAGAGAAAATTGATTTAAGCATTGTGAAAAATCAGAAGAATGTGCTGCTTAAAATTAAGAATACTTCGGGTTATGGAACAAGGATTTGGTTTGATAATTTAAAAATAGACAATGGACCAAATTTATCTGCAGCAAAACCTCAGAAGCCAATTAATTTAGATGGTGTTCAAATATATCCGAATCCGTCAAGCGATGTCTTTTATCTGACAACACCGTCATCTGGAGATGATTATACTGTCACGGTTCTTAATGTGGCTGGGCAAGTTATTTATAACGAAAAATTCCAAGCTAAAAATAATAACAATAAAGCGATTAATTTGGCAGGGCAGGCAAAAGGAGTATATTTTTTAAATTTAACTTCTTCATCTAAAAAGACTTTTAGCCAGAAAATAATAAAGCAATAGTTTAAAATTAAATGAAACAAAAAAGACTGCATCGTAATGGATTGCAGTCTTTTTTTGTTTAATGTTTTAGAGATAATTTATTCTATTTCTGAAGTGTTTTTTACTTTAGGAGCAGGAAATTTAGATCTAAAATCAAAAACTAATTCTGAAGCTCCATTCTGTTGTAAATAATCTAATTTTTCTACAGCTTCTTCAAGAGTAGGAATGTGTCCTTTAGGAATCCACCACATAGCGGTATGCGCTTTTCCGAATTTTTGAAACCATTCTTTTCGACGTTTTAAAAAGTCACTGTGAAAAGTTTTGTACATGTAATGTTCTAAAGTTTCTATGTTTTCCCAAACAGAAACATTGATAATAATCTGTTCATCATTGTACGGATTCAGACTTGTAGCATTATCAGTTTCGTCTTTTAAGCGCCAGACAAAGCCTTCACTTTCTTCAGCTATGGTATTTATAGCATCTAAATTATCTACAAATTCTTTCATAATTGGGTCGTTAATATCGACTCCTTTCATCTTGGCAATATTAATTTCGGCAAGGTGATAATTGCTCATAAAATATATGTTTCTGAATTTTAGGCAATTTAGCTTTTCCTGCAAGGTTTTCAAAACCTTATAGGTCTTTTTTGAGAAGATGTTGAAATTATACCTACAAGGTTTTGAAAACCTTGCAGGGAGTAATGATTTATAAAATCTGTTCAGTTTTGTATACCTGAATAGGACTTGAAACTAGGTGTTCTGTTTTTTTGATAAATTCTTGCAAATAGGATTGATTGTTATGCAGTTCTAATCCTGGTTGATCTTTCCATTCCTCCCAAAGAATAAAAACATTTTCGGAAGTGTGTAAATCGTAACGAATACATGCAGCTTCTTTTCTAGTTTCGGTTACTAGATGTGTCAGCAGGTTTTGAACTTCAATTGAATGCTCTGGTTTACTTTTTAAAATTGCTGTAATCGAAATCATAATTATAAGTTTTTAAAAGTTTGCTCTAAATGTTTCGTATAACTCTCTTTAAAGATAGCAATATTTTCTGGTGTTGCGCCTTTTTCGACATCATGAAAATGGAATCCGTCTATTTTTTCCATTCCAGTAAATTTGTTCATTTTGTGGAAGCCAAACATTACGCCGTCATCAACCGAAGTTTCTTCGAAGAATTCTCCCGGAAGTGTAAAAGCGGTTGCAGGTGCGTTCCAGCTTGTGGTAAGCATGTATTTGCGTCCGTGCAGAAGTCCGCCAGTTCCATAATTAATGTCTGGATTTACACGGCTTCTTCCGTCGTTTTTATAGATTCCGTTGTTGTGTCCTTGCGTGAAAACATCATCGATATATTTTTTGAAAAGATTCGGAATTTGAAACCACCAAACTGGTGTATGATAGATAATTAAATCTGCCCAAACGAATTTTTCTACTTCTTTTTGAAGATCTATTTCGTCTTCAATATGAGTTGTTTTTATTTCGTAATCATTGTTTTTAGAAAGAAATTCAACTGTCCAATCCTGAACGGTTTTATTGAATTGTCCTCCTGAATGTGCGAACTTTTGTCCGCCGTTAATTATAAATATCTTTTTCATTTTTATTGTTGTTTCTTTTGAAAATGGATGCGTGAGGGATAGAGGCGGTATCTTTTTGCGTAATGAAATGGAGCAAAAAATATAGCCGAAAGCCCGATTCGCCGCGGCGAACACGCCCAAATTCTATTTATTTAATTTTTGAGATTTTTTTTAAACACATAGACTGTCAAAGTTTGTCATTCCGAGGAACGAGGAATCTCCGTAAGTAGCTCCGCATAGAGAATGCCAAGCTTTGTGGAGTTTCTCGCGAAGATTCCTCGTTCCTCGGAATGACAAGATTGCGCAGATTTTGTGTCTATAAAAAGAGAATTATTTTATTTTAGCAATTGCCTGATTAATAAACTCCAATTCTGAAGCTGATAAGTCGAAATTCATTGTTTTGGCGTTTGAAATGGCTTGTTCTGCATTTCTCGCTCCTGCTAGAACAATTGCAATTCCTTTTTGTAAAGATGTCCAGCGTAATACTAATTGTGATAAGCTTGCTTCTTTTGCATGAGCTAAAGAAGTTAATTCTTCGACTAAAGTTTTTACTTTTTGAAGATCAAACTGATTGAAATACCCATTTCTATGGTCATTTTCTTTTAATTTGCTGTCTGTAAAATATTTTCCAGTCAACAAACCTCTTTCCATAGGACTGTAAGCAATGATTCCGATGTTTTCTGCAACTGTAAAAGGAATTAGTTCTTCTTCAATTTTACGGTTCAACATACTGTATGCCACTTGATTTGAAGCGACTTGAATTGTTTTTTGTGCTTCCTGAATTTGTGAAACATTGTAATTGCTTACTCCAAAAGCTCTTATTTTTCCTTGTTGGATTAATGCTTCAGCAGCTTCCATGGTTTCAGAAATTGGAGTTGTTGAATCTGGCCAGTGAATTTGCAGTAAATCGATATAATCGGTTTGAAGGTGTTTTAAGCTTTCTTCAACTTCTTTAATGACGTTTGCTTTTGATGAATATTTGTAAATCGGAACTTTTTTACCGTTGTTGTCAGCGTCGAAAAAGAAATCACCTTTTCCGTTATTGCTTCCATCCCAAACCAAACCGAATTTAGTAAGTAGTTGAATTTTAGAACGATCGTAAGGTTTTATGGCTTCACCGATCATTTCTTCGCTTAAACCAAATCCGTAAAAAGGAGCAGTGTCGATTGTAGTAACGCCGTGTTCAATTGAAGCTTGAACAGATTCTATTGAATCTTTCTTTTCTGTTCCGCCCCACATGGTTCCTCCAATAGCGAATGCGCCATAAGTAATAGCTGATAATTCAAGTTCTGAGTTGCCTAGTTTTCTATATTCCATGATTGTGATTTTTTATGTTTAAAATTGATGAGGCAAAATTATACTGTTTTTATGATTCTTATTTGGTATATATTTGTCTTTTTTAGGTATATTTGCATCTTCAAATAAATTGAATTATGAAAAAAGAAAACTTATACGAACCTTTTACGGTTTCTTTTGAAACGCTGAATGAATATCCAGATGTTGGAGATCGTCATAATTTTTTCGAACTGGTTTATATTCTAGAAGGAACAGGAAGACAGTGTATTAATAAGAATATTTTTGAATATGATCCAGGACATTTGTTTTTATTGACGCCTGAGGATTGTCATAATTTTACCATTGAAACCAAAACGAAATTTTTCTTTTTAAGGTTTAATGATATTTATTTGAAAAATTCGAGTCTGCAGAATGAAAATATTCAGCGATTAGAATATATTCTACAAAATGCGAATCATCAGCCGGGTTGTATTCTAAAAAATGATCCTGATAAATGTTTGGTGAAAGTAATGATTGAAGCCATTTGTCGTGAGCATCAGGATAAAGATGTTTACAATCAGGAATTGATTCAGCAATTAGTAAATACGTTGATTATTATTGTGGCGAGAAATATTGCGAAATATCTTCCAGAACAAGTAACGATAAATACTGAAGCTAAAGCGATGGATATTCTACAATATATTCAGAATAATATTTACTATCCTGAAAAAATCAAAGCGGAATCAATCAGTGATTATTTTGGAATTTCGAATACGTATTTAGGGCGTTATTTTAAGAAACATGCCAGCGAAACGATGCAACAGTATATCAGTAATTATAAAACGAAGCTGATAGAACACCGTTTGCAATTCAGCGAGAAACGTATTAATGAAATTGCGTATGAATTTGGCTTTACAGATGAAAGCCACTTTAATAAGTTTTTCAGAAAGCAAAAAGGCTATAGTCCGTCTGAGTTTAGAAAAACGATTCGGTTGAGTGCTTAGTAATGGACGCTGATGACGCCGATTTTGGCGGATTCTATAAAGTTGAATTAATGAATAGGGAAGAAGCGAAAAAAGTTATTGCAGTTTATGAAATGCAGAACTTGTCAAGTGATGAAAAACTTGAAATTTTAGAATGTAATTATTGGTTTTTTGGAGACAAAGAAGGAATAACTGAGGCTATAGAAGAAGGTTCTTATCCTGAAATTTCAGAGGATTTAATAGAGATAATTGATAAAACTCCAGATCCGTTTCTTAATGCTGAATCAGAAGGTTTGGTGGTTGATTATCTTGTAAACGGATTAAAATATGTAACCAATTTATATTTGCAGACAAAGCTAAAAAGTATAAATCCAAATTTCAAAGATAAAATTTTTGGAGAAGTAGAAAGAGCAGGTTTATGTCCTTGCTGCGAATATTATTCTATTGATTATGGAGAAGATGGTTTGTGGGATATTTGTCCTGTTTGTTTTTGGGAAAACGGTGGAGAAGGACCAAATCATATGACTTTGGAGCAGGCTAAATTGAATTTCGAAAAATTTGGTGCTATCAACAAAAACTCTTTAGGACTTGTAGATAAAAATGGTGCAAAAAAATATTGTAGAAAAGAATAAATCTCTAAAATCTGCGAGAGAAAAAAGAAAAAAATCCGTATAAATCCGCGTTTTCGCAAAGCGAATCCGTTTTATCCGTGTACTTTAACTCAAAGTCCTAATTATATAATCTTCTTAATTACGCGAAGCTTGTGAGTGTGTTTATTTAATTCAGGATTGTAAATTCCAGTATGATCTAAACGGTCAATGCGTACTTTTCCACTTGCGTGAATGATGTAATTGTTTTCCATTATGATGCCTACGTGAGTAATGTTTCCTTCATCATTATCAAAGAAAGCCAAATCGCCTGGTTCGCATTCTTCAATAAAACTTAATGGATCGCCTTCAAGTGCTTGCTGAGAAGCATCACGATGAATTTTATAACCGTTTAATTTGTATACCATTTGGGTGAAACCTGAGCAATCAATTCCAAAAGGTGTTTTTCCTCCCCATAAATATGGAGCATTCAAATACATAAAAGCAGTTTTTATTAAAGCGCTTTTAGGTTTGACACCACTGGTTTTGGTTCCTTCAAAATCAAAGTTTGAAGTATTGATTTCGCTATTATTTAAAAAAGATAGAGAAGCCCCAAGCGGAATAGGAAGCAGAAGATTATTGGGAGCTGTGATATAATCAATTAAGTCAGCATTTAAAATAATGGATTCTTTGCTCAAAAGATCAAATTGCTCTTTGGTAATTTCCTGATATTGTTTTGAATCGACCCAACCTTCGTAGTCATCATATTGAATTCTGATTCGCGCCCATTGATTATGACGTTCTAAAATTTCGATATGCTCGCCAAACAAGAGCTGTGTAACAATTTCACTTCTGTCGCTGGCTTCAGCTCGAACAGGTACTATGGCTAAATTGCAAATTCCAAACATTTAAGGAAATTTATTAGTTGAAAATCAGGAGTTATAAACATAACTCCTGATTTTTTAAGATATTGTTTTAAGCTCTTTCGATAACAATTGCCGATGCGCCACCACCACCGTTGCAAATTGCAGCAGCTCCAGTTTTTGCATTGTTTTGTTCTAAAACATTTAGTAAAGTTACAATAATACGTGCTCCAGAAGCTCCAAGAGGATGTCCTAAAGAAACTGCACCACCGTTTACGTTTACTTTATCGTTATCAAGGTTTAATATTTTTGCATTGGCTAATCCAACTACAGAGAATGCTTCATTAAATTCGAAGAAATCAACATCTGAAATTGAGATTCCTGCTTTGTTCAAAGCTTTTGGTAATGCTTTTGCTGGACTTGTTGTAAACCATTTTGGTTCTTGCGCTGCATCTGCATAACCTTTTATGTAAGCTAAAGGTTTTAATCCTAATGCATTTGCTTTTTCTTCAGACATTAAAACTAAAGCAGCAGCTCCGTCATTGATTGTAGAAGCGTTTGCAGCAGTTACAGTTCCGTCTTTTGTGAAAACTGGTGCTAAAGATGGAATCTTATCTAATTTCACATTAGTATATTCTTCGTCTTTAGAGAATATAATTGGTTCGCCACGTCTTTGTGGCACTTCAACAGGAACAACTTCATTGTCGAATTTTCCAGCATCCCAAGCTTTTGCACTTCTTTCATAAGATTGAATTGCGAACGCGTCTTGCTCTTCACGGCTGATTTTATATTCAGAAGCACACAAATCAGCACAAACTCCCATTGCGTTGTTGTCGTAAGCATCTGTCAAACCATCTTTCTGCATTCCGTCAAGCATAGTTGCAGGACCAAATTTGTTTCCGGCACGCATTTGTACGTAATGAGGAATTAAGCTCATGCTTTCCATTCCGCCCGCTACCACAATTTCAGCGTCTCCGCATGCGATTGCTTGTGCAGCAAACATTACAGCTTTCATTCCAGAAGCACATACTTTGTTTACTGTTGTAGCAGCAACTTCTTCAGATAATCCGGCAAACAATGCAGCTTGGCGCGCTGGAGCTTGTCCAACTCCGGCCTGAATTACATTCCCCATGAAAACTTCATCGACTAATTTTGGGTCAAGATTAATTTTTGAAAGCGCTCCTTTTATGGCAGCAGCTCCTAATTTTGGTGCAGGTACACTAGATAACCCGCCCATGAAACTTCCGATAGGTGTTCTAACGGCAGAAACGATAACAACTCTTTTGTTCATTTTCTGTTTAATAATAGTTAGTAAGCAAATTTACTGTTTATTTGAATAAATTCAAATTTTGTATTGAATAGACGAATTTTAAATTTAAGGTGAAATTTTTGTTAATTCTATTTGTTTGATTGTGAAGCGGTTTTGAAAAAAGATAAAAAAAAACTAAAAAAACTCAAAAAAAAGCTTGTGAGAAAAGGAATGTTGTTATACATTTGCACTCGCAAAACGGAAGCAATTCCACTAGCAAGGAGAGGTGCCAGAGCGGTAATGGAGCAGATTGC
>Ga0308157_10001652_pt1 | contig 43306 bp, 32 predicted proteins | sample PhyBR1_FD_201035 | JGI IMG/M metagenome (GOLD analysis project Ga0308157, IMG submission 201035) | Phyllosphere microbial communities from UC Gill Tract Community Farm, Albany, California, United States - DLSLB.R1 | ecosystem: Host-associated > Plants > Phyllosphere > Unclassified | place: USA... | reverse complement strand
ACTCGACAATCTGTCGAACCGCCTCGATCTTGAACTCATCCGTGTAACGCTTCGTGCTCATAACCACCTCCGCCTAAGCCATAGTTTATGGCTGCGAGGTGTCTACGAAATCCTGGGCGATTCACCTAAGCATCAACGATGCAAAACATCCAGCCAATCCCCGTTAGTCATGGCTGTTGCTTCAAAAAACCAATAGCCTTGGCAATTCGCAAAAAAAGAAAGGAACTCAGCTAAAGATCCCAGCCTTGTGCCCGAAAAGAAGGCTTTGATCGCCCTGTTTTTTTTCAACCCCGCGCATGGCCAAATTTCACAACTAGGCTTGACGCAGCACCATGGCCTCCTAGCCTACGACTGCGTTGATAGCTAGCATTCTTCCGCCAGAAATCTTGGGTGGGAGAAGTTAGCAATTAAAATACTCGATTTCCACTTTTTTGTTCCATTACCTGCTAAGTGTCTCCAGGTAGCGCAAGCAAAGTGCCGTGAGATACCCCTAGGGTATCCGAACAAAAGAGTTACTGAAGCCCTTGCGAGGCCTTCTTGCAGAACTAGTCGACATCATGATGTTTGTCGCCAACTTCGGCTGACCATCGTGGCCTCAAATTGGGCCACTCTGCTTTTTCCTGAGCTTCCGCGTTGCGCTTACAGGTTTGGCACGGGATTCGCACTCAGTCGAACTAAGACAGAGATGTCTCGGCAGCGATAGAACCTCTATGGCTACGTCTATAGCGCTACATGAACTTGGAGATTTACCATGCCTCCATCCCGGCAGATCCCGGGCGCCATACTCATTTTCTCGTGAAAGCTCTTATCACCGGTAGTTCAGGCCGGATTGGCCGCGCAATCTACAACGCGGTTGCCGCAAACCATGAGGCCGTTGGCCTCGACCGCTCCCCTTTCTCCTGCTCGTCGCTTATTGGTGACTTCACCGATGGCCGCTTGCTGCATTCGGCATTGCAGGGTGTGGATGTGGTCTTCCACACCGCTTCGTACCATGCGCCGCATGTCGGCCTGGTATCTGATCGCGAGTTCGAGCGGGTCAATGTGGCGGGTGTGCAGCAGTTGCTGGAAGCTGCGCAGCAGGCAGGTGTGAAGCAGGTGGTCTACACCAGTACCACCGCACTGTATGGCGATGCTGTCGCCGAGCAGGGTTGTACGTGGATCGACGAATCTGTGATGCCGCAGCCCAAGACGGTGTATCACCGCACCAAGCTGGAAGCCGAGCAGATCCTGGCCGATTGGTCCGGTGCGGGGCTGACACGTAGCGTCATCCGCATGTCGCGCTGTTTCCCGCAGCCTGCAGATCAGATGTCGGTGCTGCGCCTGCACCGCGGCATTGATGTGCGCGATGTTGCTGATGCGCATGTGGCGGCGTTGGCGTTACCGGCTGGTTCGTTCAGTCGTTTCGTCGTCAGCGGCTCTACGCCGTTCCAGCGCGAGGATCTTGAGCAGTTGGGGCGTGATGCCGTTGAAGTGCTGCGTCTGCGTTGCCCGGAGTTGGTTGCCGAGCATGAGCGGCGTAGTTGGCCACTGCCTTCGGTCATTGATCGGGTTTACGACAATGCCGCTATGCGGCGGGCCTTGGGTTGGGAGCCTGCGTTTGGCTTCGGTGAAGTGTTGGCGCAGGTGGATCGGCGCAGTTTGGAGGTGTTGCCTTATACGCGCGGTTTTGTTGATAGGACTGTGGATTGATTCGGTTGCATTGGTAGGTCGGTAGGCGGTGCTTGCTTCGCGGCTTACGCCGCTCCTACAAAAGAAGGAACCGCTCGCTGCTGATGCGGATGTGCACGCAGGGCACCTTCTTCAGCGCCCTGCGTGTTTGCCTTCGCTGTCTGTCCCGGCTGCGCGACTCTTTGCGAACTCCGGGAAGGTCGCTTCCAGGCTGTCCTTGTCCGGCAGGATGTAGAACAGGCCGCCGCGCTCGAATGTCGGACTGACGATCTGCTCGTAGAAATCCGGCGCGATGTTGATGCAGCCGTGGGTGACACGGTTGTCGTCCGGCGTTGGCGATGCGAGGCGCTCTGCGCGGCGCTCGGCAGGTACGCCGGTAGCGGTGGGATGGATGGAGACTGCGGAATCGTAGTCCACCCACAGCACGCGGCCCGCATCGAGCGAGGGGCCGAAGCCGCCGATGAAACGACCCGCAGGTGTGGTGCGGTCGCGGCCCGGAATCTCGCGCAGCGCGAGTCCGGCTACGCCAGGAGCTACGTGATCGCCGGTTGCCGAGCCAAACAGTCCGGGCGTGGCGCCGCGCAGTCGGCCGTCGCCACTGAACACAAGGATCTGTGCAGCGGCCTTGTCCATGATCGCGAAGGGATAGCCCTGGTTGTCCTTGCTTGCGACAACCCAACCGGCAAGTTCAATCACCGTGTCGGACACCTTTTGATCTGGCGGGAGCTGATCGACGGCGCCTGCCGTTTGTTGCACGGTGGCGTCTCGGGCGCTGGCTACGTTGACGCTTGCGAACGCCAGCACGCCAAAAGCGGCGAGGATTGCAGGGTATGTGTGCGTACGGATGGGACGGTTCCTTGCAGTGAAGACTGATCGGGGAAGGAAGCCAGTGGCCGGTAAAGGCCACCGGATCCTGAATTCAGATATTCATCATGAATCGAGCCGAGCGATCAGCCGCGCGGTGTACGGCGTGGTGCATTTTCGAGTTGCTGGACGCGACCTTCAATTTGATCCAGCCGTTGGTTGGCCTGCTGTGCGGACTGGTTGGCGGACTCGGCGCTCTGTGCCGCGCCCTGCACCCTCGTGTCGAGTTGGTCGAGGCGTGAGTTGATCCCTGCGAACTCTTCTTTATAGGTTGCACAGGACGCCAGGCTCATGACGACGACTGCCACGCCGAGCGTACGCGCCATCACCATTTTCTGCTTGGTCATGAACATTCCACTTCCTCCTACGTTTGGGGGATCTCGAATATAGCTACGTTTTTGCAGAGCAGCGTGATGCGCTTTCAGCTGACGTTTGCACAGATAAATGAACTGTGAAGGTGTTTGAATGAGCACCGCTGTGGCTTGAATTCAGCAAGCTCAAGGAATGCCGTTGAATTTGATGGTCCAACGCGTGGTGTGCGCAGTCATCTATGCAGATACGAGGTGAAAATACGCGGGTGAACAGGCGTTCGCTTCTACGCTTATGACCATGCAACGATGTCTTCGATTTGCCAATTCATCGGTATGAATTGGCATCGTAGTCGGCTGCTAGGCGTGCACGAAGTGTGTGTGATCTCTGCATGCAACATGCGACTACTGCGTCGCGCGGTGTGGTGGCTCCATGCCACGAGCTGTCTATCGGAACATTCGGCACGATGATCAATTTCTGCGCGTTTGTTGATCAGCTGGTTCGCTGCCAGCTGGCATCATTGGATGCACGGACCGTGCAGGCGTTTCAGTTTGGTGGCTTCGCGGCTTACGCCGCTCCTACAAACAGCCAATCAGCGGACGCTACTTCAGCTGCGAGGGTGATGTGCCGTATTGACGCTTGAACGCGGCGCTGAAGCTGCTGGTGTGCGCGTAGCCGGCGATGGTGGCGGCCACATCGACGGGAACGCGGCGGCGCAGCAGTGCCTGGCGGGCGCGTTCCAGCCGTAGCTCGCGCTGGTAGTTGGCAATGCTTTGGCCATGGCAATGCTGGAAGCCACGTTGCAGGTCAACTGCATTGGTACCGAGCTGGCGCGCCATCTGCGCGATGCTCAGTGTGTCGGCCTCTCCACTTTGCAGCCACTGCTGCAGGCGGGTGACGCAGCGCTGCAGGTGTGAGCCCAAGGGTTTTTCGCTGCCTTCGCTTGCCAGTGTCTGCAGCACGTCCGCCGCCAGTTCCAGGGCAAAGCTCTCCTGCTGCAGGCGGCGCAGCAATGGCAGCGAACCGGTCTTGTTCTCCAGCAGTTGCGTCGCCCGCTGCAACAACGGCGCCGGCGGCCGCCATGCATGGTTGTCGGCATGGCCACTACAAACGCGTGCCAATCGGGCACTGCCACGGGAATCGGCCTGCAACTGCCGCTGCAACCAGTCACCGCTGAGGTGCAGGCTGACCTTGCCTTCCTGTCGTCCAGCCTGCCAATGGCGCTGGAAGCTGTCTTCCTCACGCAGGTGGACCAGCATGGTCGGCATGCGCCGATGATTGCCCTCCAGCCGCAAGCGATGCGTGCCGATGGCAACGTCGGCCTCGCCATCCACCAGGAAGCCGGCGGTGATGCCCGCTGCCAGACGGTTGTGGCTGCAGCCGCCCACCATGTCGCGGCTACGGCTCAAGTAGAGCGACACGCCATCGTCCAGCGCGTGCACCTGCTGCCAGCCGGCCAGCACCGGCGTGGCGTCGGCCATGCCGGCATCGAAATCAACCTGCCCGCCCAGCGCGTGGGCTGCGGTCATCAGTTCGGCGCAGGTGAAAACCTGCATGCAGGGCATCCCGGAATGTGGTCCTGCCTAAATTTTCCTTCGCTGCGCCTAAACTTTCAATGGTATTGATAACTATTCTTATTTGAGGGGTCGCGTATGGACGACCCTGCCCCGTATTCAGTGAAGGTCAGTGGCAATGGGTTTGACGATCAAGCAGGCGGCCCTGGTCCGCGCCGTCTTCCACGATGAAGTCAGCGCGGACGAGATCCGCCACTGGCTGCAGCGTGTGGAAGCATTGATCGTGGCCGCCACGCCGTTCTACTTCATCGCCAGCACCGTACCCGGTGCCAGCTTCAGTGACGATTACCGCGCCATCCAGGCGGTCTGGTACAAGCAGCACAAACCCGCCTTCCGTGTTTACTGCAAGGGCCTGGTGCGCGTCGCCAGCAGCGCCGCCGAGCTGCAGCGGCTGGATACGCCGGCCCTGCACGCGGCCTGGGGCGTGCCCTACTACGTCACCAGCGACGACGCCGATGGCATGCGCTGGATCGGCCAACAGCTGGAGCAGGCCGATGCGCACTGAGCACAGCGCTGCCTCCCGTTTCGGCCTGGGCGTCATCGTGGTGCTGTACATGGCCCATGCGCTGCCGCTGTATTTCTACAACGTGGCGGTGCCGGCCATCCTGCGCAGCCAGGGCGTGGACCTGCGCTGGATCGGCATGTTGTCGCTGCTGTACCTGCCGTGGGCGTTCAAGTTCCTGTGGGCGCCGCTGGTGGATCGTTGGCATCTGCCAGCCCTGGGCCGTCGCCGCAGCTGGTTGTGGCTGACCCAGTTGTTGTTGCTGGTTGGCATCCTGGTATTGGCCTTCACCGGACTGGACCATGGCCTGACCGTGTTCGTGCTGGTCGGCATGTGGATCTCCACCATCGCCGCCACCCAGGACATCGCCATCGATGGCTATACGGTGGAAGCATTGGCACCGGCCGAGCACCGCCTGGGCAGCATGGCGCAGAGCGTGGGCGTGGCGCTGGGCAGCATGGTCGGCGGCGCAGGCGTGCTGTGGCTGTACGAAACCCGCGGCTGGAACGTGGCCCTGCTGAGTCTGGCGGCGATGAGTGCCTTGACCCTGTTCGCCGTACAGCAGATCAACGAGGTGCCACGGCCGGCGGCCAGCCAGCGGCCGAGCGTGCTGCGTGCGCTGCGCCGGCCCGAGCTGCGCTGGGCGCTGCTGCTGATCGTCCTGTATCGCATGGTGGAAGCACCGGCGATGGCGATGGTCAATCCGCTGCTGGTCGACCAGAAATGGAGCCTGACCGAGATCGGCCTGCTGATCTCGGTGGGCGGTGCCGGCGTTGGCATGTTGGCTGCGGTGGGCGCGGCCTGGCTGCTCAAGCAGCGCAACGCCGAACAGTTGCTGATGCACGCCGGTTGGTGGCGCACGCTGCTGTATGTGCTGCTGGCCGCCTTGCTGTACAGCGGTGTGCTTGCCTCCTCGCAGTTTGGGCTGGGCGCGCTGGTGATTGCCCTGCTGGCCCTGCGCTATGTCGCCATGACCAGCCTGTACGCCTTGTTCATGCGGATCAGCTCGCGCGAGCAGGCCGGTACCGACTTCACCCTGCTGGTGTGCTTCGAACTGCTGATCTTCTTCATTGGCGGTGCCTTGTCCGGCTTCCTCGCCAAGGGCCTGGGTTACCCCGCTTACTACGTGGCGCTGGCGATCGTCTCCGCGCTTGGGTTGCTGTTGTGCCGGCCGCTGCTGCGCCGCTTCGCGCCCTCTCCTTCTTCTCCCTGATACGTTCCGAGGACACCATGCGGCATACCGCAGCAACGCTTCCGCTCGCCCTGCTGAGCCTGGCCATCAGTGGCCAGCTGGCAGCACAGGCCAACACCACCAGCGGCACCCGCCAGCTGGATGCCGTCAGCGTCACCGCCGTGCGCGGCGCACGCAGCGTGGCCGAGATCGCCGGCACCGTGTACGCCATCGAGCGCGAGCAGATCGCCCAGCAGACCGCTGCCGGCCGCAGCACCGCCGACATCCTCGGCCAGCTGGTGCCGTCACTGGCACCGGCCAGTGGCACCACCAGCAACTACGGCATGACCATGCGTGGCCGCAGCGTGCAGGTGATGATCGATGGCGTGCCGCTGACCGGCGCACGTGATGGCTCGCGCCAGCTCAACAGCATCTCACCGACGATGATCGAGCGCATCGAGGTGATCTCCGGCGCCACCGCGCTGTACGGCGCCGGTGCCAGCGGCGGCATCATCAATATCATCACCCTGCAGCCGGGCGACGCGGCGGTGCAGCTGGCCAGCCAGCTCGGCCTGCGCACGCCTTCGGATGTATCCAGCGACAACCTGGCCTGGAACGCCGCGCAGACCATGACCGTGCGTGGTGACAGCTTCAGCGGTGCCTTCGGTATCGCCTATGGCCGCCAGGGCGCATCGCTGGATGCGCATGGCCGCCGCATCGGCCCGGAGATCGCCCAGACCGACCGTCAGGACACCGAGACCAAGGAACTCAACGCGCGCCTGGAGTGGGCGCTTACCCCGGCCCAGCAGCTCAGCGTGGGCGTGCGTTGGTATGACGACCAGCAGGACAGCGACTACGGCCCGGATTACGGCCCGGGCTTGGCGGTGCTGTTCAACCCCGCTTTCCAGCCCAGCCACAACGCCGTCGATGGCCTGCAGTTGAACGCACAGCCGCGCACCCGCCACCAGGGCATCAATGCGCAGTACCGCAACCGCGATGTGTTCGGCGGCCAGGAGCTGAGCGTGGAAGCCTATTACCGCAACGAACAGGGCCGCTGGTTCCCGTCGGTATCGACGCTGGTGCATCCGGCGCTGCCCGGTGGCTATGCCTATGTGGCCATGCAGTCCAATACCGACATCGACGTCTGGGGCCTGCGCAGCGCCCTGCACAAGGGTTTCGATATCGGCGGGCGCAGCCTGCAGCTGTCCTATGGCGTGGACCATGAGCGCGAAGAGGACAGCCAGCGCGGGCAGATGTACGACATCAACCGCTTCATCGCCAGCAATGGCTTGAACTATGTGCCGACCGCGCAATACGCGATGGGCCCGGATGTGCGCGTGGATACCACCGGCCTGTTCCTGCAGGCCGACCATGCGCTGAGCGAACGTTTCAGCGTGCAGGCCGGCGTGCGCCACCAGATCCTGCGCAACAACGTGGACGATTCGCTGCCCTACACCGAGGCGATCACCGCCGACGCGGTGGCCGGCTATCAGCCGCAGCTGCTGGCCGGTGGCCGCGTGCGCCATTCGCAGACGCTGTTCAATGCCGGCGTGGTCTACAAGTTCAGCGATGCGCAGCAGTTGTTCGCCAACTTCTCACAGGGCTTCAGCCTGCCCGATACGCAGCGCATGCTGCGTGACGTGCCAGCCAATTTCGTCATCGACAACCGCAACATCGGCCCGATCAAGGTCGATAACTACGAGCTGGGCTGGCGCTTGAACAACGCGCAGCTGCAGAGTGCGGTGACCGCGTTCTACAACCGCTCGGACAAGACCGTGCAGTTCAACCGCAACTACAGCGTGTCAGTGGCCGATACCGACGAGCGCGTCTACGGCGTGGAGGCCAACCTGCGCTATACGCCTACCGCGCAGCTGGAGCTGGGTGCCAGCGTGGCCAGCACCCGTGGCCAGTACCGTGATGCGGCCGGCCAGTGGCGCGAGCTCAATGCGTTCCGCGTATCGCCGTTGAAGGCAGGCGTGCATGGTCAGTGGCGCTTTGCCAACGATAGTCTGCTGCGTCTGCAGGGCCAGGCCGTCGGTGGCACTGATGATGCGTGGCGTGACGCGCAGCTGGCGGCGGTCAGCCCGACCATCCGCGCGACGCCGGCGGCAAAGATCCGTGGCTATGCGGTGTTCGATCTGATTGGGGAGCTGCCGCTGGCGGGTGGGCGCTTCAGCGTGGGCGTCTACAACCTGGCTGATCGTGACTACAAGACCGTGTATGGCCAGCAGGCGGAAGCGACCTACGGCAAGATTTCCAGCGTGCCGGCGCAGGGGCGGACGTTTGGGGTTGGGTATCGGGTGGAGTACTGAGGCCTAGAAGCGCCAGCGACGCTAGTAGCCCCTCTCCCGCTTGCGGGAGAGGGGTTGGGGTGAGGGGAAGCTTCTAGCGAGCAGACCCATTGCTTTAAAAGCCTTTAAAGCTTTTAAAGCTCCCCTCATCCGCCCCTTCGGGGCACCTTCTCCCGCTCGCGGGAGAAGGGACATTCAAGCTTCGCTTGGGCTGACTTACCGCTTCGCCGCCAGAATCCGCGTCAACAGATCCGCCGTCCCTGCAATCCTCCGCAGATGCGGATAGCGCAGCCCTTCGCGGTAATCGATACGCACGGTACGGAAGCTGTCCGCCTGTCGCACGATCAACTCGATCGGCGTGCCGTTCTGCTTGCCATCAATCAGCGCCTGCTTGATACGGCCGCCGCTGTAAGCCAAACCATTCACCGCAACAATCGTCACGTCCTTGGCCAAGCCCGCCTTGAAGGCAGGACTGTCCCAACCAACCGCCTGCAGCACGCCATCGCTGCCGATCTTCAAACCCAAGGAATACTGCAGATCGGTAGCGCCATCGGCCTCGCCATCTGCAACGACAAGATTCGGCTGGCCATCGAAGTACAGCTCCCAACCTGCCGCCGCCAAACCATCCGGTGCCTTGCCATCGCGGGCATCCAGACGGCTACCGATGAAGGCATCCCAGTTGCCCGGCTGCACGGCTTCCAGACCCTGCATCACGTCGGCGCGGTCATACAGGCGGATCTCGCCCTGCTTGCCACCTTGATGGAAGCGCTTGGCGAAATCGTCCAGCGTGACCTTGCCTTTGGAAAGGCTGCGCAGGCGTGCATCCACGCCCAGCCATAGCAGCGTGCTCTCGTTATAGAACTCGAACGCACGCTGCCAGTCGGCCCAGGCCTGCGGCTTGGAATTGAAGTCGAGGATGCCCTGGTGCACGGTGTCGTGCAGGTCGCGCCATTGCCGGCCGGGCTGGGTTGCGTAGTTGGCCTGCAGCTGGGCCAGCATCGCCATCGCATAGTCCGGCTTCCATAGCCCGGAACGTGCGGCCAACACCACCGCCCAGTACTGGGTCTGGCCTTCGTACATCCACAACTCGTCGTTGTGCATCGGCGCGTTGTAATGCGGCACCCAGGTTGGGCGTGGACGCCATGCCTTGCCTACCCAGGCGTGTGCGTACTCATGCGGCAGCAGGTCGTTGTCGAGGAAGGGCCGCTCGCCACGCAGGTAGCCGTCGTGCATGCCGTTCTCGCTACTCTGCGCATGCTCAAGGCCGATGCCACTGAACACGTCCGATACCGCCAGCAGGAAGTTGTAACGCGTGTACGGGCGCGAACCGAATACCGCGTCGGCCTCGCGCACCAGCGCACGGTGTGCATCCAGCACCTTGGCATCGGCCTGCAGGCCCTGCGGGTTTTCGCCGACCACGTCCAGCCACACCGGTTGTTTGGATGTCTCGTCCAGCGCGAAGCGCTTGAAGTACCGGCCGGCGAATACCGGTGAATCGATCAAGGTCATCAGCGACACCGGTGCGTACTGCTCATTGCCGCCGCTGCGCTGTGCAACATCCAATGCCGTGCCGCTCTGCCAACCTTCTGGCAGGCGCAGGCTCGGCTTCACCTGGATACCGCGTGCGTCATAGCCGGCCGGGTACAACAGCACCCGATGCCATTGCAGGTCGAGCATGTTCGGCGTCATCGCCACCCGGCCCTGGTCGCTGGCGGTCGGTGACAGGTACTGGAACTCGATATCCAGCACGCCGACGCCCTCCGGCACCTGCAGCTTGAACGCATACATGTCCCCGGAATCGCGCGCCCATTGCAGTACCTGGCCGTTGCCGCGGATGACCAGCCCGGCCATCTGGTTGATCGGGCCAGTTGGCGCGTGATTGCCCGGTATCCACTGCGGGTACCACAGGGTCAGCGCACCGGCCGATACCGGAATGCGCTGGTGCACGCGCTGGATGCGGCGTTGGATGTCGCTGGCGTCCACCTCCAGCTCGATCACGCCCGGATAGCTCGCCTGCACCTGCATCGCCGCTGCCCGTGCATCCAGCGGCTGCGCCTGCAGGCCCGCCAGCGGAACAAGGCCCAGCACCATCGCCACCAACCACTTACGTCCCTGCATCACGCCCCGCCCCTTGCCTGAAGTCACTGCATCCTAGCCCGGCCGGCTTCAGCCGCGCATCCGTCGCCAGACCAGGCAACGGTTGTTGGCCGGCATCGCCACGTCCTCGCGCAGCTCCAGCTGCTGCGCGCGTGCCAAGGCATCAACCGCCTCGAAATCGCGGATGCCAGAGCGCGGGTCCCGCGCCTTCAGCCAGCCGTCGAAGTGCTGGTTGCTGTCGCTGGTGAAGGCACCGTTGTAGTTGAACGGGCCATAGGCGACCAACAACCCTTCTGGCGCCATAAGCGACGGCAGCCCGGCGAACAGTGCCTGCACCTGCTCCCAGCCCATGATGTGAAGGGTATTGGCAGTAAATACGGCATCGAAGCCGGCCACGTCGTCATGCACCGGCAGCGGCGGCAAGGGCTGCAGGCCTTCGCCAATCACCGCCTGTAGTTCCAGCGGCGCAGGCGTGTTCGGCAGCGCCGCCTCGTCCAGCCATTGGCGTATCCCGGGCAGGTAGTCGCAGTGGTCGCTGGCCTGCCAACGCAGCCATGGCATCGCAGCGGCAAAGTGCACGGCATGCTGGCCGGTGCCGCTGCCGATCTCCAGGACAGTGCGGGCCTGGCCCAGATGCTGTTGCAGGACCTGCAGGATGGGTGCGCTGTTGCGCTCGCAGGATTCGGAGTACGGCTTGCTGGTCATCGCGTGGGGCCCAGGGAATGCTGTGCAGATTGTGCCGCAGTGCCTGTTTACCGCCATGCATGACCATGGTCACTTGTGCGTGAACCCCCGCGCCACCGAGATTCAAGGGTCTTGTGCGATGCAATGCATCGCTGGCTCTGGAGTTCCGCCCGTCATGCAACGCCGCCAGTTTCTTTCGCTCTCCGGCCTCGGCCTCGCCGGCTTCATGCTGCCCAATGCACAGCTGATTGCCGCCGAAGAATTATTGGCCCCGGCCGATGTGGCCAAGAAGAAGCTTCTGGCCGACACCGTGCTGGCGCTGGCCAGGCAGGGCGGTGCCAGTTACTGCGACGTGCGCATCGGCCGCTACCTCAACCAGGCCATCGTCACCCGCGAAGACAAGGTGCAGAACGTCACCAACAGCGAGTCGGCCGGCGTCGGCATCCGCGTGATCGTCAATGGCGCCTGGGGCTTTGCCGCCAGCAACCAGTCCACCACGCAGGGCGTAGCCGCCGCCGTGGCGCAGGCAATTGCAATTGCCAGGGCCAACGCGAAGATCCAGACCAAGCCGGTGCAGCTGGCACCCACACCGGGCGTGGGCGAGGTGCAGTGGAAGACGCCGATCCGCCAGAACGCGATGGCGGTACCGGTCAAGGACAAGGTCGATCTGTTGCTGTCGATCAATGCAGCGGCGATCAATGCCGGTGCCAACTTCATCAACTCGCAGCTGTTCCTGGTCAACGAGCAGAAGTACTTCGCCTCCAGCGACGGCTCCTGGATCGACCAGGACGTACACCGCATCTGGCTGCCGTTCACCGCCACCGCCATCGACAAGGCCAGCGGCAAGTTCCGCACCCGCGCCGGGCTGTCGGCGCCTGCCGGCATGGGTTGGGAGTTCCTCGACGGCAATGCCGCCGACAAGCACCAGCTACCCGGCGGCGTGGTGGCCTACGGCCATTCCTATGATCCGGTGGAAGATGCCATCGCCGCCGCCAAGCAGGCGCGCGCCAAGCTCACCGCGCCGTCGGTGAAGCCGGGCAAGTACGACCTGGTGCTGGACCCGTCCAACCTGTTCCTGACCATCCACGAGAATGTCGGCCATCCGCTGGAGCTGGACCGCGTGCTGGGCTATGAAGCCAACTACGCCGGCACCAGCTTCGCCACCTTGGACAAGCGCGAGGCCCGCTTCCGCTGGGGCAGCGACATCGTCAACTTCACCGCCGACAAGACCGCGCCCTACAGCCTGGGTGCGGTGGGTTATGACGACGAGGGCGTGAAGACCAGGCAGTGGGATCTGGTCAAGGACGGCATCCTGGTCAACTACCAGGCCACCCGCGACGAAGTGCATATCCTTGGCGAGAATGCCTCGCACGGCTGCAGCTATGCGGACTCGTGGAAGAGCGTGCAGTTCCAGCGCATGGCCAATGTGTCGCTGGCGCCGGGCAAGACGCCGCTGACCCCGGCGCAGATGATCAGGAACGTCGAGAACGGGATCTACATCCACGGCCGTGGTTCGTACTCCATCGACCAGCAGCGCTACAACGCGCAGTTTGGTGGACAGCTCTGCTACCAGATCAAGAACGGCGAGATCGCCGGCATGGTCGAGGATGCGGCGTACCAGATCCGCACGCCTGAGTTCTGGAATGCCTGCAGCGCGATCTGCGATGAACGCGATTTCCGCATGGGCGGTTCGTTCTTTGACGGCAAGGGCCAGCCGGGGCAGGTATCTGCGGTATCGCACGGTTCGGCAACGACGCGCTTTGATGGGGTGAACATCATCAATACGGCGCGCAGCCTTGGCTGATGCGGATAGCCCCTCTCCATCGGGAGAGGGGTTGGGGTGAGGGTACGGGCGAAGCCGCGCTGCAGGGGGTTGCTAGCAATAGCGATTGGGGGCACCGGCGAATGCTCAAGCACGACGCAACCCGTTTGGCGTCTTTGATCCCCGCCACCGGACTTCACTCGTACCCTCATCCGCCCCTTCGGGGCACCTTCTCCCGAAGGGAGAAGGTCAACCGCCTTACCGCGTCGTATACCCACCATTGACCAGGATCGTCTGCCCGGTCATCCACCAGCCCTCGGATACCAGGAAGCGCACCCACGGCACGATGTCCTCGATGTCGGTCAGCCCGGTCTTGGAGAACGGCGACAGCGCCGCTGCAGTCTTGTGATAGGCCACCGCATCCGCACCCTCGGCCGGATAGAAGAACGAGGTGTCCATCGGTCCCGGGCCAATCGCGGTCACTGAAATCCCACGTTCGCCAAATTCCTTGGCCGCAGCACGCGTGTAGTGCTCCACCGGTGCCTTGGTACCGGCATAGCTGGAATAGAACGGGGTGAATGCGCCCAACAAGGACGTCACCAGCGTGCACACCTTGCCGTTGTCGGCGAGGTTGCGGCCGGCCTCTTTCAGGAAGAAGAACGCGGTCTTGTTGTTCACCGCATCCATGGCATCGAACTCGGCCTCGCTGATCTGCGTCATCGGCTTCTTCAGCACCTTGCCGACCGTGTTGATGGCGATATCGATGCGGCCCATGGCCTGCTTCGCGTCATCGAACAGCTGCTCCATCGCCGCAGCCGAGGTCAGGTCGGCTTGGAACAGATGTGCATTGGCGCCGGCTGCACGCACCGCTTCGGCGGTCGCTTCGGCCTCGGCACGCGCAGCCTCACTGTTGTAGTGGATGGCGACGCCGCTCGCGCCTTGACTGGCGAAATCACGGGCCAACAAGCCGCCCAGGTTCTTGCCGCCGCCGGCGATGAGGATGGTCTTGCCGTGGATGCGATGGTCGGTCATTGCGAACTCCTGTGGCTTGGGGGAATGCCAACAGAGCCTATCGACTTGGTTTTCCGGATAAAGCCGGTCATTCTGACTTCACTTGTCGGCCCATCCGGACAATTGCCATGGATCGTATCGAGCTGTATCGCGTCTTCGTGCGGGTAGTGGACTGCGGCGGCTTCACCCGCGCCGCCGACCAGCTCAAGCTGCCGCGCTCCACGGTGTCCGAGGCGGTACGCACGCTGGAGCAGCGGCTGGGCACGCGCCTGCTCCACCGCACCACCCGGCGGGTCACGCCAACCCAGGATGGGTTGCTGTTCCATGCCCGCTGCCAGCAGTTGATCGCCGATGCGGACGAGGCCGAGCAGTTGTTCCGGCAATCACCGCAGGCCCTGAGTGGGCGGATCAAGGTGGATGTGCCCGGCCGCATCGGTCGCCTGGTCATCGCCCCGGCATTGCCCGGCTTCCTGCAGGCGTTTCCGCAGATCGACGTCGAACTGGGCATGGCCGATCGCAGCATCGATCTGGTTGAGGACGGCGTGGATTGCGCGTTGCGGGTAGGTCCGTTGCAGGACTCACGGCTGGTGGCACGCAGCATGGGCCAGTTGCCGCTGATCAACGTGGCCAGCCCTGCGTACGTGGAGCGCCATGGCATGCCCATGCACCCTTCGCAGCTCGGCATGCATTGGGGCGTGCTGTATGCCTCGCCCGGCAATGGTCGGGTCGAGTCCTGGGAATGGCGCGAGAACGGCGTCCTGCGCAGCCAGCCCTTGGCGGGGCGGGTCACCGTCAACAGTGCCGAGGCCTACATCGCCTGCTGTATCGCCGGCCTGGGGATGATCCAGATTCCCGCCTACGACGTGCGTGCCGAACTGGCGGCTGGCAGCTTGCTGGAAGTGATGCCCGGGCATCGCGCCGATCCCATGCCGATGCACCTGCTGTTTCCGCATCGTCGCCATCCCTCGCAGCGGTTGCGGGTGTTCGTGGACTGGTTGCAGCAGGTGTTGCTGGAAGTAGTTGGGTGATTGGATGGTTTGTCTACTTGCCGGCACAGCAGAGGCTTACCCCTCCCCCACCCTCCCCTTCGCTATGCGAAAGAGAGGGACTACGCCCCTCCCTTTGGCCGTAGGTCAAGGGGAGGGTTGGGGAGGGGTCAGCTGTTCGCAGAAATCCCAAATAAATCGCCAGTCCATGCCTAAAGTCACTACCGCTGCAAACACCTGCCCGCAAAAATCGAACAGTTCGCAGAACACCGCGAAGCCACCGTCGTTTGTTGCCGTAGCGCCCGCCTCGCGGGCCTTGCCCCGTGGAGAGCAGCCTTGCAGAGACGTGACTTCCTAGCCCTGACCGGGCTTACCGCTGGCGGCCTGATGGTGCCGTCCTTCTTCGGCAAGGCCATCGCCGCCGAGCACCTGTTGACCGCACTCGATCCAGCCTTGAAGAAGCGCCTGGCCGATGACGCGCTCAATGCCGCGCGTGCCGCAGGCGCCACTTACTGCGATGTGCGCATCGGCCGCTACCTGCGCCAGTTCGTGATCACCCGCGAGGACAAGGTCCAGAACGTGGTGAATACCGAATCCACCGGCACCGGCATCCGCGTGATCGTCAACGGTGCCTGGGGCTTTGCCGCCACCAATGACCTGAGCCCGGCCGGCGTGGTCAAGGCCGCGCAGCAGGCCGCCGCCATCGCCAAGGCCAATGCCAAGGTGCAGACCGCGCCGGTGCAGTTCGCCAAGGCACCGGGTTACGGCGAGGTCAGCTGGCGCACGCCGATCAAGAAGAACGCGATGGAAGTGCCGATCAAGGACAAGGCCGATCTGCTGCTGGGCGTGAATGCCGCAGCCATTGGCGCCGGCGCCAGCTTCGTCAATTCGATGCTGTTCCTGGTCAACGAGCAGAAGTACTTCGCTTCCACCGATGGTTCCTACATCGACCAGGACGTGCACCGCATCTGGGCACCGATGACGGTCACCGCCATCGACAAGACCAGCGGCAAGTTCCGCACCCGCGCTGGCCTGTCCTCGCCGATGGGCCTGGGCTACGAATACCTGGATGGCGACGCCTCCGGCAAGACCGTGCTGCCCAATGGCGTCACCGTCTACGGCCAGTCCTATGACATGCGCGAAGATGCCATCGCCGCCGCCAAGCAGACCCAGGAAAAGCTCAAGGCACCGTCGGTCAAGCCGGGCAAGTACGACCTGGTCCTGGACCCGTCGCACACCTGGCTGACCATCCACGAAGCCGTCGGCCATCCACTGGAACTGGACCGCGTGCTCGGCTACGAAGCCAACTACGCCGGCACCAGCTTCGCCACCCTGGACAAGCGCGAGCAGCGCTTCCAGTACGGCAGCGACAAGGTCAACATCTTCGCCGACAAGACCCAACCGGGTTCGCTCGGCGCCGTTGCCTACGACGACGAAGGCGTGAAGACCAAGCGCTGGCCGCTGATCAGCGACGGCAAGCTGGTCGACTACCAGACCATCCGTGACCAGGCGCATATCCTCGGCAAGACCGAGTCCGATGGCTGCTGCTACGCCGACTCCTGGTCCAGCGTGCAGTTCCAGCGCATGGCCAATGTATCGCTGGCACCGGGCAAGACCCCGTTGTCGGTGGCCGACATGATCAAGAACGTCGAGAACGGCATCTACATCATCGGTGACGGTTCGTTCTCCATCGACCAGCAGCGTTACAACGCGCAGTTCGGTGGCCAGCTGTTCTATGAAATCAAAAACGGTCAGATCACCCGCATGCTCGAGGACGTGGCCTACCAGATCCGCACCCCGGAATTCTGGAACGCCTGCAGCGCCATCGCCGACGAAAGCGACTACCGCCTGGGCGGTTCGTTCTTCGACGGCAAGGGCCAGCCAGGCCAGGTCTCGGCCGTGTCGCACGGCTCGTCCACCGCCCGTTTCGACGGCATCAACGTCATCAATACCGCGCGCAGCCTCGGCTGATCGTCAAGGAGCTTCTGAACCATGAGCATCTTCACCGAACAGGAAGCCAAGGCCATCCTGGACAAGGTCATCGCGCTGTCCAAGGCCGATGAGTGCACCGCCACGCTGGCCGGCTCGGTCGACGGCAACATCCGTTTCGCGCTGAACAACGTCTCCACCAGCGGCATCGTCAGCAACGCCGAACTGGCCGTACAGGTCGCCTTCGGCAAGCGCGTTGGCACCGCCTCGATCAACGAGTTCGACGACGCTTCGCTGGAGCGCGTTGTGCGGCGTGCCGAGGACCTGGCCAAGCTGGCGCCGGAAAATCCGGAATTCATGCCGGCCATCGGCAAGCAGCAATACCGCTCAAGCCCGACCTTCAGCGAATCGACCGCGGCGATCACCCCGGAATTCCGCGCCCAGGTGGCTGCTGATTCCATTACCCCCTGCCGCGGCAACGGCCTGATCGCTGCCGGCTTCCTGGAAGACGGCAACGGTTTCGTCGCCATTGCCAACAGCAATGGCAACTTCGGCTACCAGAAGACCACCAACTTCAACTACACCTGCACCGTGCGCACCGAAGACGGCCGCGGCTCGGGCTGGGTTGGCCGCAACCTCGCCAATGCAGCCGACTTCAAGGCCGACCAGGACATCGAGATCGCCAAGCGCAAGGCCACCGAGTCGGCCGAAGCCAAGGCACTGGAGCCGGGCAAGTACACGGTGATCCTGGAGCCGGCGGCCGCTGCTGGCCTGATCAGCTTCATGATGAATTTCTTCAGCGCACGCTCGGCCGATGAAGGCCGCAGCTTCCTGTCCAAGAAGGGCGGCGGCAACAAGCTGGGCGAGCAGGTCTACGACAGCAAGGTCAACCTGTTCGCCGATCCGTGGCATCCGGATGCAGCCGTGCTGCCATGGGACGGCGAAGGCATGCCACGCGAGCGCATCGCCATCATCGAAGACGGCAAGGTCGCCAACCTGGATTACTCGCGCTACTGGGCACAGAAGCAGGGCAAGACGGCCAAGGCCAGCGCCGGCAACCTGCTGATGAGCGGCGGCACCAAGTCGATCGCCGAACTGGTGCGTGGCACCGAGAAGGGCATCCTGGTCACCCGCACCTGGTACATCCGCATGGTCGACCCGCAGACCGTGCTGCTGACCGGTCTGACCCGCGACGGCACCTTCTACATCGAGAACGGCCAGATCAAGCACCCGGTGAAGAATTTCCGCTTCAACGAATCGCCGGTGATCATGCTCAACAACATTGATGAACTGGGCAAGCCGGTGCGCGTGGCTGGTGATGAGTCGAGCTTCGTGATGATGATCCCGCCGATGAAGCTGCGTGACTTTACGTTTACGTCGTTGTCGGATGCGGTGTAAGGGCTTTTAGCTTTGGCTTTTAGCTTTGGCTTTTAGCTTTGGCCTTGGCCTTGGCTTTGGCTTTGGCTTTGGTTTTGAGCTTTGGCTTTGGCTTTGGCTTTGGTTTTGGTTTTGAGCTTTGGCTTTGGCTTTGAGCTTTGGCTTTTAGCAGTTGCAGTTGCTTCATCCCTTCTCCCGCCTGCGGGAGAAGGTGCCCCGAAAGGGGCGGATGAGGGGAGCTTTTGCTCTACGCGCTTCAAGAGCGCCCTCACCCCAACCCCTCTCCCGCGTGCGGGAGAGGGGCTCCAGTACTTCGAGATTTTCGCCCTTGTCCCCACCCCGTCTGACGCGAGCGCAATTCCTTCACCTGCTGCTGGGCGGCGCGGTGAGCGCCGCCTTGCCGGGCATCGCAAGCGCGCAGGCAAGCCGCTACGACTTCTGGTTCACCCGCCTGCGCTACGACTCCGGCGACTGGAACGTGGACGCACGCATGCCGTCCAACCTGATCACCTCGCTGGTCGATTACACAACGCTGCGCGTGGACCCCAAGGAACACGTCATCGCGCTGTCCGACCCGAAGATGCTGGCCGCGCCGTTCTGCTATCTCGCCGGCCACAAGCTGGTCGAGTTCAACCCGGAAGAACGCCGCAACTTCGAGCGCTATGTGCGCAACGGCGGCTTCGTCTTCGTCGACGATTGCAACCACGACATCGACGGCCTGTTCGCCACCTCCTTCGAAGCACAGATGCGCAGCATCTTCGGCGCCACCGCAATGAAGAAACTGCCCAACACCCACGCCATCTACAACAGCTTCTTCAAGTTCCCCGAGGGCCCGCCGGCCACCGGTTTCGAACTCAACGGCTGGGGTGATGACCTGGTCCATGACTACCTCAAGGGCATCGAGATCGATGGCCGGCTGGGCGTGCTCTACAGCAACAAGGACTACGGTTGCGAATGGGACTACGACTGGCGCAACAAACGCTTCCTGGCCGAAGACAACACCAAGTTCGGCGTGAACATCGTGATGTACGCACTGACGCATTAACCCCACAGGTGACCGCATGACCGCCCCCGATCCCAGCCACGACGTCGATTCCTTGCTGCCGCGCTTGAACGAGCTGCGCAGCGCGCTCGCACAGGCCGTCGTCGGCCAGCACGAGGTCGTCGAACAACTGCTGATCGGCCTGCTGGCCGGCGGCCATTGCTTGCTTGAAGGCGCGCCCGGCCTCGGCAAGACCTTGCTGGTGCGCTCGCTCGGCCAGGCGCTTGAACTGCAGTTCCGGCGTGTGCAGTTCACCCCGGACCTGATGCCCAGCGACATCCTCGGCACCGAACTGTTGGAAGAAGACCATGGCACAGGCAAGCGCGCGTTCCGCTTCCAGCAAGGGCCGATCTTCACCAACCTGCTGCTGGCCGACGAACTCAACCGCACACCACCCAAAACCCAGGCAGCCCTGCTGGAAGCGATGCAGGAACGCACCGTCAGCTACGCCGGCACCACCTACGCCCTGCCCTCGCCGTTCTTCGTGCTGGCCACGCAGAACCCGATCGAGCAGGCCGGTACCTATCCGCTGCCGGAAGCCCAGCTCGATCGCTTCCTGTTGCACGTACGCGTCGACTACCCCAGCGAAACCGAAGAACGCGACATCCTTGCCCAGACCACCGGCAGCCACAGCGGCGCCGTGCCCAAGGTGATGGACGCCGATGCGGTGAAGGCCCTGCAGCTGGCAGTGCGCGATGTGCACATCAGCCCCGATCTGCTCAGCTGGATCACCCGCCTGGTCCGTGCCAGCCGCCCCGGGGATGGCGCACCTGCTGAAGTAAACAACTGGATCAAATGGGGCGCCGGCCCGCGCGCCGGCCAGTCACTGGTGCTCGCCGCAAAGGCCCGCGCCCTGCTGCAGGGCCGCTTCGCCGCCACCCGCGAGGATGTGCAGGCACTGGCCGCGCCGGTGATGCGTCATCGCCTGCTGTTGTCGTTCGCTGCCGAGGCCGAGCACAAGAGTGCCGATGACGTGATCGCCGCCCTGCTGCGCGCGGTGCCGTTCCCGGCCTGATCGACAAGACGTTCTGCATATGGCTGCCCTCACGCCACCGCTGATCCCCGCCGATGTGCGCAGTCGCCTGCGCAGCCTGCGACTGTGGCCACAGCGGGCCAGCGGCAGCCGTGGCATCGGCGCACATGCCAGCCGCAGCCGTGGCGCCGGCCTGGAGTTCGCGCAGTACCGCGCCTACGAACCGGGCGACGAGCTGCGCCAGATCGACTGGAAGCTATATGCACGCTCGGATCGCTTCTTCGTGCGCGAGTCCGAACGCGAAAGCCCGATCACCGTCTGGCTGCTGCTCGATGCCAGCGCCTCGATGGCACAGGCTGATCAGGCACGACCCGACTGGCAGCGCCTGGACGCGGCAAAGGCACTGGTCGCCTGCCTTGCCGAGCTGGCGATGCAGCAAGGCGATGCCTTCGGCTTGATCGCACTTGGCGGCGATGGCGTGCAGTTGCTGCCGGCCGGCAACCGTCTGCGCCAACGTGATCGGCTGCACCTGCAACTGCATGCGTTGAAGGCTGCAGGGCAATGGCCGCCACAGCAGAAGCTGTCACCCTTGTGGGAACGCATCGCCAGCAATGATCTGGTGGTGATGGTCGGCGATGGCTTTGATGCCGCAGGTGTTGAACTGGCCGAGCGCCTGGCCAAGGCCGGTCGCGATGTGGTGCACCTGCAGCTGCTGACCGTTGAAGAGCGTGATTTCCCGTTCCGCGATGGCCACCGTTTCCGCGATCCGGAAACCGGCGACGAGCTGCTCAGCGATGGCGCAACGGTGCGCGGCGAATACCTCGCCCGCTTCAAGGACGCACAGCACGTGCTGGATGCACGGCTGCAGGCGGCCGGTATCCGCCATGACACCGCCTATCTCGATGAAGCCATCGATGCACCCTTGCAACGCCTGTTCGGGCGCCGCAGCGGGAGCGGCGCATGAGCTTGCTGTGGCTGTTCCCCGCCGGCTTCCTGGCATTGGCAGCACTGTTGCTGCCTCTGCTGATCCACCTCGCCCGCCGCAGCGAACAGCGCATCATCGACTTCGCCGCGCTGCGCTGGCTGTCGGCCAAGCCACGTCCGCGTCGCCGCATCCGCTTCGACGAATGGCCGCTGCTGGTGCTGCGCTTGCTGCTGCTCGCCTTGCTTGCCGTCCTGTTGGCACGGCCAGCACTGACGGGGGTGCCTGATACCCAGCCGCGCGTCGCGGTGTTACCCGGTGTTGATCTTGCCGCCGCCCAACGCGCCGTGGGTAATGCCGATGCACAGTGGCTATGGTTGGCGTCGGGCTTCCCGAAAATCGACAAGACCGCAGCGCCGCAAGGTCCACAGCCAGTATCCAGCCTGTTGCGTGAGCTGGACGCATCGCTACCTGCCGATGCCACGCTCACCGTGGTTGTCCCGTCGATAGTCGATGGGCTGGACCCACAACTGCCACAGCTCTCGCGTGTAGTGCGCTGGCAGGTACTTGAGCAGAGCGCAGCTGCCAACAAACCAGCCGTCATTGCCGCGCCGGAACTGCAGATCCGCCACGACGAAGTTGGCAGGCAAGGCTTGCGCTATCTCAATGCGGTCACCAGCGCGTGGCGTGGACCAAAACCAGAGACGGCAGACGACACTATCGCATTCGGGAATGACGACAAACTGCACGTCTGGCTGACGGCCAAGCCGCTGCCCGCCGATACAAGCGCATGGCTGCAACGCGGCGGCCGCCTGCTTGTGGATGCACGCACGCCGATACCCGCCGATGCCCAACGCGCGCCGCTATGGCGCGATGCCAACGGCGTACTGGTCATTGAACAGATCAGCACGCCACAAGGCCAGTGGCTGCGCTGGGCAGCGCCGTTACAGCCGGCAAGCCTGCCGGTGTTGCTTGATGCGGATTTCCCGAACGACCTGCGCGCCGTGCTGCAAGCTGCACCCACGCCGCGACGTGCCCTGGCAGCAACGATGCAGCCGAACACCGGTGCTACGCCGTACGCACAGCCTGCAACCGAGCTGGGCAACTGGCTGCTGTTGGCAATCGCCTTGTTGTTCCTGTTTGAGCGCTGGTGGGCCAGCGCGCCGCGTCGCCGAGGCCAGGCATGAACGCATCTGCGCTGCTGCGCGCTGCACGGCGACGCACGCTGCTGATTGGCTTGCTCGCCGGACTGCCGCTGGCCTTGGCTGTCGGCGTGCTGGCAACGCGCATGTTCGGCCTCGATGCCGCTTACATGATCACCACGGCGGGCTTGCTGGTTGCTGCAGGCGTCGCGGTATGGCGTGCGCGACGGCTGGATGCGCGCTGGCTGGTCGCACGTCTGAACGATCATCCGCGCTTCGAGGACAGTGCTGACCTGCTGTTCGCCGCAGCGTCCACGCTCAACCCGTTGCAGCAACGCCAGCGCCGCCATATCGAGCAGCGTCTGCAAAGCAATCCGCCGGACCTGCGTCCTCGCTGGCCCGGGCAACGACTGCTGTTGTGCCTGTTGGCTGCCGCGCTGATAGCGGGTACCGCACTGCTGTGGCCAAGCGCTACAGCCAACCCTCCGGTTGCCGCCGGTGGAGGCGCCAACGAAACCGCTGCGATGGATAGCACACCCGCATTGCGCGGCAGCTGGCTGCAGGTCACGCCTCCGGCGTACAGCGGCCAGGCGGCAGTAGCTGGCGACAAGCTCGATGCACGCGCCCTGCAAGGCAGCCGTCTGCAGTGGCGTCTGCAGTTCGCACCGCAGCCACAGCACGCGTGGCTGCAGTTCCACGACGGCCGCCGGCTGGCATTGCAGCGCGATGGCGATTACTGGCGCGCTAGCGAGGTGTTGCAGCGTGCAGGCCTGTACCGCATCCAGACCGAACCGGCGATGGCGGCCGCCGGACGCGCCTATCGTCTTGATGTGGTGATCGATCGTCCGCCGCAGGTCAAAGTCATCGAGCCCGCACAGACCCTCAATCAAGCCGCACCGCGTCAGCGCACATGGCAACTGCGTTTCGAGGCCACCGATGATTTCGGCGTGAACAACGCTGCGACGTTGGATATCACCACCGCAAAAGGCAGCGGTGAGAACATCGCTTTCCAGCAGCGCCAGCTGACACTGAGCGGCAGCGGCCCGACGACGGCGCGACGCTTCGCCTACAGCGCCGACTTGGCCGCGCTCGGCCTGGAACCCGGCGATGAAGTTGTCGCGCGCCTGAGCGTCCGCGACAACCGCAGCCCGCAGCCACAGGAGGCGCGCAGCGCCAGCCTGATCCTGCGCCTGCCCAGCGAACAGCAGGTGCAGGCCAGCGACCTGGAGGGCGCAATCAAGAAGGTGATGCCGGCCTACTTCCGCAGCCAGCGGCAGATCATCATCGACGCCGAAGCCCTGCTCAAGCAGCGCGGCAGCCTCGATACGGACACTTTTATCAAGCGCTCCGATGCGATCGGCGTCGACCAGCGCATCCTGCGCCTGCGCTACGGCCAGTTCCTCGGCGAAGAAGCCGAAGGTGGTGCGAAGGCACCGCCGACCGGCGACCTGCCGACCAGCGATGCCACAAGCGCCGAAGGACATTCGGATCACGCCGATCACGCGGAAGATGATGGACATGGCCACGACCACGGCGGCGCAGCTGAAAGCACACCGGTATTCGGCAGCGCCACCGATGTGCTGTCCGAGTACGGCCATACCCACGACCACGCCGAAGCCGCCACCCTGCTCGATCCGCAGACCCGCGCCATCCTCAAGTCCGCGCTCGACCAGATGTGGCAGTCCGAGGGCCATCTGCGCCAGGGCCACCCGGACCAGGCACTGCCATACGCTTATAAAGCCCTGGCCTTCATCAAGCAGGTGCAGCAGGCCGAGCGTATCTATCTGGCGCGCGTGGGCAGTGAATTGCCGCCCATCGACATGGCCCGGCGCATGACCGGCAAGCGCGATGGGCTTGGCAATCGCGCTGTGCAGCTGGCGGCGCGTCCAGCGGGTGATGCCATCGTCGCCAATGCGTGGCATGCATTGGCTTCCAGCGACGGCAGCGTTGATCTGGATGCCTTGTCGCGTTGGCTGGACGCACACCCCAACGCCGTGCCTGATCCGCTGGACGTCGTCGCAGCGATAGACGCGCTGCGTCAGCAGCACGATTGCCGCACATGCCGCAACGAACTGCGTGCGCAACTGTGGCCGGCCCTGCGTCGCGCCGACGGGCCGCCCGCGCGCCGCAATGCAGCGGATGCCGTCGGTCGCCGCTACCTCGAAGCACTCTCGACACCGCAGGAGCCAGCACGATGACGCCCTGGCTCCCGCTCGTCCTGATCGCACTGGCCGTCGTGCTGGGCAGCCTGCGCTTCGCGCTGTCGCCACGACCACGCACACCGCGTCTTGCCGCCCTGCTGTTGCTGCAGCTTGCTGCCGCTGTGTTGCTGTACTTCACCCTGTATCCACCATCACGCTCCGGTCGCGCGGGGACGCTGGTGGTTGCCACGGCAGGCGCAAGCACGGCGGAGGTTGCGGCCGTACCGGCAGCAACCTATGTGCGCCTGCCGGAAGCGGCGGCACTGACATCTGCGACGGCAGTGCCGGATCTCGCAACCGCACTGCGCCAGCACCCAGGTACACGCGAGCTGGTGATCGTCGGCCAGGGCCTGCCAGCACGTGATCGTGAAATCGCGCTGCCGCCGCTGCGTTTCCTGCCCGGCCCTGCACCACGGGGGCTGGTGGAGTTGCAGGCGCCGCCGTTGCTCGCGCCGGGTGCGGCCTTCACCGTGCACGGCCGCGTGCAGGGCATGCCCGATGTGCGCGTGGAACTGCTGGACCCTGCCGCTCATCGTGTCGATATCAGCGCCACTGATGCAGCAGGCCGGGCGAACCTGCGTGCCAGCGCGCGCGAACCCGGCGATGTGGTTTTCACGCTGCGCGTGTTGGATGCCGGCGGCAAGGTGCTGGACCAACTTCCGGTGCCCGTGCGTGTACGCGCAGGCACAGCTCCCAGCATCCGCGTTCTCGCCGGTGCCCCTGGCCCTGAACTGAAGTATCTGCAACGCTGGGGCAGCGACATCGGTGCAACGCTGCAGACCAGCATGTTGATCGGTGGCGGCCTGCAGATGGGTGATGCGCCGGCCTCACTCGATGCTGCCAGTCTCGTCCGCCTGGATCTGCTGCTGCTTGATGAGCGCCGTCTTGCGGCCTTGTCATCTGCACAGCGTGCGGCGATCACCGAGGCGATACGCGGCGGACTGGGTGTACTGGTTCGTACCAGCGGTGCCTTGGACGGCAGCGCGCGCCGCGCGTTGCGCGAATGGGGCCTGGAAACACGCGGCGGTGACCAGACCAAACCGGTCGCACTACGCAGCATCACCGATGCCGAACAGAACAGAACCACGCTCACGGTCGAGCGCTTCAATCTGGAACTCAGCAGCGCTGATGTCGTGCCCTTGCTGCGCGCCGCGGACGGCAGCGCGATAGGTGGCTGGCGCGCACTTGGCCTGGGCAGGGTTGGCGTGCTGCCGATCACTGACAGCTATGCGCTGGTGCTCTCGGGCCATGCCGACGCACACGCCGAGCTGTGGAACGCCGCCTTGGCGAGCGTGGCCCGATCGCTTGCGGATTCGCCCACGCTGCCATTGCCCGCTTTGGCCTGGAGTGGCGAACGCATCAGCCTCTGCGGACTGACCGCTCCGGCGCAAATGGTCGCCGAGGACGGGAGTCGTACCGAACTACTGCCCGACCCTTCCGCTGGAAACTGTGTTGCGGCGTGGCCACAGACGGCCGGATGGCACCGCGTTGAAGCAGGCGAACAGCAGCAGAGCATGCTGCTGTTGGATCCGGAGAAAGCAGTCGCATTGCATGCGCAACAGATGCGCGATGCGACGTTTGCATTGAGCGGCAGTGCCGTGCGTACAACCCCACTGCCGATCCCGGCGCCACGTTGGCCCTGGTTGCTGGGGTTCGTGCTGATCGCCTCCTTGCTTTGGTGGTTGGAGCGCAGGCGAACAGGTGGAGCGGCAGCTCAAGACTGAAGTGAGTGATGGCTTGGAAAGAGCAGCATCAACAGTGCCCCTTCCGCCCCCCGCCTTCGCGGGGGCAGGCCCTTTGATCCCCCGCATGCGGGGGAAGGCAAGTCAGCACATAACGTGTCGGAGCCCATGATCAGCCCCTCCCTTTGCCGTAGGCAAGGGGAGGGTTGGGGAGGGGTGCCTTTCGCATCGGATTGCGATCACACCCAAGCGCAACCCATCCCGCAACACCTTGATCCCCATCACTGATTGACCTTCGATTTCACACACGCGCGGAACCGCTGCGGTAGAACCACACACGCAGGGGGTACCAAGCTTTGGGGGGTCCTACCGATGATGCACCGTCATACCGCCGTGCTGCTGTCTGCCGTCATCACCAGTGCCGTGGTTGTTCCCGCACTTGCCCAAACCACGATCAAGGCACCTGTTGCCAACAACGAACAGGTGCTGGATATGCAACTGAAAATGGAAGAAGCACGCATGGCGCCCTTGCGGGCGATGTACGCGCGCTACTTCCAGCAAGCGTATCGCCGCTACCCCGGCATCCCGCGCGGCACGCTTGAGTCGCTGGCGTTCGTGCAGAGCCGCTGGTCGCCACTGCAACCCGATGCACCTGAACAGGATCAGGCGCATCTGCGCATGCCGCCCGCCTGGGGCGTGATGGGTTTGTATGCCGGTGGCGGCTTCGAGGACCAGGTTGGCGAAGCCGCCAAGCTGCTTGGCGTATCCACAACTGCCGTGCGCAACGACGCGGCAACCAATATCCTCGCGGCCGCTGCGTTGCTGGATGCGCAGATCCGCCTGGACCATCCCGAAGCCGGTGCAGGCAGCGCGCCGGCACCTGAAGCAATCCGTCCCGCGCTGATGCGCTACGCAGGCTATGCGCCTCGCGGCAGCAGCCTGGCTGCACGCAGCGCCGTCGACGACTATGCGCGCACCAGCTTTGCCTACGATGTGCTGCTGGCGCAGGACCGCGGCGTCAATGATCGCGGCATCGTCGTACCCGAGCGTGCCATCGCCTGGGAGCTGGCCTTCGACGCGCCGCAACTGGTTACCTTGCGCGCACCGATGGTGCGCGTGGATGTGAGCAGGGATCGCGTCGAGACCGATGCGTTCCGTATCGACCCGATCAGCGAAACCCTGCAGGCAGGCAACGCTGCCGCCGGAGATACCGCCGTCAGCCCTGCGCTGGATGCCAGCATCCAGAGCACCGACTATGGCCCCGCGATCTGGAGCGCTGCCTCGACCTCCAACTACGCGGCATCGCGTTCGACAGCGATCAGTGCAGTGACCATCCACACCACGCAGGGCAGTTACGCCGGCACCATCTCCTGGTTCAAGAATGCCTCCGCGCAGGTCAGCGCGCACTATGTCATCCGTTCCTCCGACGGACAGGTGACGCAGATGGTGCGCAACGCCGACACGGCATGGCATGTGCGCAACCAGAACAGCTACACCTTGGGCGTCGAGCACGAGGGCTACGTCGACAACAGTTCCTGGTATACCAACGCCATGTATGACGCCTCGGCGGCGCTGGTGCGCAGTTTCTGCGCCAACTACAGCGCGATAAGTTGCGCCAGCGCCTACAGCGGTGCATCCAGCAGCGGCATCAACGTGTTGGCCACCAGCGTCAAGATCAAGGGCCACCAGCATTACAGCGGGCAGACGCATACCGACCCGGGCATCAACTGGAACTGGTCGAAGTACTACGCGCTGCTGAATCCGGGCAGCGGTGGTGGCACCGGCGCGGTCACGTACCTGGATCGCTTCGAGAGCAGCGTCGGCCATTTCGATACCAGCCCCAGCTATTCGGGTAGCACTACCGGTATCAGCACGGCCTCGACGGCCACACGGGATTGCACCACGCAGAAGAACGGAAGCTGTTCGTTGCGGGTGCTGCTGAAGGACAACACCGCGAGCGCTGCCGACTGGGCAGTGCGTCTTCTGTCGGGAAGTGGTGCGCCTGCAAGCAATACCGCGCTGACCCGCGCCAATGGTGTCGTCGGGTTCTGGGTGTGGAGTGGCGGTACCGGAACCACGGTTGGCATCGGCATCGACGACAGTGATGGCACCGAGCGCTCAAGCAGCAAGGCCATCGCTGCCAATACCTGGACCTATGTGTCGTGGTCATTGAACGACGCAGCGCAGTGGAATGCGTGGGTGAATGGCAATGGGGCGATCACCGGCAGCAATGTCACGCTGGATGCGATCTGGCTATACCACGCCAACACCGCGTATGACCTCAATGTGTATATCGATGATGTGCAGATAGCGAACTGATCTGCCTGGGGCCGACGGCCCTACCTGTAGAGCGCAGCCTTGCTGTGACTATCATTGCAAGGCCCCTGCCGAGCATGGCTCGGCACTACAGGAACTGCTTCGGCTGTAGCCCTTCTCCCGCTTGCGGGAGAAGGGTTGGGATGAGGGGAGGCTTTTGATCTTGCTGGCAAAACCCCTGCCGAGCATGGCTCGGCACTACAGTCCCCTGTTTATTTGCGGGCGGTGAAGATGGGCGTGAGGTAATCGGTGCTGCCTTCGATCCGCTCCAGCGTTGGGTAACGCAGGCCACCGTGGTAGTCGATGCTCAGCGTGCGATAGACATCCACTTCCTTCACCAGCAGGCGCACCGGTTGCTTGCTGTCCTTGGCCGCACGCACGGCTTCCTCCAGCTCGTCGGCGCTGTATTGCAGGTCGTTCACTGCCAGCACCTGCATGCCGGTGCCGACGCCGGCATTGAACGCAGCGCTGTCCCAACGCACTTCATTGACGTAACCGGCCGGGCTCAAGGAAACACCCAGCGAGTAGATGAAGTTGGCACCACGGCCCTTCATCGTCGCCTTGAAGTACGCGCTGGGCTTGTCCTTGTAGACCAGCTTCCAGCCAGCCGCTTCGATGCCGCCGACCAGGCCGGTCCTGCGTTCGAGACGATCACGCAGGAACTGCGACCAGTCACCGGTCGGCTGCACCTGCTCCAGGGTCGCGGCGACGTCGTCGTAGGTATAGGTATCCGGGCGCTCCCACTGACCGTCGTTCTGGCCGAAGAAGGCCTTGGCGAAATCATCAAGGCTGCGCTTGCCGCCACTGAGCGTGCGCAGGCGCACATCGGCTTCCAGCCACAGCATCTGCCCGCCCTGGTAGTAGTCCTCGCTCATCTGGTAGCCGCGGTACGGCTTGGGTTTGCGGCGGGCGATCACCGGGTCGTTGGTGGTGTCGCCCAGCGAACGCCACTCCAGGCCGGGGCGGTTGTCTGCATACGTTGCAGCAACCATCGCCAGCGCATCACGCGAGGCGTCCAAAGGTCGGATACCAGCGCGCGCGGTCAGCACATTGCCCCAGTACTGGGTCTGCCCTTCGTAGACCCACAGCAGGCTGCCCTGCATCGGCACGTTGTAGTTCAGCGTGGCCAGGTCGGCCGGACGACGGTACTTGCCGTCCCAGGAGTGGGTGTACTCATGGCCAAGCAGATCGCTGCTGCCGACCTTGGCATCCCAACCGCTGAAGTAATCGCGGTCTTCGCTGTTCTCGCTGGAACGCTGGTGTTCCAGGCCGATACCGCCGAGCTGGTTGGTCACTGCGAACAGGAAGTCGTAATGGTCGTAGTGCTCGGCACCGAACAGCTTGCGTGCCTGGGTTACCAGCGCGCGGTGCTGCTCGATGTGCTCGGGCTTGGCTTCCAGATCCTTTGCCCGGTCGGCAAATACGTTCAAGCGCACCGGACGGGTACCGGCCGGGGCGAGATCGAACATGCGGTGGTAACGGCCGGCGAACACCGGCGAATCCACCAGGATTTCCAGATTGGTCGGTGCGTAGTTGACGGTGTCGCCGTTGCGGCTGGCCACGGTCAGGGCGCTGGCTGCATCCCAGCCCTGCGGGTAACGCGCACTGGCCTGGTAAGTGATGGCATGTGCGGCGTGACCGGCCGGGTACAGCAGCATCGCGTTCCACTGCAGGTTGAGCATGTTGGGCGTCATCACCGTGCGTCCTTGCGCCGAATCGGTGGGGCTGAGGAACTGGAAGTCCATGCGCAGCTCATTGACGCCTTCGGGCACCTGCACGTTGAAGGTGTAGACATCGAGCGGGTCGCGCACCCATTCCAGGCGCTGGCCGTTGGCGTTGATCACCAACCCGGCCAGCTTTTCGATCTGGCCGCTGGGCGAATGGCTGCCCGGCAACCAGGCCGGGTAATGGAAGCGCTGCAGGCCCGGCTGCACCGGTACGGTCTGCCGCACCTTGAACACGCGCTGGCCAAGATCGGTGGCGTCCACTTCGAGGCGGATGGTGCCCGGATAAGCGGCCTCGCTGATCTTCACCCCGCGTGCGTCCACGTCAGCCACCGCCGGCGCCGCGTTGGCCAAACCCATGGCGGCCATCAGGGCCAACCCCAGTACTGCAGGACGGAACACATGCATCACCAACCTCTCGTATGTCTGAGAAGGCCATGATGCGGCAAGCCTGCGCTGCGTGACACGGGCCGATGGTCATCAACACATCACCGTAGTGCCGAGCCATGCTCGGCAAGGGGCTCCATGCAGCAACCAGGAATCACCGGCAAGCCCCGATTTGTGGGAGCGGCGTAAGCCGCGAAGCCACGAATGTCGGCAGGGCTGGCATTCGTGGCAATTGCTGCTGGCCGGGTTGGATTTTGCTGTCTGCTGCTTCGATGGGTGCAGTGGCTTCGCGGCTGACGCCGCTCCCACAAAAGAAGCAGGCTTACGTGCGGACGAATATCTCCACACGCCGATTCAACTGCCTGCCGCTGGGGTTGTCCTTGCCATTGACCTCATTCGGTGCAACCGGCTGCGATTCACCGTAGCCGTGTGCCGCCGCGTCGGTGGCACTGCCACGCTGGCGCAATGCCGCAAGCACGGCCTAGGCACGGCGCTCGGACAGATCCTGGTTGTAGTCGTCACTGCCCTTGGCATCGGTGTGACCACGGATCTCCATCGCGCTGGACGGCACTTTACCCAGCGCCGTCGCCAGCACATCCAACACCTTGCCGGCATCAGGACGGATGATGTCCTTGTCGAAATCGAACAGCACCTTGTCGTTGAGGGTGATGACGTAGCCGCACGGCGCACCGGACGGTTTGAACTTGTCCAGCAGCGGGAACTTCCCGGCGGGCGGCAACGGCGGCAGTGGCGCCATCTTCACTTCGCGCGGTACCGCACCGATGGTGCCGGTGCCGTCGCCGCGGTTTTCGACGATGCCTTCAGGACCACCGATCCACTTGCCCGAGCCGTCGGCGTTGATCTCGATGTTGCCATCGCTGCCAACCCAACTGCCCGAACCATCGCCATGGTTCTCGATGCTGCCGAAGCCACCGACCCAGCTGCCGGCGCCCTTGCCGTCCAGCTCGATATTGCCGTGCGCGCCTACATAGGTGCCGGAGCCATCGGCATTCACTTCGAAGGTGCCTGCCTCGTTGACCACGCTACCGCTGCCATCCGGCTTCACTTCCACCACACCGTCGCCGGTTACCGCCTGGCCGCTGCCATCGGCACCGATGTTGAACACGCCGTGGCCGCCAACGCGCTCCAGGTTGCCTTGCGCGTCGACGTTGGTGAAGCCGCTTTCATTGACCAGTCCACCATCGGTGGCGCAGTTGGCCGGGCGCACGCTGATGCCGGCGACCGGGTCAATCAATGATTGCATCGACAGCTCCAGCCGCTTCTGTGCCGGGCCGCTGCCGATGATGCTGGGCACCATGATGGTCGGTATCACCGGAAACTCGATGCTGCCTGCGGTCAACACTTCCGCGTCGGAGGCCGTTGGTGCAGCGGTCGCCGCAGGCGCAGCTTCCGGCGTTGCAGCAACAGGTTGATCGGCAGGCGCATCGCGCCCGCAGGCGGCGACAAGAACACTGAGACACGCCAGTGACAGGACAGCAACACGCATGCAGCAACTCCGTTTGTGCGAAGCGCTGATTGTTGCCAATGCACCGTTCAATTTCCGTGACCAGCGCATCGCCGCCGGCGCTTCGCTCAGGATTCATCCAGCGCAGCGAAGGACGCCGCCAGGTGATCAATGAACAAACGCACCGACGGCAACAAGCCGCGACGAGAGGGAAACACCGCGTGGATGATTTCCTTCGGCGGCGCCCAGTCCGGGGCCACGTTGACCAATTGCCCTGCATCCAGCGCATCGCGCACGATCATCGTTGGCAACTGTGCAACACCGACACCCGCCAGTGCCGCGGCGCGCAACGCCATCATGCCGCGGGTGATCAAACGCGGATGATGCGGCACTTCGGCAGTCGCACCATCCGGGCCGATCAAGCGCCAGACATGCTCAGCCTGCGGCACGCCCAACGCAACGCTGGGCAGTAGATGAAGATCGGCCGGGCCATGCGAATGCCCGTGCGTTTCGAGCAACGACGGCGCGGCCACCAGGCACTGGGTACGTTCGCCCAAGACCTTCAGCACCAGTTCGCTGTCCTCCAACGGCGGCGGGCGCACGCGGATGGCCACATCCACGCCTTCGGCGATGACATCGACGCGGCGGTTGGTGGCGTCCAGGTGCACTTCCACATCCGGGCAGTGCGCCATGAAGTCAGCCACCATCGCCGCCACCCGGAAATCCAGCAGCATGGTCGGGCAGCTCACCCGCACCACGCCACGCGGCTGCGAGCGGGTCAGTTCGATGGATTCAGCCGCGGCTTCGGCCTCCACCAGCATCGCCCGGCAATGTGCATGGAAGGTCTGGCCGACCTCGGTCACCGAGAAGTGGCGGGTGGAACGCTGGATCAGGCGCACGCCCAGCCGTTCCTCCAGCAGGGCGATACGCCGGCTCAGCTTGGATTTGGGCTCGCCCAGCGCGCGGCCGGCCGGGGCAAAGCCGCCGTGCTCGACCACCTTGGCAAAGTAGTACAGGTCGTTCAGGTCGAGCATTTCGGCTCCAGCGTTCACAAAATAGGACTATCAGACCATTTTTTGCCACCTACCGGCGTGATCGTCCCAAATCTACTCTTTGCTCCATCGCCGGCGCCCCCCGCGCCGCCAAAGGAGCAGACAGATGAAGAAGATCAGTGGCCTGTACAGCGCGCCCCGCCCGCATTGGGTCGGTGATGGCTTCCCGGTCCGTTCGTTGTTCTCGTACAACACCCACGGCCGCCAGCTCAGCCCCTTCCTGCTGCTGGACCATGCGGGCCCGGCCGAGTTCGAGCCGGCGCCGACCCCGCGCGGCGTCGGCCAGCATCCACACCGTGGTTTCGAGACCGTCACCATCGTCTATGACGGTGAAGTGGCGCACCGCGACTCCACCGGGGCCGGTGGCGAGATCGGCGCAGGTGACGTGCAGTGGATGACCGCTGCCTCGGGCATCCTGCACGAGGAATTCCACTCCGAAGCCTTCACCCAGCGTGGCGGCAAGCTGGAAATGGTGCAGCTGTGGGTCAACCTGCCGGCCAAGGACAAGATGGCCGCACCGGGCTACCAGAACATCAGCAACGCCGACATCCCGGTGGTGCCGCTGGCCGGTGGCGCCGGCACGGTGCGGGTGATCGCCGGCGAGTTCGGCGGCCAGCGCGGCCCGGCCCGCACGCATACGCCGATGGACGTGTGGGACATGCGCCTGTTGCGTGACCAGCACACCACCCTGCAGTTCGCGCAGGGCCACACCGTGGCGATGGTGATCCTGCACGGCACCGTGCTGCTCAACGGCAGCCAGGTCGCCCGCGAAGGCCAGCTGGTGCTGCTCGACCGGCAGGCCGGCGAAGTGCAGCTGGAAGCCAATGCCGACGCCACCGTGCTGGTACTGGCCGGTGAGCCGATCGATGAACCCATCGCCGGCTACGGCCCGTTCGTGATGAACACCCAGGAAGAAATCCGCCAGGCGATGGATGACTTCAACGCCGGTCGCTTCGGCCAGATGGCAGCGTAATGCTCAAGCCCCTCTCCCGTCTGCGGGAGAGGGGTTGGGGTGAGGGCGAACGAAGCCTGCACCCGTCAGAACCTCCTCCGCCTGAACCGCATCACTAAAGCAACGCGCTTCGCGCGCTCCCCTCTTCCGGCCCTTCGGGCCACCTTCTCCCACAAGGGGAGAAGGGAGATAGCACTTCAACCCATCGGAGCTTCACATGAGCAAGCCTTACACCCGCCTCGACAAAGACAACGTTGCCGTATTGCTGGTCGATCACCAGGCCGGCCTGCTGTCGCTGGTCCGCGATATCGACCCGGACAAGTTCAAGAACAACGTGCTGGCACTGGCCGACATCGCCAAGTACTTCAAGCTGCCGACCATCCTCACCACCAGTTTCGAGAACGGCCCCAACGGCCCGCTGGTGCCGGAGCTGAAGGCCTTGTTCCCGGATGCGCCGTATATCGCCCGCCCCGGCCAGATCAATGCCTGGGACAACGAAGACTTCGTCAAGGCAGTCAAGGCCACCGACAAGAAGCAGCTGCTGATTGCAGGCGTGGTCACCGAGGTCTGCGTGGCGTTCCCGGCGTTGTCGGCGCTGGCCGAGGACTTCGAGGTGTTCGTCGTCGCCGATGCGTCCGGCACCTTCAACAGCATGACCCAGCAAGCCGCGTGGAGCCGCATGGAACAGGCCGGCGCACAACTGATGACCTGGTTCGGCGTGGCCTGCGAGCTGCACCGTGACTGGCGCAACGACGTGGAAGGCCTGGGTGCATTGTTCTCCAACCACATCCCCGACTACCGCAACCTGATCACCAGCTACACCACGCTGACTACCGGCAAGTAAGCCGCTGGGTAAGCACGGAGACGCCGCTTCGCCGCAAGCGGCGTCTTCGCATGAATACGCGGGCACTATCCGAAGGTCCAGTTCCGCGCATCATCGCTGCCGCGTTACCGTCCCCGGGTTGCTTCCCCACGGTATCCGCCCCATGCAGCCCACCACCCAAGACACCGCCTCGGCGCGCTTTGCGATCCGCTGTGCGAATTTCGCCGAACGCTGGTTCCCCGACTCCTGGGTGTTCGCCGCCCTCGCCCTGGCCGCCGTCTCATTGGCGGCCTTGTCCATAGGCGCCGCGCCTACCGACACCGCCAAGGCCTTCGGTGACGGCTTCTGGAGCCTGATTCCCTTCACCATGCAGATGGCCTTCGTGGTGATCGGCGGCTATGTCGTGGCATCTTCCGGCCCGGCCTCACGCTTGATCGATCGGCTGGCCCGCGTGCCGAAGAACGGCCGCAGTGCGGTCGCCCTGGTCGCCATCGTGTCGATGACCGCATCGTTGTTGAACTGGGGCCTGAGCCTGGTGTTCGCCGGCCTGCTGGTGCGTGCATTGGCCCGTCGCAGCGAATTGAAGATGGATTACCGCGCCGCCGGCGCGGCGGCGTATCTCGGCCTGGGTGCGGTATGGGCCCTGGGCCTGTCCTCCTCGGCCGCGCAGCTGCAGGCCAACCCGGCCAGCCTGCCGCCGTCGATCCTGTCGATCACCGGCGTCATCCCGTTCACCGAAACCATCTTCCTGTGGCAGTCCGGCGTACTGCTGGCCGCACTGGTGGTGGTGTCGCTGATCATTGCCTACGTCACCGCACCTGCCGCCAACTCGGCCCGCGATGCCGCTGATTGCGGCGTGGACGTCATGAGCGATGCGGCACCGATCAAGGCCAAGCCGACCCGCCCCGGCGAGTGGCTGGAGCACAGCCCGCTGCTGATCCTGTTGCTGGTTGCGCTGGCCGCTGGCTGGTTGATCCACGAGTTCAGCACCAAGCCGGCGATCCAGGCGATTTCCGGCCTGAACACCTACAACCTGCTGTTCCTGATGGCCGGCGCGTTGCTGCACTGGCGCCCGCGCAGCTTCCTCGATGCGGTCTCGCGCGCCGTTCCATCGACCACCGGCGTGCTGATCCAGTTCCCGCTGTACGGCTCCATCGCCGCCATCATGACCACGGTCAACGGCAGCGACGGCCATAGCGTCGCCCACATCATCTCGACCTTCTTCACCCAGATCGCCAGCCACGATACCTACGCGCTGCTGATGGGCAGCTACTCGGCGGTGCTGGGCTTCTTCATCCCCTCCGGCGGTGGCAAGTGGATCATCGAAGCCCCGTACGTGATGCAGGTGGCCAATGAACTGCACTACCACCTCGGCTGGTCGGTGCAGATCTACAACGCCGCCGAAGCCCTGCCCAACCTGATCAACCCGTTCTACATGCTGCCGCTGCTCGGCGTACTCGGCCTGAAGGCCCGCGACCTGATCGGCTTCACCTTCGTGCAGTTGCTGGTGCACACCCCGCTGGTGCTGCTGCTGTTGTGGGCGCTGGGTGCGACGCTGGCGTATACGCCTCCCGTAATGCCTTGATGGGTTATCGCAATTGTTGAAAGCAGAACGCCACGCATTGCGTGGCGTTCTGCTTTCTTGCAACTGGATGGATGAAATCAAAATCAAGGGCATGCAAGCACCCCCTCCCAACCTCCCCCTTGGCTTCGCCAAAGGGGAGCAGCAGAGCAGCGCGGCCATCCACCCCCTCCCTTGCGCAACGCGCAGGGGAGGGTTGGGGAGGGGTAGCTTTTGATCTTCACCGAAACCTTGATGACCTCCAGCCCATTGCATCTCCACTCGTAACTGCCACGATTCCCCAGCCATCACCCATCAGGAGCCGGCCATGCTGTCAGCTGCACTACGCGTGTTTGTTGTGGGAATGCTGTGCATCGCCGGCAACGCCACTGCGGCCCCCCCGGATACCACCACCCTGCAGGCCATCGAGGCCACCGCCTACGACTACATGGACGGCCAGCTGGAAGGCGATGTCGCGCGGGTGACGCGTGCGCTGCATCCAGACCTGGCCAAGCGCAACCTCGTTGCCAATCCGAATGAAACCCTGGGCCTGGGCCGGATGAGTTCGGATGAGCTGATCCGTTTCACCCGCGAGGGCGCGCTGAAGACGCCGCGCGAGCAGTGGCAGCGGACGGTGACGGTGCTGCAGGTGGACGAGGACATCGCCACGGTGCGGCTGGAGAGCCCATGGTTCATCGATCACTTGCAGATGGGCCGGTTTGACGGGCGCTGGGTGATCGTCAATGCGTTGTGGCATCGGAAGGTGCGGGGCGGTTGAGTGCAGGGGTTGGGCTTTGGGCTCTACGAGCGAGGAGCTTCCCCCCACCCCAACCCCTCCCCCGTAAACGGGAGAGGGGCTCTACTTCGACGAGTGTTTTTGTAACGGATACTGAACGAAGCCGGAAAACCCCGTTATCTTATGCGGCTTCCAACCGTTGCCCGCCGCGCCAGCCATGAGCCAGACCGAAGTCGTGCATTCCACTTCCGAACACGGCAACTGCGAGAACTGCCGCACGCCGCTGCAGGGCCACTACTGCCATGGCTGCGGGCAGTCGGCGCATAACCCACTGAAGAACTTCGGGCATGCGGTCGAAGAGGTGTTCGAATCGTTCTGGCATCTGGATGGGCGCATTTTCCGTACCCTGCGCGATCTGCTGGTGCCGGGCCGGATCGCCGTCAACTTCCTCAAGGGCCAGCGCGTCGGCTATGTGCAGCCGCTGCGGCTGTTCGTGATCCTCACCCTGTTCACCTTCTTCGTCGGCAAGCTGACCCTGCACAGCGATGACTTCGGCACCGGCAGCAATGCCGATCCGGCCTTCGCCAAGGCGCAGACCGTGGCCGAGGTGGAAGCCGTGCGCGCCACCCAGGTGGCGCAGATCGAGCAACAGCAGAAGTCGAATCCTGCGGCGGCGCCAGCGCTTGCCATTGCCATGGCAGCGATCAACACCTCAGCTGCGCAGCGCACGGCGGAACTCGAAGCAAACACGCAGCCATCCGCACGCAGCGCTACCGACTCGGCGCTGGCGCGCGCCAACGACGCAGCGGACCGCGTCAGCGCCGAGAAGAAGGCTGTCTTCATCAATGTCCCGGTCAACGGCAAACCCTGGGACGCCGAGACCAATCCCATCGTGCTGGAGGGCTGGCCGAAATTCGTCAGCAACTGGTTGAACCGTCGCCTGGCCAATGGCCAGGCCAACGTCGAGCGCATGGGCAACAAGACCGATCTGTATGTCCAGGCCATCCTGACCTCACTGCCCGGCGCGCTGTTCTTCCTGATGCCGATCTTCGCGCTGGTGTTGCGCGTCGCTTACATCCTGCGGCGGCCGATGGGCTATCTGGAGCATCTGGTGGTAGCGCTGTACAGCCACTGCTGGTTGATGCTGGTGCTGCTGACCACCTTCCTCATCGCCGGTATCAGCGGCGCGATCGGCAATGCGGTGGTCAGCGCGATCTGCGCCTGGCTGTACGTGCTGTTGTGGCTGGCGGTGCCGGTCTACCTGTTCTGGATGCAGCAGCGCGTATACGGCGGCAATCCGATCCTGACCCTGCTGCGCTACAGCTTCATCGGTTTCATCTATTTCTTCCTGGTCACCTTCGTGGTGATGTACGCGGTGCTGGCCGGCGTATCGGCTTGAAGCCGGTTTGAAACCACGCAGCGTTGTAATTGGACGACATGCGATTGACTCGTGTAGCCCGGGTAAGCGCAGCGCACCCGGGGCTGTTGGCGCGTGCTCGGAAAGACTTCCTGCTCCCCACTTCCCGGGTGCGCTGCGTTTACCCGGGCTACGGCCTGACGATTCAGGCCTGCGTTGCCTGCATCCAGCCTTTGCGCGCAGCAGCTGAGTGGAAACTCCAGGCAACAAAGCGGCTCTGCTTGTTGCCCTGCGCCATCGCCACTTCACGTACCTCGGCTGCGCCAACCTTGCCCAGCTGCTTGTGGATATCGGTCAGATGCTCGCTCTTGGCCACCAGTGAACTGAACCACAGCACCTGATGCTGGATATCCACGCTCTCGCGGATCATCCGCCGCAGGAATGAGGCCTCACCACCGGTGCACCACAGCTCGTTGGCCTGGCCACCGAAGTTGAGCGCGGGTGCCTTGCTTGTGCGTGCCTGCGCGCCGCCGAGATTGCGCAGCTTACGCTGACTGCCTTGCGCGGCCTCCTTGGCCGATGCGTGGAACGGCGGGTTGCACAGGGTCACGTGGAAACGCTCATCGGCCTGCAGCAGGCCGGCGAACAGATTGCCGCGTGCATGCTGTTGGCGCACTTCAATGATCTGGCCGAGACCATTGGCCTGCACATTGGCATTCGCCGCCTTCAAGGCGTCCGCATCGATATCACTGCCAAGGAAACGCCAGCCGTATTCGGCCTGCCCCAGCAGTGGGTAGATGCAGTTGGCGCCGACGCCGACGTCCAGTGCCCGCACGTCAGGCCCGCGTGGAATCACGCCTGCGTTGTCTGCAGCCAACAGATCCGCCAGTCCGTGCAGGTAATCCACCCGGCCCGGCACCGGCGGGCACAGATAGCCATCCGGGATATCCCACTGCTGGATGCCGTAGTCGCTGGCGAGCAGCGCGCGGTTGAGTTCGCGCACGGCAGCCGGGTTGCTGAAATCGATGCTGTCGGTGCCGGCCGGGGTGCGGACCAGGTGCACGCGCAAGGCCGGATTTGCCGCGACCAGGCGCACCAGGTCATAGCGGCCCTGGTGACGATTGCGTGGGTGCAGCGGCGCTGCCGATGCGGCATTGGGCTTGGCGCGTGTGCGTTGCGGCGAAGAAGTCATGTGCTTGTTGGATGCCAGTAGCGACAAGCCAGAGGCTTTCACTGTTTGTGGGAGCGGCGTGAGCCGCGAAGCACGTACATCATCAGATGGCACACGCTACCTGCGCTTCAACAGCCTCAGCTTCGCGGCTCACGCCGCTCCCACAACGTGGGATGCGGGCGCTGCCAGCTACGGCTGCTTTCTACAGCTCCAAACCCTGCACGTTCTGCAGCAGCTGCGCACCCGCTTCACCCACGCGCAACGCCAAGGCCGCGGCGATCGCCGCATGCGCATCGCGCAGCACTTCGGCTTCGTTGCGGCTGGCGTCGATGATCTGCTTGTTGGGCAGCTCCAGCTGCTGGAAGATCAGCCGGCAACGCTCCAGGTTCTGCGCGGTTTCGAAGTGGTTGGGCTTGTCGCCACGCGCGCGGATGCGCTCCAGGCCCTGCTCCGGCTGCAGGTCGAGCAACAGCAGCAAATTCGGGCGCGGCGCGAAGTCGTTGGCCTGCAGCATCTCGTCCAGCGGCAGGCCGGCGGCGCCCTGGTAGGCGACCATCGAGGGGAAGTAGCGGTCGAGGATGACGATCTCGCCACGGGACAGGGCCGGGGTGATCACCTCTTCCACGTGCTGGCGGCGGTCGTGCAGCAGGTATTCGACCTCCTGCTCCGGGCTCAGCCGGCCGGTAGCGGCGGTGGCGCGCAGCCGGGTGCCCCACGGGCCGTTGGTCGGTTCCTTGCCCAGCACGACCTGTGCCCCTGCAGCGCGCAGGTGCTGGGCCAGTGTGTGGGCAAGCGTGGTCTTGCCAGCGCCATCAATGCCTTCGATGGCAATGAGCAGGCCGCCGGGAATCTGTTGGTTATCCATGGGCGCTACTTTAATCCGATCCGGCCGATACCGCGCGGCTTGACGCCGCTGCCGCCATGCCAGGAACAGCCCCGTATCAGCGTTCCGGCACGGTGCAGCCGTTGATCGCGCAGTAGTCGGCCGCCCGCCGCTGCTCGTCCTCGGTCAGCTCCGGCGGTGGCCGGGCAATCGCGGACTGGATCTGGTCGGGGCCGCCGGTGAGCTTGTTCAAGCCCTGCGCGGCCTTCATCAGGCCATAGCCGATGCCCATCATCAGGTAGCCGCCACTCATGCCGACCTGCTCGGGCGTCGGCGGCTCGCTCCAGTTCTTGCTGAAGCGATTGGGCGCGGCCTGCACCGGGTTCTTGAAGCGATACAGGTCCAGCGGCTCGTCATCTTCGGGCTTGATGGCGCGTACTTCGCCCAGGGTGGTGACATTGCCTTGCGCCGGCACCTCCACGACATCATTCGGATCGGTTTGCGCGTTGTCGGCATCTTCGGGTTGAACCACCACGGCCCCGGGAGGCGAGGCCGCTGTGCTTGCAGGCACGGCCTGCTGTGCCTGCGCCGTCCCCGCCAGCATCATGCCGGCCAACCATATGCTCCATTTTGCCGGTAATGCCACAGCCACCCACCCTGCCTGTTGCGCGTCGCCTGCAGCATACGCAGGCAGTCCTTCACATTTTGTTGGAACGCCGGCGTCCGTTCAGCATGTCGTAATCCCAATGGGTCTCACGGCGTGAGACACCAATATGCTTCCATATGTTCTTTGATCGGCAGTTGCGTGCATGGCGTTTTCCCTCGCTCCCCGCACCGAAGCCAGCGAACGGGCGCTGGCAACCACCGATGGCCTGCCTTCGCGTGACGGCTCGCTGCTCGGCCAGCGCCTGGCCCGGCGCTACAAGGACCGGGTCACCGGCAGCTTCACCCTTCCCGGCCGCGAAGGCAGCTATGCGCCGATTCCCGATGACGTGCCCGAGGCGCTGAAAGCCGCATTGAAGGCGCGCGGCATCGAGCAGCTGTACTCGCATCAGGCCGAGGCCTGGGACGCCAGCCAGCGCGGCGAGCACGTCGCCATCGTCACGCCTACCGCCTCCGGCAAATCGCTGTGCTATACGCTGCCGGTGGTAAGCGCGGCGATGCAGGGCAATGCCAAGGCCTTGTACCTGTTCCCGACCAAGGCGCTGGCGCAGGACCAGGTGGCCGAGCTGCTGGAGCTCAACCGGGCCGGCGATCTTGGGGTCAAGGCCTTCACCTTCGACGGTGATACGCCCGGCGATGCGCGGCAGGCGATCCGCCTGCATGGCGACATCGTGGTCAGCAACCCGGACATGCTGCACCAGGCCATCCTGCCGCATCACACCAAGTGGGCGCAGTTCTTCGAGAACCTGCGCTATGTGGTGATCGACGAAATCCACACCTATCGCGGCGTATTCGGCAGCCATGTCACCAATGTGCTGCGGCGGCTCAAGCGCATCTGCGCGTTCTATGGCGTGCAACCGCAGTTCATCCTGTGCTCGGCGACCATCGGCAACCCACATGCGCATGCCGAGGCATTGGTGGAGGAGCGCGTGCATGCCATCACCGAATCCGGCGCGCCGACCGGGCCCAAGCATGTGCTGCTGTGGAACCCGCCGGTCATCAACCCGGACCTTGGCCTGCGCGCATCGGCACGCTCACAGGCCAACCGCATCGCCCGCATCGCGATCAAGAGCGGCCTGAAGACCTTGGTGTTCGCACAGACGCGCTTGATGGTTGAAGTGCTGACCAAGTACCTGAAGGACATCTTCGACAACGACCCGCGCAAGTCGGCACGCATCCGCGCCTACCGCGGTGGTTACCTGCCGACCGAGCGCCGCGAGGTGGAACGGGCGATGCGCGCCGGCAACATCGACGGCATCGTCAGCACCTCGGCGCTGGAGCTGGGCGTGGATATCGGCGCGCTCGACGTGGTCATCCTCAACGGCTACCCCGGCAGCGTTGCGGCGACATGGCAGCGCTTCGGCCGCGCCGGTCGTCGTCAGCAGGCCGCGCTGGGCGTGATGGTGGCCAGCAGCCAGCCGCTGGACCAGTACGTGGTGCGGCATCCGGACTTCTTCGCCAACGCAACGCCCGAGCACGCACGCATTTCGCCGGACCAGCCGCTGATCCTGTTCGATCACATCCGCTGCGCTGCATTCGAGCTGCCGTTCCTGGCCGGCGAACCGTTCGGGCCGATCGATCCGCTGGTGTTCCTGCAGGCCTTGGCCGAGACCGAAGTGGTGCATCAGGAGGGCGACCGCTGGGAATGGATCGCCGACAGCTATCCCGCCAATGCGGTGAGCCTGCGCGCGGTTGCCGACGGCAACTTCGTGGTGGTGGACCGCAGCGACGGCAAGCAGCAGATCATCGCCGAGGTGGATTACTCCGCCGCCGCGTTGACCCTGTACGAAGGCGCCATCCACATGGTGCAGAGCACGCCGTACCAGGTGGAGCGGCTGGACTGGGACGGCCGCAAGGCCTACGTGACCCGCACGCACGTCGACTACTACACCGACAGCATCGACTACACCAAGCTCAAGGTACTGGACCGCTTTGACGGCAATGGCGCCGGGCGTGGTGATTCGCACCACGGCGAAGTGCACGTGGTGCGACGCGTGGCCGGCTACAAGAAGATCCGCTACTACACCCACGAGAACATCGGCTACGGCCCGGTCAACCTGCCCGACCAGGAACTGCATACCACCTCGGT